>Ga0209186_1002572_pt1 | contig 12856 bp, 14 predicted proteins | sample SidtaG_FD_187426 | JGI IMG/M metagenome (GOLD analysis project Ga0209186, IMG submission 187426) | Marine algal microbial communities from Sidmouth, United Kingdom - Sidmouth_Male2 metaG (SPAdes) (version 2) | ecosystem: Host-associated > Algae > Red algae > Unclassified | place: Sidmouth...
TGACTTTGCGCCCCTTGCGGAGTTCCTTGATACCTTCCATGAATTTCTTAGGTTCGGCACCCAATTCTTTCAAGATTTTCGCGGTGGTATCGCTGCCCTTGATGATACCAAGCGTCAGAATTTCCAATGAGATAAATTCGTCTTCATTTTTTTTCGCCAAATCCTGCGCCTTCTTGACCGCCGCATTGGATTCTTTACTAAGGTACTGTTTTTCAGTGCCTTTTATCTTTGGGTAGGTACTAATCAAAGTCTCCAACTGTAAGCGGAGTTTGTCGGCATTGACATCCATTTTACCCAGTAAATGGCTAATCATATCCTCGTCTATCTCCAAAATACCCTTCATCAAATGGGCGGTATCGACGTATTGGTGCTGGCTTTCTTTGCCCAGTGCTTGCGCCTTGTAGATGGCTTGCTGGGCTTTGGTGGTGAAACTGTCGTAGGTCATATTTTTAGTTGCGTGTTAGCGAGTTGCGGGTTACGAGTTAGCTGAATGGGCGTGATTTTTACCACTAAGTTCACTAAGGACACGAAAGCATGTAGGACGCAGAAGGACACAAGAATTATTAAGAAATTTCTTTTAAAACCTTCGTTTTCTTTTGCGTTAATTTAGTTTCGTGCGCTTAGTGGTTTCATCATTTAATTTACTCGAAATTCGTAAGCCGTCACTTTATTTTTTTATTTGAATGAATGGATAATCTACTAAGTGAATGTTTGTTTATCGTTTAATGTTGAGTCGTTTGTCGAATTTTTATACAAATATGGTGTTATTTTTTTCGCAAGATAAATAAACTCATTTGTCGTACAAAGTGATAATCAATATTTTGTGGGTTTGTTTTTTGATATGTGGAAAATATGTATGAGTTTGGTGAGGAAATTGTAGGACTTCAAAATTGGTTTCCAATAAAACAAGTTCCGAAACTTGCGATTTTGGATTTAAATGTATATTTTTGTGTTATTGTTATAATAAGGATTGAAACTATGTGAAAATTCCTTATAACAAGGATTGAAACACATACTTATCCTAAATAAGTCAAATTAGTTCACTTTTTGCAATAATAACGCATTTACAGTAAAACAACACTTATTTTGCTGATAACGTAAGCTAAAAACGACTTCATTATAATACCTTTGTGTTTTAATTTCCACTATAACAAGGATTGAAACTATGTGGAGATCCATTGTAACAAGGATTGAAACCCTGATAAAAAGATAAAGGGCTACCCATAGATAGCCCTTTGTGGTATCTAAGTAAAGAACTTAGATGTTAACCAAAATAAGAAATTATCGTGATTAAATTCACGCTAATCATTGAGAGCTTCCAAACTAACTCAATGACCTTATTTGGCTTTCGACCACCATGTCGAAAATACATAACATCAAAGATATAACATTTTTTGTTTCAATACAAGAAAATGTTTTTAAGAAATAGAATAGAAGTTAGTCGGCTGCATCTGAAATCTGGCTTCATGGCGGCGAGAGGCAACTCTCTTAGGGTGTTTGAGGGCTAACTTTATTCTTTTTACTTAACGGGTTCTCCGAATTATAGATTTTCTCACCATCATACACATCAATCACTACCTCTATCTGGTCAATTACATAATCGTAATATCGGGTTTCTCCTTTTTCAAAAATCCTTTGTACTGTCCAACACAGATAATCTGCCAATACAAGCAAAGGTTCATCCGTAAACTTCTGTACGGTGAATGAAACTTTGGTTTTGTTTTCTTTTTCAGGATACTTTTTCCTGAATCTGTCTTTGGCTTTTTGCAAACCATTTTCAAGATTATTGATTGCTGTACTACTTGCTCTTTCAGCAATATTCAGCACCATGCGCGGGTGTTTCAGAAATTCATCTTTGATGAGGTAAGACAATAAATCGGCATAAAAAGCGGCTTCTTTTCTGTTATGTTGGTTTTCAAATATGTCAATATTTTTGCGCCCCACCGCGACCTGAATACTGCAATCTATTGTTTTGATGAAGTCGAAAAACTCCTTTTTAATTTCCGGTAAATCATCTTTCGCATGGAAAAAGTATTTTCCTTTCTTTTGAACCCGCTTTATGACGCTCGGAACATTTCTGTAATAAGGGCTTGTCTCAATTTCTTGTTGCAAACGGATAATCTCATCACGAATCGGTTGAAGCGGTTCATTGAAAGTTACCATTCCTAAAATAAAAACATTGCTTGAGCCGTTCTTGCCAATCAGAGGAATTCTGCCTTTACCATAAAAAGTAGTGTCTCCGGCTTCATCAAAAAATCTGTGTTCTTTGAATAGTAGTTTCTTTTTTGACATGGTTTGTGTTGTGAAATCGGTTTGAGTATGAGTTTCAAAGTTAAGAAATAAAGGTGATTTTCTTATGATTTTTGATTTGGGTAAAATTATTTTTCGCACTCCGCACGTTGGCAGCTAAAGACAGCCGTTACATTGCAAGATAATATTGATCAAGAAATGTTTTTAGACGTTTAATGTACTCATTGTCAAGATTATGGAGTTCCCAATGTTGTCTATTTGTGTAATCTCTTTTGGGGTCTTTTACTAATTCTTTTCCGGCAGTTGTATCAGGAAGTAAACATTCGAGGTAGGAATATATCTTTGATTTTTTGGCAGGTAAATTAAAGGATTTGTCTTCGCTATGTGGGTTTTCTTTACTTTTGAGACAATTTTCATATTCATTCCAACACTCAAATATTTCTTTATTTTTTGGGTTAATAATATTTTCTAAAATCGTCTCTAAATCGCCGTCATCCTTGTGATTAGGAAATAGAAAAAAGTCTATTGCTATATCATTTTTTTTGACCAAATTTTCAAGATATTTCAGACGTGCTTCAAAACCACCGTGGTCGTGTTTGTCCGGTAAATCTGCATCTAAGATAGCGATATTCCTGCCGCCTTTATCCGTGTTTTCCAATAATCGCGTCTTAAAGTTTACAAGTTTATCTTTGCCGACCAAATCAATAATATCCTCTTTTTTCTTTGCTTCAAACCCATAATGTTCGGCAAGAAAATCAACAATAAATTTTTGGTCTCCTCTGCCTTCTACCAAGATAATATTTTGTTTCATTATCCTCTTATTTCAGTTTCGGTTTCAATTAATGTTTCAAACTCGTGATATGGATAAGTATATGCTTTGATGTTTTCTTCTGTCTGTCCATTCATATCTACTAACTTGATACACCTTGATTCATCTTTATTTTTTTTCAATCCATTGGTATTGACGGCTTCAATATAGGCTTTTAGACATTCGAGACTATGAGTAGTTGCAAACAACTGAACGTTATTTCGGCGGCAAGATTTAATGATTGTTTTCCAAAATTCGACTAATCTTGAATGGTGTATGCCGTCAGAAATTTCATCAATCATCAACCGCTTATGTTTACTGTTAGTGATTTCTAATAGAATTCTTACCATTCTGATTGTACCGTCGCCATATCTCGTAATAGGAACATTTTTATCTTGATTTTTTAAGCTAACAGCAAGCATATCTCTACCGTTTATTTTGTGAGGTAGTACTTCTTCTATATTTGGAATAATAAGTTTGAGGTTGCTACTCAAATTCTTTCTCGACGCTTTGCTATTATGTACATTTGCATAGTAATATTCCATTAAATCTGAGCCATAACCTGTATGAGCCGGGATGAATGGAATATGTTTTTTATGAACGACAAAATCATCCCGATACACCCAATCTACTTCTTTCTTTTCATCATTAATGTAAAATCTTACCCAATGTTCCGGTGAGAAATTAGGAGGAATTTGGGTGGTCATTAGTTCGTCATCGGCAGTTGTTTTTTCATGAATTGATATAGGCTCAAGTTTAAGTTTTATATCTTCTCTTCCCTTGTCATTCTTATATCTTATCAAAAGAGGCTCATTCTCATCTTTTAATAAATAAGATAAGTAACTTTCATCGGGAAGTTCTATGGATAAAACTTGCCCATCTTCTGAACCCATAATGGGTTTAGGATGAATATGCAATTTCCTAAAGCATAGTGTCTTATGATAATTTTTAAGAAGTTCAGTCTTATCATTTGAAAATAATAATGCTTCCAAAATACTGGTTTTTCCTACATTATTATCCCCGACAATAAGGTTGAACTGCCCTAAATTATCAAGTGTTATATGATTAAATTTTTTAAAATTTTTAATTTCAAAAAATGTTATATGTTCGCTCGCCATAATTTAAATTTACTATGCAAATTTACTCTTTCTTACCTATATTTTCCAATAAGCTCTCATACATCTCATGTATTAATCACTTTAACTCATTAATCGAAATGTTCTTTTATCGTTTAATGTTGAGTCATTCGTCGAATTTTTATACAAATATGTTGTTATTTTTTTCGCAAGATAAATAAAGTCATTTGTTGTGCAAAGTGATAATCAATATTTTGTGGGTATGAATACGTTACAAATGAAAAAGCCAACCCGCATGGATTGGCTTTTTCATTAAAACGGCAAATCCAACTCATCCTCCTTCTTATGCTGCCCGATTTTCCCTTCGGTGTCCAATTCTTTGATCATTTCTGTGATAGTTTCTTCTCGTTTGTAATAGGATTTTTTGGCGAGTGTGTATAGGTCGGCGAGCATGGTGTGTGCGGCGGTGCCTTTGTAGAAATCTCTTTCGAGGAGAAGTTCGTAGCTGTTGTTGTAGATGCAAATGGTCATCACATCGCCGTCTTTGCCCTCCCAAATCGTTATTTTACCGACATTGAATTGGAGGGCAAATTCATTTTCCTGATAGGTACTTTTCCAATCGGCTTCCTTTTGTTGGGTCTTTTTGATGAGTTTGTGGATGATAGATTCTATGTTAAGGTCGTTCATACCGTTCTGCTTTTGTTTGAAGGAAATAATTATTTTGCACACGTTCCTTACTCCATTGTTTCATTCACAAGATAAATAAAAAAAGCTGACTTGTACAAGTCAGCTTTTTGGCTATCCGCCTAAGTAACGATAAAACAATAACTTCACGATTTGGACGGCTTCTTTTGCCCTTATTTTCCCTTTGAAATCAGTCATAGTATCAACAATACTCCTTCTTTAAAAGAAAAACTAAGAACAAAATAACCTCGTCGAAATCGTGAACTTATTATTTTATCGTTACTAAGTACATTGTCAAATAAGTTTCTTAGCGTTTTTGAGTATTTCTTTTAAAATGACTCTTCCCCAAAAATTCCTTATCCCGAAAGCATTCGGGACGCTCATTTTTGGGTTGATTCATTTCAAAATAAACGTCAAAAAACACAAAGAAACTTAATTGACAATGTACTAAGTAGTCTAATTTTCGTTGATTTTTATACACTACACTCTAAGGCTTTCAAAATCGCCTTTTGAGTATTTTTTAGGGTGACAATTCCGACTCAGAAACCGAATCTATGTAAATCACCGTACTCATGTCGGTCAATGTAGAAAATCCTGAAAACGGCGGTGCTATAATCGAAACCATCAAAAAGAGAACGCCCAAAGGTGAAGACGAAACCCAAACCACCGAGAAAATAAAACGTAGAATAGACAAAGTACGCACCACATGGCGCTGGTGTGCTTTGTTTTTGCTATTTATTGGTGTGGCTTTTTTCGCCTGCGGCGGAAATAATACCAAGACCAACACCAAATCAGACGGCACACATGTATTTCGCAATGCCAATTTCGGTATGAGTGCCGCCTAAATCAAAGCCAGCGAACTCGTCAACGACACCCCCGAAAAACTCCAATACACCGCCGATATGGGCGAAAATGATTTTTCAGACATCGTTTATCACTTCAATGGCGCAGACAAACTCATCGAAATCGAATTCAATCTCTACTTCGACGACAAGCAAAATGCCCAAGACATCCACGGCGGACTCATCCGTCAGTTTAGCAGTGATTACAAGTCGGTCAGCGACAATTCGTGGGTAGGCTCTGCGGGTGGTACGGATTTTCAGGTCTTCGCTCGTCGTTCCGAAAGCCTTAGTACGCCCGGAGTGTATGTGATTTGGCAACCTTTGTGAGTCAGGAGTTGTTGGGTTGATGAGTTGTAGAGTTGTCGAAAAAAAGATACCTTTGCAGAGAAAAAGTTTATAAAGTTTATTGAGTTTACTAAGTTTATTAGGCTCATTTAGTTTATATAAGTAGTTAGAATTCAGCATTTTGTTGTAGGCAAAACATAAATTACTTATAAACTCAATGAACCTAATAAACTCAATAAACCAATCACTAATCAAAACACAATGGCTACATTTCTGCCCATGTTGGCAATTATATTCGTGGTATTCGGTTTGTCATTTTTAATGATTAATCTTCGTCAGGTCGTATCCGGCAAAGAATTTCGTGGTACATGCGCGACCAATAATCCGATGCTCAAAAATCAAATCGGTGACTGTTCCGTTTGCGGTAAAAAGCCGGAAGAAGAATGTAAAATGCCCGAAGCGAAAGCGTAATAATGGTTAATGTATAATGATTAATGTAAATGTTGTAGGACGGGTAGCGAACGCGAGGGCTACCCGTCTAACTTTTACATTTATTATTTTGAATTTTACATTTTACATTTTACATCTTCAAAAAACGTTTTACATTTCCAAAACACACTCAAATTCAATGACAAATACCGACAAATACGCTTCCAAGCTCGAAGCCTTCGCCCGTCTGCTCAAAATCATGGACGAACTCCGCGAGCAATGCCCCTGGGATAGAAAGCAAACGATGGAAAGCCTTCGCAATCTCACCATTGAAGAGACTTACGAACTTGCCGACGCCATTCTCGACGAAGACATGCAGGAAATCAAAGAAGAGATTGGCGACCTGATGTTGCATATGGTTTTTTACAGCAAAATAGCGGACGAAAAACAGGCATTCGATATAGGTGACGCCATACATGCGGTATGTGATAAATTGGTCAATCGCCACCCGCACATCTACGGCGATGTCAAGGTCAACGGTGAAGAAGATGTCATGAAAAACTGGGAACAAATCAAACTCGCCGAAGGCAAAAAATCCGTCTTATCAGGTGTACCACGTTCCTTACCCGCGATGGTAAAAGCCTATCGAATGCAAGAAAAAACCGGACAAGTCGGCTTTGAGTGGGAAAACAGCGAACAAGTCTGGGAAAAAGTAGAAGAAGAAATCGGCGAATTTCGCGCCAGCCTCAATGATACCAAAGACAAACAAAAAGACGAATTTGGCGACATCCTATTCGCACTTATCAACTATGCTCGCTTCAAAGGCATCGACCCCGAAACCGCCCTCGAACGCACCAACCGCAAATTCAAATCCCGCTTCGAGTACATCGAAGCCCACGCCAATAAACCACTCAATGACATGACACTCAGTGAGATGGATACCCTTTGGGATGCTGCGAAGGTAACGGAAGTATAAGGCTCGTTAGCCTGACGGACCGGGCAAAGATTCACCAAAGCACAAGACTTCCATACCTGCTACCGACCGCATTTCTGTCAAAATATTTCCCGTATGATTCACCCATGATTCACGCAGCGAAATTTTATTATGATGGGCTTTCGCCCACACGCTCATCAGCAATAAACGGTAATTTGGCGGTACAGAAAAATAACCTTCGGGCAGCAGTGTTTGTGCAAAATCCTTCATCTGTCGGGGTAAAAAATAAGCCTCTGATTTTCGGATTTTTTTTATCCAACTTAATTCTTCTGTAAACTCGCCGTCATAGCTCTGTAATTTTTTCAGAGCACGTTCAAACGAACGGCAGAGGCTTTTGACCAGTTCGTAATTTTCAAGATTAAAATGCGCCATAATTTCTATCAGACGCATATTCACTATCCGTTGTCGAATCCATTCATCGGTATCTTTTTGTTCAAAAATACGGTCTATCCATGTGAGGCTTTCCCTAAAATTGCCAACCAAAAAATAGTACAAAGCCAAATTTTCAAACATCCACACGCGATAATACGCTACGTTATTTTTCAGCAAAATCTCCAACTCGCCTATTGATTCCGTTACCAAATTGGCTAACTCCTCAAAATGCCCGCGTCGAAGCAAAACCTGAAACCGAAAATACCACATAAACAGATCTGCCCGATGCTGCAAGTCTTGTGCTTGTGTGCGTATCACCTCCAATTCGGGCAACCAATATTCTGCTTCATCCACAAACCACATTTCAATGGCTTTTGTGAGATGATTGCTGATTGCTGTCAGGTCAGTGCTGTGGCTGTATCGTAAGGTTTCCGACAAATTTCGGCGAATTTTGACATAGTGATGTGCAGCTCTTAAGGATTCAATTGGCTGATTATTAACATAATACAAACGCTCTGTAGTCAGCATAAAAAATAACCTAAAGGTCGTTGTTCCATCCTCAAACCCTCCTTTCAATACTGCTAATTGTTGCGCTATATCCGCCATTTCCGCAGCAAAATTCCGGCTTGGATTTAGTTGTTTTTCGCGGGCATAGTGAGTCAGTTGGTCGTTCAGGTTGAATATCGAAATCTCATCATCTAATCTTCGCAAACAGGCTTTTCGTTCGCTGTTTATTCGCTTCAATTCTGTGAGTTCGCCTCGTTGCATCCGACTTGCTGCGAGGTTGTATTCATACGAACCGAGGGTATATAAATGCCGATAATATTCGCGCTCTTCCATGAATTTTCGAGCGCGTTTGATGTATCGCGCACACTGCTTGTACAGGCGTTTTTGAAACAATATCCGAATCTCGCCCAACATTTCATCTGCAACCAGATTATCGTCTTTTTTACTATGAAAATTTACCAGACTATTGAGTAGCAAGTTGTTCAGATAATTGAGCGAAACAGGTAGATGTTTCACGAATTTTTGCCCTTTAAATTTACGCTCCAATCGTTCAACATCATAGTCCGCCATTTTATCCAGCTCATCAAACAATTTCAAATACACCGTTGGTTCGCCCTTACCCGATTGGTAAGAGAGGTATCGCTTAAAATAGATTTTTTCCGCCTTATCCAGCGATTGTATCAAGTCAAAACAAGGTGGTGATTTCGGCATAATAGAAAGGTAAATTCCAAATTCCAAGCATCAAATTCCAATTCAGTTTTAGGCTATTTACAACTTGAACTTAATATACGATAAATATTTTACCTCGTCAAGATATGGCTTGTTTCTTTAATTTTATTTTTTAATAAAAAATTGATTCTTAACGATTTGTATAGAAAAAAAATTACTTATTTTCATTATTTTTTTATTTTTTTAGTAAGCGGGACACTGCTCATTCCACTAATTTTGTTCCTGTATTCGCGAATAACCATTTATTTTTTAACACTTAAAACTTTTCTAACTATGACAAATCCGGCTTTAATCAATGACTTGAGCATTGCGCCCTTTAATGATTCTGTGGTAACCGTCACCTTGAGGTCTATCAGGCACATTGCAGATGCCTCTAATCCGGTATCAAAGGAATTTAATATTCGCTTTATCGTGAATGATGGCAATGAAATGCTTGATTTTCAAGAAATCATCACGCTTTCGCCCGGAGAACGCTTGAATGTTCAAAATGTCTTTCATCACTTCAATTATGAAGATACCAATTGTGAAGACCTGCTCAATCAGGGAATGACATTTTTTACACATATAACGGCACGCGGCGTTAGCGAATGTGCAGACTACCACGCAGGCGGCAAACTAAAACCCGGCAGATTTAATTTCAGAATTCCGGTGATGCTTCAAACAGGTAGTCGCAAATCCACACTTGTACTGCGAGGTACGATTCATGTCAGTTGCCCAGATGATGATTCAGCGATTGATGGTATTACTTCGTTGACCTCTCCCTGAAAACAAAATGAAAAACTAAGCAGTAAGGATTAAATAATCGTCACTTTTTGAGCAGGATATTTTTTTGTTAGACGAAGCTCATTTTGACGATTATAGCCGAGCTACATGAGGAGAAATAGCTGAAGTATAACGAAAAAAGATACGCTCAAAAATGTCGATTATTTGATGCTCACTGTTTAATTTCTAAATTAAATAAATTTTAAATTATGAACTCACAACAAATTTTTCGAATCGCATTAGTCATTTTGGGCTTTTTTATCATAGCCTCATCCTGTATAGCTCAAAATAATGTAGAAACTCCCTTTGATGCGAGGCAAATGTCAAAGAAGAAATTTATCGTAAAAGATATTGATTCTCCAAATATTCAATACACCGTTTGTACAAATAAGGGTAAGGTAAATTCTTTGAGAGTGAAAGATACAAAATCGGACAAAAGTGCCAAAGGTCGTCGAATCTCAAATAATAATGTAAGCGAATTGAGTTTACTGTGCCTCACAGATCAACAAGTGGATTGCTATGAAACGGGCAGCCCATTTGGAGGTAGTAGAATATTTTGTTTTTGTGGCGCAAGAATTTTCAGAATAGCCACCAATGACTGACTATTTGTCAAGTATTCATAAAGGAACGAGGCAATATAAAAGCCCTGACCCCTGCTTTTTTATTTTAAAACATTTTTTAACATCTAAAACAAACATAATGAATTATTTAAAAATCCTTAGTGCCCTTATTATCGGCGTATTAACATTGATGAGCAGCCTGACTGTACAAGCGCAATTCAATTTTTGGGAGATGATTCATCTCTTCAACAACACTACAGAAGTCTCCAATGAAACTACAGAAGTCTTCAACAACACTACACAAGTAACGATTGAATTGACTGACATTGAACATCAAGTCGAAACCAACGAAGAAGAAGTAGCAGGAGAATTTCATGTGATTCTAAAGGTGGGTAATCGAAGTGATAGAGATATTTTGTTCGACGAAGTTATCAGAATCAACCCTGATAACAACTTTATTGTCACGAAGGAAGTTCCCAACAACCGTCTTGCAAACAGCAGTCGTCTTACGTATAGCAGCCTTGTTAATGCACGAGCCAATACGCGGTTTGAAGCATCGGCAGAGGCAGTTACAGTTACAGAAAACTTCGGTGATTTCGTACAGCGCACCGCGCCGAGTGTACACATCAAAGAAACGTCTCTAAACATTGATGAACCTCTTGAAATTACGCTGATCATTGAAGATGGAGACAAGCAATCTACTCTCATCTTGAAAGGAACGATTACGGTAGAATAAATTACGCTGACGAACACTATCATCCTAATCCGTATCGTGTGAATGGCAAAAAACGCTTTGCTGTCAGTCGGTGCTAATTAGTTGGTGGTTGATAGTCTAACGCGAGAAAGGATAAAGTTTAAATCTTCTCGTGTTAGGCTATCAACTATGAACCAACAAATTCCCATTCTCTTCACGAAAAAAACTGTTAAAAAATTATTGAAAAACCAAAAAAAGAATGACTTACTTATACTTCACTGAATATAGTGAGAAAAAATATGAGACAGTAATTATTTTAAATCAAAAAAAATTAGCCAATATTGGCAATTAATCCGATCAGAAATTAATCTGATCCCAAATTTTATAGTTATGCCTATAGTAAGTGATTTTGTTCACATCCTTGGAGATAGAACTACAAGGATTGGTGATGGAAGCCATGAGAGTGGCTTCACCACCCAATTCAGAACAGCGGATCGGCATCAGTCAGGTACTGCCTATATCACCTTTATGGTGAAAGGAATGACCGTTACGAATGACCATGCTGATGTATTTGTTAACGATGTAAGAGTCGGGGTTTTATTCAATAATCAGGGTGGAAACCGTGATCATTGGCAAACCCAGATTGTATCTCTAAGTGGAGCACAATTAAACAGCGGTGATAATGTATTGAGAGTAGTACCTGTTCCGTACTCTGGCAGTTCCTCAACGGATCATTTTGATGACTACTTTATTAGAAATGTTATCTGTAATTTCCATCAGTCCACCTGACAAACAGGAAAAGGGGTTGGCACCAACTTGATTCCACTGAGTTAAAGTTAAGTGTCACACAGAAGCCTGCCATATTGTATGGTGGGCTTCTTTCTAATTTTAACCACGTTCTCAAGAAATTAAATAGGTTTTAACTTTGTCGGATTCGTACTTTCTGTTGTGGTTTGATGTTCAAAACACAAGCGTTCCATCCTTGCTGTTGATTTCATTTCCGTCAAAATATTTCCCGTATGATTCACCCATGATTCACGCAGCGAAATCTTATTATGATGGGCTTGCGCCCAAACACTCATCAGTACTAGACGATAATTTGGTGGAATAGCAAAATAACCTTCGGGAAGGAGTGTTTCGATAAAATCCTTTGTGTGTCGCGGTAGGATGTAATTTTCCAAACGCTTCATTTTTCTTGTCCATTCCAATTCTTCAACAAACTCATTTTCATGGCTTTGTAGCTTTTTCAAAGAACGTTCAAACGACCTGCAAAGGCTTTTGACGAGTTGGTAATTTTCCAGATTAAAATGCGCCATCATTTCCATCAGGCGTGTATTTACGAGGCGTTGGCGCACCGAATCATCCACGTCTTTTTGTTCAAAAGTTTTATCTATCCACACCAAACATTCGCGCATATTGCCCATCAAAAAATAATATAATGCGAGACTTTCATACATCCAAATATGATAATAAGTTACGTTTTTTGCTAGCAAACCCTCCAAGTCCGTGAGTAGGGTTGGAACAAAATTGTCCAAGTCATCAAAAGCTCCACGACATAGCAAAATATGAAATTTTAAATAATATTTCAACAAATCACATCTATGCTGCAAATTCTTTTTTCCTGTCCGAATCACATCAAATTCCGGCAACCAATATTCCGCCTCATCCACAAACCATAATTCAACGGATTTGACCGTGTGATTTTTTAAAGTCGTCAAATCTGCATCAAGGCTATATTGCAAAAGTTTGGGCAAAGTGCGACGGGCTTTAAGGTGTTCGTGTGAGGCTTGAAGTGATTTAATAGGTTGATTTCTAAGGTAATATAGGCGTTGTTCTGCATTCAGATAAAACAACTTAAATACCG
>Ga0209186_1002575_pt1 | contig 12851 bp, 6 predicted proteins | sample SidtaG_FD_187426 | JGI IMG/M metagenome (GOLD analysis project Ga0209186, IMG submission 187426) | Marine algal microbial communities from Sidmouth, United Kingdom - Sidmouth_Male2 metaG (SPAdes) (version 2) | ecosystem: Host-associated > Algae > Red algae > Unclassified | place: Sidmouth, United...
ACAGTATTTAAACTAATAGATAAGTCTCGAGCTATCTGAGAATTGCTTTCTCCTGTTTCTGCTAACAATAAGATTGATGTGCGTCTAGCTATACGTTGGCTACTACTCTCCTGTTTATTGAGCTTTGATAATAGTTCTTTTTGAAGAACTGTCATCGAGATTGCTGGTGCTGGTGGTAAACCTCTTCCCATAATTTTATTTTTTTACAAAGAACGTAAAAAATTATCAGTTATTTATGATTTAATCCAGTAGTTCTACTTTTTGTGGAGTAATATCAAATGTACCATTCAATAAATTAATCATAACTTTATTAATAGGAGGATCAGGTTTTGGTAAATAAGCGGCGGAAAGAAATTGTTTAAAAAGAGTTTCTTTAAACTTAAAATAATTTGCGTCAAATTTATTTACACCCATTTTTTGCGCTGCTTGACCAAGAAATTTTTGGAACAGTTCTTTATCAATATTCACCCAATAATTAGAATTATAAACATAAATAAATTCTTGATGTTTACACATTCCCCAATCGTTTTGCTTTGTAGCTCTTAAAATTTGTTCAACCGTTATGATTACATAATGTTTATATTGGACTTTTAGCTTTGCAAGTATTTTCCTTATATCTTTTGCTTCTTCAGGATCTATATCTTCTTTTAATCGCTCTCGCATTTTTGCTACTTGTGGATAAACAAGGGTTTGAAAATCCACTAGTTCCAGCTTTTCGATAAGCTTTTCTAGTATTTGTGCATGAATGATTGGTTTCTCTTTTTTAGTCAATTCCTCGAGATGTTGATGGGCAACATCAGGGGAAAGTTCATCAATTCCCAATAAATTTTCGTCAAAATTTGGTGTAATTTTCATTGTGTTACTGTTAATGTTAAATATGTACTTATTTATGTACAGAGCGTGGGAGCCTTAGTACCTTTTTTATTTTAACCTACTTTTCCTCTTTCTAAATATTCTCTTAAATCTTGCTTGGAAAAGTATAAGCGTTTTCCTTGTTTGTAGTAAGGAAGTTGTTTTTTATGAACCTTTGTATAAATCGTTGAAAGTGTCAGTTTTAGAAATTTTGCTGTTGCTTGGGCATCTATAAATTCTTCTTGTTCTTCCTTGTTCGTTTGTAAAATCAACATTTGTTCGATTTTATCTAACCTTTTGTGTATAAGGTTAACCGCTTCAGGTAATGTATTGAATGATATTGTCATTATTTTGTATTTTATGTTGCAAATAAATCATAAAAAGTATAACCCATGCAATGCCCATGGGGGTCACATGGGGTATCCTTTTTAAGGAAATAATTGCTTTTTCTTACTTTTACTTGTATGTCTATTACTCATAATTTGGATAAATCGTGCTATTTATTATTACAAATTTAGCGTATTACTCCATTAAATACAACTATAACTTCAACTAAATTGACAAAAACACATAAAAGATGTAGCTTTGGACTAAAATTTATGACTTATCAACAAAATATGAGTAAGGAAAAACAAGAAAGAAATGAGTTCTTGAGATTGAAGGAAGTATTATTAGAATGTAGGAAGTCGCAGAAGTGGTTGGCAGCAGAATTAGATGTTCATGCTACAACGATTTCTAAGTGGGCTAACCACAAGGAGTACCCATCTATCAAAACTTTATATTTGATTGCGGAGATATTGGAGATAAATGTGAAGGAGATATTGTTGGATTAGACGAGGGATTGGAGGTTTCCTTATTAAAAGAGAGTTTACTGTGTTGATAGAGTGGTTAAATAAAACCTGCGTTATTTTTAACTAACTTATCATACTGTTATATTCTTTGAATGTATCCGTTTTATTATATCTATGATAGTTAATAAAAGTCGTTAATTAAATCAAAGTTAAATTTAGTAATTGTAGCTAAGTTTATTTAACTTTATAGTATGAAAAAAATTGGCTATGCTCGTGTCTCGACCAAAGAGCAAAATCTCGACTTACAGATTGATGCACTTAAACAAGAAGGCTGTAAAACAAAGGATATTTTTACAGAAAAAGTAAGTGGTGCAAAGAAAGACCGTCCTCAGCTTCAAAAGATGATAGAGCATCTTCGTGAAGGTGATGTCATCATCATTTGGAAATTGGATCGTTTGGGACGTTCTCTAAAAGACCTTATTGAATTGGTGGCAAAATTTAATAAAATGGGGGTTGGTTTGAAAAGTATTAATGACCCTGTTGATACGACGACCTCTCAAGGGAAATTGATATTTAATATTTTTGCTAGCTTGGCAGAATTTGAACGTGATGTGATTCGTGAGCGCACTAAGGCGGGATTGGCTGCTGCAAGAGCAAGAGGTAGAGTTGGTGGTCGTCCTAAGGGCTTATCAGAAGAAGCTCAAAGTAAAGCTGAATTTGCTGCTATGCTTTATAAGAAGGTGGGGGAGGAGGCTTTGTCTATTACAGAGATTTGTAAGCGGGTGGGTTGTTCTAAGCCTACCTTGTATAACTATCTTAGGTATCAAGGTGTGGAGATTGGGAAATAAAAAAGCCCACTACAGGGAATGTAGCAGGCTTTTATTTCACTAAACACTAAACTTATCTAAATTTATTCGTTATCGTCGTCATTGTCATCCTCTTCCTCATTCTCCTCTTCTTCTAATTCACAGCATCCATTTAAAGCATCTATAATTCTTGGTCCAAATACTTGGAAACAATCAGAAAAATCTGGATCTGTTACAATAAGATAATATGAGCCTAAAACAGATGGAGAATAGTAAGGATTACCTACAAACTGTGCTACTTTAGAATCATCACTTGAGTCAAACCATGTATATACTTCATTTCCGTTAGTTGGAAAATCAGTAATGCCAAACAATGCCCCTTTCCTTTTCAAATCTAATGTATCTAAGGGCATTTCTGCTGAACATAAAAAGTTGGATTGAAGGAATGTAGATGTACTAAATTCACAATTGTAATATTGTGTATGCAATGTTAATTCAAATGAATCTGTTTCTTCTACAATATAGATCAATGCACTATCATTAGAGACTTCAACTCCATTTATATACCAAGTATTCATTATTGAATCTAAGTCATATTGATTGGTTGCTATTAGTGTATCTCCGAAATCGAATATTGTGTCATTTAAAATGATGTGGCTTGGATTTACAGGAAATGAATTGCAATCAATTTCATTATCAAAAATCTTATTTATTGTTCCTCCATAACCAATTCCTCTATAATCATCACCATCAATAATGTTTACTGAATAGAAAGCAATGCTGTCTAACAGGGACGCATCATACGCATATTGTATAGTTGTATCAGACGATAAATTTAAAAGTAATATAGTATCCTGTATAATAATTTCATCAGCATTATAAATTAACACAGGTAAATTTAAAGTATCATAAATAATATTGTCATAATTGATAAGTTCAAATTCTAAAAAACTATTTGAATTGTTATTACCAATAATTGAATCATTTATATTTATGAGTTGAATAAGAGATTTACAATCATTAAACTTAATATTATCATAAAACTGACTAATTGTATTAACCAAATTATTGTTAACATTAGTAACTATTGATAGTGATGAGAGTAAAGAATCAAGTGCTTCTTGATTAGAAGGATTTAGAATATGTGAAAGAAGGTATAGTTTTACCTGTTCATTTTTAATTGACGAATTTATTGAGGGCTGAAGTATTAACTCATCATATTGATTTTCAAATACCAAAGATGTATCCATTGACTCATTGTAAACCCTATAAACAGGTATATATGCTCTTTCAAGCTTATTTCTATGTATAGAATCTAAGTTATAAAGAGCTTCTAAGCTCTCTAGCATTTTAATTGTATCACTATTAGAAATATGTAAATTTAAGTCAGAATAAACTATATTAAGTTCATTGATAGAAGAAGATATTTCATTTAATGTAGAATCAAAAAAATCACTACAATCACTTATTGACCCTTTATTAAGAGCAGTGATTTCTGAATTCTGTGTAACATAGTTAGGTAATATCTCATGGGCTAAAACTTTATCAATTCCTCTTCTCACATGATTATAAGTTCTAAATGATTTAACACTTGCTGTTGCTAACACTGTAGATTCTATGACCTCTAATATTTTCGCAATTGTCAAAAGAACTCCAGAAAAAGCACTAGATGTTCCTCCACTTACAACAACAGATGTAATTGCTACCAAATCAGCAGTAACGGCAACATCCTCAACAATAAGTGCATTAGATTCTAAATTCTTAGCATCCATGATTCTACAATCAGAATATTTCTCCATTAATTCAATTATAGAATGATTTAGTGAAATCTGATTTTGAAAGCTAGGTTGAGTTTCGGAGTACCTACCTTCATTAAATTTTTGTTCGGCTTCATCACACTCTAAATTATTGCTAAATTCTTTAACTGTCCTTAATAGAACATTATCTAATTTATAAGTTAGGTCTATAAATGGATATGCTTCATTTACTAATACTTCACTATACTCATTTAAATAATTTTCATATTTGCTTATATATCCATTTTGAAGAATTACATAATTTGCAGCAGGAATCATAATAGATTCTGAAAGTATTTCAAAAATACCCATACGATTTAATTGAATTCCAATGTCTTCCTTTTTACTTATTATTTCCCAAGAATCAATAGCTGCTGAGTATGCCTTAGTTGTCCATTCTTGTCCTGTATTCAATTCAGCAAAGCCCTCAATATTCTTCATTATAAGAGATAATATGCCTTTTAAAGAATTAACTAAATCTGCATTTAAATCTTCATTATTTACAAATGAATTTCCTAAATCTTGAATGGAAACAAAACTTTCTTTTGTCAGATTGTTTTTTACACCTAATGCTAAATTAACCAGATTGTTTGCTGCTTTTAAAGCACTTTTTCCACCAGTTGAAACAGCTTTTTCTGATTTGTCAAAACCTAATAAAAGATATTTTTCTATAATAAATAGTCTTCCTAATAGAAATTCTAACCTACCAGAATTTGAAGTGATAATCTCATTTCTAAATAGATTTGTAAAATTATCATCCAAATATATTGATCCTTTAAATGCGTCTCCATTTATTAACTCTTGAATACTATTAAGTAATGTAAGACTTTTTACCATATTTAGCTCTAAAAGCGCATCATATTTTTTTTGTACTATTTGAGCTAAAGTTAAAGGAACATTAATTATTGATATATTATCTATATTCTTAACTCTAATTTTTTTTGATGAATAAAAATTAGATATTATAGTAATATTTGGGGGCAGTTTCACAGCAATGTCATATTCAGCTACTTCGTATAAATTTTCAAATGTAAATTCTCCATCTGTGTTTGCTTGAGTTGTTTGTATTGGTTCAAGTGAATTTGAGTAATAAAGTTCAATTTCACAGTTAGCACATGGTATGTATACTAATTGGCTCGTATCTGCGGATAGAGTTATATTATTAGCAGTTCCACTATAATTTTCTATCATTCCACAATCACCTCCATCAGATTCAATCGTAACTGGTGTAACAGCTTGAAAACCGTCAGCATCTGTAACAATAACTTGATAGTCTCCAGCTATAAGGTTACTGCCTGTTAGACCATCTCCACCAAGTGGTGTCCATTGGTAAGTAAATGGTGGAGTACCTCCACTCAAGACTTCAACTGTGGCAGAACCATTGTCTGCTTCATTACAAATAGTATTCTGTATATTTGTAATTCCTATTGTAAAAGTTTCCAATGTTTGATTGATTGTGTTATCTTGATAATTAAATTCAGCAGGAGAGGTATTAATTAGTGAAATTTCAAAAATTGTCTGTTCTGTATTTACTATCCAAGGTACTGTATATGATATAGAATTATTAGGTTGGCCAAAAATAGGTAAATCTTCAAATGGGTCAAGCAAAATAGTTTGTGCTATTTCTCCATTTTCATAAACTGTAATTTGTACTTGTCCTGAGACCTCTAAACTACCCTCATTTTCTACTGTGAACATTAGTTGTATTTCTTCTCCAACTTGAGGTAGAGGATTGCTAAATTCAAAGGAAGAGAAATATAAATTGGTAGCTTCACCCACAATTATAGCTCTCGAAGCTTCATTATTAGAAATATCTAACAATTCACTTACAACATCTTCTTGATCTACAAAACATCTAATGATATGCGCTCCACTATCACTAGATGACCAAGTCTGAGGGATTTGTTCTGTATATTCTTCACCTGCTTCGATGCCAGGCATTGAAACAGAACCTAATGGTATATCATCAACTAAACATTCAACATCAAATCCGTCTGAATTACCATAGCCCACATTCGTAACTGTTACATCAACCGTAACTTGTTCACTTGCATCTTGAGGATTTAGGTTACTTGGATTAATATATTGAGATAATATTTCTAAATCTGGTAATGGTTCAAGAACATCAATTAAGAAACATTCTACATTATTACTTTCATCACATTCAATCCACTGATTATCATAATCTAATTCTACACACACTTCATATTCTCCTGTATCATAAAAAATGTACCCTAGACTACCTCCTATTGTATAAGGACAGTTTTTACATTTCATAGAATTAATATCATTTTGTGAATCTGTTAATTCGTCTATTTGATTACCATTTCTAAAAATAGTATATCGAGCATTAACAATATCCGCATCTAAATGACCAGTATTGTATAATGCAAGATTCATGTTAAATGGAACATCAACATAGATATTGTTTTGATGAAAGTTCTTAAAGAAATAACAATAATTTCCAAATTTTAAATCAACACATAATGGATATGTATCTTGATTATCATTTTCTTTTGATTCATCTACTTCATCAAATGAATCTATGAATACTTCAAGATTATAATTTCCTAAAGGATTTACTGTAATAGGAATACTTACATCAATAGTTTCACCTGAAGCTATTGATGTGATTGTCGTTAAAAATTCGATAGCATTATCTGTCACATTATCAATAACAAAAGCACTAAGAGAGAATGAATTATTTATATCTTGTGTTCCATTATTTACTAGCTCAAATTCAACTAAAAATTGATTAGGATTATCGGTTCTTTCTACACTAACTCCGTTTATATATTGCTGACACCAACGAAATGTTAAATTAGGTACTGGTTCTGGAGTAGGTGGAGTAGGTGGAGTAGGTGGAGTAGGTGGAGTAGGTGGAGTAGGTGAAACATAAATAGAACTTTCATAAATATTATTATCCTCAGATATTTCTGAAATATTATTTGTAGGGTCTACTTCCGCTATAATAGTATATTCTCCTTCTTGGTTAAAGGTAAAGTTGAATATTTCTTGTAAACTACCATCACATCCTGTAAATGGAAGTTCAGTAAAAGAATTGTTAAAGGATTGCATATTTCCATCAGGAAAAATTATAATATAATCTAAATTAATGTTTTGATTAGATGAAGCACCTCCTGTATTGGCAATATTTAAGAAAAAGTTTCCACTATTACCTACATAATATTGAATATTATAGTTTTCAAAGAAATTTCCCCCTATCTCTAAATCAGGTTGATTTTCCCTAATATAAAAAGTTGGCTTGCTTTTATTATTGTACTCTTTTAATTCAAAAACTTCATTATCTGAATCAGCAAAAGATTGTAAGAAACAATATCCAGCTTGTCCTAAAGTATAAGAATAATTAAAGAATATTTCTTCATCTACATCTAAGAATGTTATGCTTTGTTGTAATACTTGAGTTCCATTACAGTCCTTTAGAGTAATATTGAAATTTTCTGCTGGAATGACTCCATCATTGTAAACCCTTACTTGTCCTGTTATTACTTCCCCTTCTGTATATTTACAATCATTATTAATAATTGAAACAGAAGAAATTAGGTCAGGTAATTGAGGTGGTTCAATAACTTTAAATTCAATAGGACCAAAATCAGAGGTTAAAGTGAAGTCTGTAACATAACCTTCTATGTGATATGTACCTGGACTGAGTGGAGCAGTAAAACAAGCAGATAGATTGCCTGTTGAAGTTGTTACTCCACTTAAAGAAGTTCCTAATTCGGTAATTGAATAATAGACTGCTGCTCCTGCAACATCTAATTCTATTCCATCAACAGCTAAATCTGCATATTCTGCCAAACCAGTTAAACAAGTTGTACCTTCAGGATAGACACAATTTGGAGAGACTTTAACATTGGTTAAATCAATACTTCCTGCTACTACGTAGTCACCAATTACAATTGGGCGAATAGCTGTATTATTTAATTCATTACTTTCTGGTAAATCACTATTAGTGTCTATCAATACCTTTATTGGTACATAATCATCTTCCGGAAATGTTAGAGGAAAGCTAAATGTTGTTGTTGATTGAGGCAAAATGCCAGAAACTGTTTCAGTATGTAATAATGTTCCCAAAGTCTCTGTATCTTCATAAATCTCCACTACAAATTGACTTGCTGGAAAATCAGAAGTATTTGTTATTGTTATAGTTACTAAAAATTCTTCTCCTGCGTCTGGATTTAATTCACTGAATTGTATGTTATCTGCATAAATAGCAATATCTAAAACATCATTAGTTACTTTAGGTTCATTATTTACTACCTCTTCAACGTAAGTTGCCTCATTATCTGTTACACTAATGCGACAGTCCCATATATTTACAGCTAAGCCTGTTACAGTAACAGCATATCTTTTACCATCACTTGGGTCAGTGTCACTTGGATCCGCTTCAAGCATAGTATAACTTAAATCAAAAATATCATTAAATTGTCCATCACCATCAAAGTCCATTTCAAGAATAGGAGGAGATATGGGAAGAACTCCTGGATTGGCAAAGTAATCAATGGAGAAGAAGTATATATCATCGGGAGTCCCTATTATTGGATTTACAAATGTATTTTCATAACCAATGACATCAATAAACTCTAATGAGGTTGGAATATCAACAGCGACAGTAATTACATCAGCATCACTCAATAAACCGTATTGATCTGTAGCAACAACAACTATTTGGACACTTCCTCCAAAACCTGTTGTATTGAAATTTCCAGTAAATGGTGGAGAAGAGTCTGTTCCCAATATAGTGGAATTACCCAATCCTGGATCATTATGAATAATTTCAAATGTGACAGAGGCAGGAGGATCGTTAGGGTCAAAATTAGTAGTAATTGTTACATTTGAGTTGGCATCTAATATATCTCCTGTATTCGGAGAAGTGATAGTAATTGGAGGACCTAAACAGTTTACTGTCAAATCAACACTTTCTGTAACTTCTTGTCCGTCACTGGTGGTTGCTGTAAAAGAAAATGTTTTAGAACCTTCTGATAAACTATTTAAGTTAAATGGAACGATATAATTTCCTTCTCCTAAATTCTGATAATTTATATTTTGAGTTATACCATCAACTTCAAGAATTATATCTGTTGTTTTACTACTACAATCATTGAAGAACTCAAAATTTATAGTTCCACAAAGAGCTTGATTTGGTGTAGGTGAAATAATATCAAAAATTGTTATCTCATTATTTTGACAAAGACAATCAGGAGCGTTAAATGACACACCGTCATTGTCTAGATAATAGCATAATCCCGAATTATCCAAATAGTTATTTAGATTTACAATGTTTTGATTATAAAATTGCTGTAATGTTCCTAATGAAATTGCTGTGGTAGTATCTACTAATAAAGAATGAATTGAATAATTAGCACCTGATGTTGAGACTATGAAATTAGAATTATCCTCTTGAATAGCTAATATGATATCTTGGTCTGAGTTTGTTAAAAAATAATAGTATAGTACTGCATCTGTAATACAATTTTCATCACTAAACTCTAATGAGATTTCTGATGTAAAATTGTCACAATAGCTAGGAACACTAGATATAATTGGCAAACAACTATTACTTAAAATAGAATTCCCTCCTAATCCACCACTAAATAATGAACATTCTTCTAAAACAATAACAATATCTTCTTGACAAGTAAAAGCAGGAAAAGCATCATCAATTGCTGCAATCTGTATAGAAAATATCCCACTTTCTTCATCTTCAGTATCCCATTCAAATTGCCCAATAGCCATACCTGGTTGATTTGATATTGTAGTAAATGATGCACCTAAACTACTTAATGGCAAACCATTGGCATTTAATAATATGTTATTATTATTACTATCTAGTACCTCATACTGAAATGATATATAATCTCCTATATTTGCAAATATAGTATCAATTTCTTCACATATTGGAGGTGAATTATTACTAGCATTGGCATTGATTTCAAGAATAAAATCTCTTTGAATAAAAGAGCCAGTAGGAATATTGTTACATACTTCTTGAATTTCAACTGTAATCAACCATATACCTATAATGGGATTTGTCCAAATAACTGTTCCATCTTGGTTTAAAGTAAAACCAGAATCTGTTAAATCATCATAAATATTCCCACTAAGTCCAGAAGGTATTGCTAGAACAAAGTTATATGAAAATTCTGTAGATTGAGCTAAGTTCAAACTGAATGAAAGGTTAGCATCTGGTGGATAAAGAAAAGTAGGATTATCAAAAAACTCAGGAGAAGAACTAATACCACAAGATGAAGAGGCATTATAATTTATACTTGTTTGTAAATCAAAATTTGTAGCACTAAAATTTCCTCCTCCATTAATGCGACAACATTTATTATTAGTTGATATATAATAAACATTAGATGAAGTAAAAGTAACTAAACTTTTCTGAATTACTTCAATTGTTCCATTTAATAAAGTAGATTGATTTTCTGTATAAAAAGGTACATCAACTACAACATTATTTGAAATATTAGCACCTGTAGAATCATAATAAAATAATGAAGAAAAAGAATCTGGATCTTCCCAATAAGATGACACAACAATTTCGTATTGTCCACCTCCTTGATGAAAATATTCTATTTGTCCACCAATAAAATGACTAGCTTTCATCTCAAGAAAACCCAATAATGAAATGGAACAAAAAAATAGGTAAAATAAAAATCTTCTCATAATAAATAAGTTTAGTTTAAAGTAAATAGAATAGAAAACACCACATTCACCATCAGACAAACCACGCCCACTAAGCACTCCACGTCAGAAAAAAATAAGTATCAAAAAGATACACTTCTCCCATCAGCACAGAATGCTACAAATAAATAAAAGCCATAAAAGCTATCTATGAATATAGGAAATGGCTATGTAAAGCTACGCCATCAATGAATGGATATTTCTATTCATAATTGAAATTTAGTGTTTGTTAAATGGGATTGCTCCCAGTAATTTGTATTAGGTATGTGTGTCTCTGGGGAATAAAAAACCTATCTGATTTTTAATTCATAACAAAATTATAAATATTTTTAACAAATATTAAGAAATATGTTTATTTTTTCTGGAAGACAGTAATTCTTTTGAATCTCTGCTTTCTTGTTTTGTATAGGAATTTTGAAAAGTTTAATCCTTGAATAGACCCTAAGACCATCTAAAATAGCCCTGATAGGAGCGGAATAGTAGTTTTTGTTTCAGTTCATTTATTCCTTTACTTTCTTAAAACTACTATATTAGCGGATAGCAGGACTTTCTGTAACGACGAAGCGTTTTACAGTTCGCTCCAAATTCAAAAAAGTGTTTGTATAACAATTATTTCTCTTCTTCTTCTTTTGTATTTGGATCTGTTGGTTTCGCTGTGGGTGGTGTTCCGCAGGGTTGAATGTCTATGGTGAATTGTGTGTTGAGTGGAATATCGAAATTGGGTTGAAGCTCTACGTAGTTTTCTGCGTGGAAGGTGGTAGTGTTATTGGGTGCAACATTTCCATCGGAATAAACATTATTGCTTGCTTCATAGAGACCTCCTGTAATGGTGTTGGGGACGTAGAGGGTTGGTTGGCAGGAAGTACTATTTCCTTGTATGCAAAAGTCATCAATGGCTATATCATTTCTAAAGCTGTCGTTGTCATTATCATTTTCAAAACGAATGCGTATGGGAGCTGTAATATTATAGTTTGTTAGAGGAATTGTTACCTCCATCCAACCGCCAGAATCTCCTGTCCAAGTGTAAATATCGTTATTCCAAGAAGTGCCATCCCATAAATCTATATTTAGAATTGCATAGTCATTTGAAGAAGACATACTATATAGCCAAAATGAAACATAGGGATTACTTATGGTAGATAAAGAAATATAAGGAGAAACTAAGTAAACGCTATCATTTTCACCACTGGAAGAATCATCTACCCAAGCAAAATAACCTGTTCCACTGGTATGATCATTGTTGGGACCGTATTGGGGTTGTATTCCTGTTGTATCGGCAAAAAGCCATTGTTTAGAGGTTTGTGATTGTCGCTCCCAACCGTTTGGTATGTTCCCTCCGTTTTCAAAATCTTGGCAATAAGGAGAAAATACTGCATTGTCATATATTTTAATATTGTCAAAATAGAGATTTTGTCCCCATGCATTATAACTTGAATATTTAGAGACAGAGAATTTAATCAATACTTTTTGCTCGCTATATGTTGAAATATCAACAGTTTCATTTTTCCAATCTTCACAAGAGGCTGGTTGCCAAGCACCTGTAATACTATTATTATAGTTACTACTTGTAAAAGCTGATTTATTATAAACATTTGTATAGGAAACTCCACAATCGTTTGATATAGCTACATCAAGTATGTTATAACCAGGTAGATAATTATCATTAGAGCGATTATAGGCATAATCAAAGGATAAGTATGGTGTATATAAACTACTTAAATCAAAATATCCATAAAATGTATATATTGTATCTTTATCTCTAAAGCTAGTAGTCAGTCAAGCTTCAAAAGTCGGGTAAAGTCTTTTGAGTTTGATTCTTGCGTCTTTGTTGGTAAATTGCCAGTTTACTTTTTTCATTTTTTGATTTCGGTTTTTATACCAAGCTTGAATATCTTTGA
>Ga0209186_1002579_pt1 | contig 12839 bp, 2 predicted proteins | sample SidtaG_FD_187426 | JGI IMG/M metagenome (GOLD analysis project Ga0209186, IMG submission 187426) | Marine algal microbial communities from Sidmouth, United Kingdom - Sidmouth_Male2 metaG (SPAdes) (version 2) | ecosystem: Host-associated > Algae > Red algae > Unclassified | place: Sidmouth, United...
GGAAGAGGAAGAAAATAATCTACCCCAAATGAAGAAGTTATTTTTTTTATATGTTTGGCTAAATTTGACGCGCATAGCCGAGCTACGCAAGGAAGATTTAGTGAAAGAAATTAAATAAATTGTTCCATAATGCGCCGTAATTTTTTCTTCTAAAGAATTCAAAAAATCGTTGCATAGCCATAGCTACGGAACTATTTTTTGTGTTTTTTAGAAGGGAAAAGAACAAGCATAATGGGGCAAGTTATTTATTTTCTTTCACTAAGTGAAACATATAAGAAAAAGAACAATTCAGACGGGTAGATTATTTTCTTCGTCTTCCCTAAGTGGAAGTACAAGTTTATTGATTATGTGACATATTTTTATCGATAAGCTTTATATCAACGTAGAGGATGTTTTTGTAAATAATATTTACTTATATATAATTAAAATATATTGTTACGAGTTTGTTAACATCGTGTTACTTTTCCATTTTTCACGTCTAATATAAGTAGAACTTATACTTTTTATTGGAGTTATATACTAACTGATAAGCATATTCCTTAATCGTTTAATTATATAAATTCCGATAGTTACTTTACCGCAACATATCCTATACCACAACTAATTCTTTTTTCTTCAAAAAAGGTTTTGCTTCAAAATTTTCTTTTTATAAGAATCTAACTATCAACAATTTACCAGAAAAAATTAAAAATAGTTGTTGCATTTCTACTCTATCATTATGATTGGCATTCAGCAGTCATACTACCGCATGCTAAAAAAACATAATCGGTCGTATATAATTACGTCTTGCTTGTTCTTTGATTTGTATTTCCCTTTTGTACAAAATATAAACAAATTACAACGCTACATCTTCACGCCGTTATTTTTCTTTACACGAGCCAAATTTGACGCGAATAACGGGTTATTTAAGGAGAGCTTGGTGAAGTATAAAGGAAAAAGAACAAGTCAAGATGTAGCGTTTATTATTTTTTCAGCTCTTAGGGATGAAAAGATAATAAACGCTACATCTTCACGCCGTTATTTTTTCTTTACACGAGCCAAACTTGACGCGAATAACGGGTTATTTAAGGAGAGCTTGGTGAAGTATAAAGGAAAAAGAACAAGTCAAGATGTAGCGTTTATTATTTTTTCAGCTCTTAGGGATGAAAAGATAATAAACGCTACATCTTCACGCCGTTATTTTTTCTTTACACGAGCCAAACTTGACGCGAATAACGGGTTATTTAAGGAGAGCTTGGTGAAGTATAAAGGAAAAAGAACAAGTCAAGATGTAGCGTTTATTATTTTTTCATCCCTTAGTGTGACGTAAAAATTATCTTGCATCTAAAGGAGGTAAAGTTTACACATTTAGAGTAAATTTCATGTTTAAGATTAATTTTGCATCTCAGACATTAAAATGTTAGGCAATCTTTAGTATATTCGCTAAATAATATTTACGTCTTATATCTTTACATTTTACGTACTTTATGCAGCCATCAAATTTCTACTGCTAATTAGAATCTTTAGTATTTGAAACAATGTGGTTTCTTTATAAAGAAAACCAAAAGTTTAATTGTATTTTTGTGATTAAAAGTTTTTGCATTTAATACGAAAAAAATTATTAAAAAAATGAGTGGTAGCTTGCAACTAAATTGTAATAATTTCAGACTTAGGACTGTGAGAAAACAATTTTAAAAAAATATTCTGTCACAGAACAGATAGACTGAATAAAATCAATATTTTTTCTCCATCACACACACTTCCGCATCGTGCCACTCTGAACTGCAATAAAATTGCCCAATAACACTTATCAATATAGGGATATAACAATTATCATTTAATATATTATTTTACTAAGTTATCTACCTAAGAATCGAAATTTTTAAACAACTAAATTCAATCATGAGAAATCTAACCTTTACACGCCTTGATTGTGGTGTACAATCACTTTTTTCGTGGCATCATAAGTTCCTCGGGGCTTTATTGATGCTCTGCATGTGTGTCGGTTTTACGACTGATACTTATGCACAAATTACCTTAAATGCTACGTTACAGGATGTATCTTGCGAGACTGCCCCTTGTCCGCCGGATGCAGATGGAGACATTGACCTGACTATTACAGGAGGTGTTGCGCCTTACGATATTCAGTGGTCTTTCAATGGTGTTAATATACCTACATGCGAAGAACCTGCCTTTGCCGAATTAGATGGTACAGGTAGCCTTGACTTGATGGATGTGGACAATACAATTGTTGAGGATGCTATTACTACACGTAATTATGTCATTCAAGGTTCTGTCCTGACAGTTAATGATGCTTCTTTTAACGGTGGTGCGACTATTGATGAGGAAATTATCGATAGTAGCCAAGGAGGTCTTAATAATTTAGGGAACCCTATTATCGGACTCCGTACAGGTGTTGACCATCCGGATATTATTGGTGGTCCGAATGCTGCGAATATGATTCGTACATTCACTTTCGACCCACCGGTGTCCAACTTGCGGATGCTGTTCAATGACCTTGATAATAACGATGTGGTCATTGTCAATCCTAAGTTGAATGGCGTGACACAGACGCTTACGCCTCCTGAATACACGATTATAGACCCTACTCAAGTGGGCTTGACACAGGTTGATGCACGCGGCAACACTTCTCCTAACATGTTCACTTCTTTGGTTGACCAACCACTCAATGCAACTACAACAGGTGGTGTTCGCTTTGTTTTTGCCGGACCAATCGATGAAATCGAAATTATCTTTTATGACGATGTCGCAGAACCGGGTGAAGTAGGTTCAGAGGGTGGTTCTTACACCGTCAACTTCCCCGGTCAGTGCCGTGAAGATTTGGCTTGTATCGAAGCAGGTACATATACAGTTGTAGTAATCGACGATAATGGAGCTACTGCAACCGAAACTTATGTAATAGAGCCTGCCATAGGTTGTAATCCTCCTACACAAGTTACTATTCCTTGTGGTGCCGATGAAGGTACTATCAATGTTTCTCCTTCTTTTGGTGTAGCTCCTTACACTTTCGGATGGGAAGATGCTTCGGGCAATCCGCTTCCACTTCCTGACCCGTGTACCGATAGAAATTGGGCGAGCTTTGAACCACTCAATGATGTGGGCGCTAATCCCGTAGTTGGTGGAGATAATAGTATTGTTGAAAATGCTATCAATGGTGCACCTTATGTAATACAAGGTGCTATAATGACCGTTAATAATGTAGTATTTAATGGTGGTGCTTCTATTGATGAAGAAATTATCAATGATACTCAATTGAATGGTACTTTCGCTTTACGTACAGGTGTTGACCACAATCAAATTGTTGGTGGCATCGGTGGTGCAAATATGATTCGTACTATCACGTTCAGCAAGCCTGTTTGTGACCTCAATATGTTCTTCAATGATATTGATAACAACGATGTCGCAATTATTAATGCTAAATTAAATGGCGTAACTATTCCCTTGACTCCTGCTGATTTTACATTTACAGGAACTAATGTTGCCTATGTAGGTGGTAATCAATTTGAGTCTATTACTGATACAGGGATTAATAATTCAGCTGATGGTGGTATCGACTTCAACTTTACTTCGTGTGTTGATGAAATCGAAATTATCTTTTATGATGATGTTGCCGGACCCGGTGTTGCAGGTTCAGAAGGTGGTTCTTATTCTATCAACTTCCCACCAACTTGTGATTACGGACCAACAGAAACACTTCCTCCCGGATGTTACAACGTAACTATTTTTGATGCAAATGGTGATAGTCAGGTTATCACCTATTGTATAGAGCAAGGCCCTTGTGGTGCTATCGGTAACTATGTATGGATTGATGAAAATGCTGACGGTATCCAAGATGCAGGTGAGCCGGGTATTGCGGGTGTTACTGTTACAGCGACCAATCCTGTAACAGGAGAAGTTTTGACAACGACAACTGATGCGAATGGTGGTTATTTATTTGACGACCTCGTAGCAGGTAAATATGATATTCTTGTAAATACGGCTACCTTGCCCTCTGGCTTAAGCCAAACAACGAACCCTACTCTAGCAGATGCCGATTTCGGTAACCAAACTCAGGCAGGAAATGGATACTCCATCACTATCGGTGACGGAGAAGAAAATATGACAGGTGACTTCGGTTACATCTGGGAAGACCCCAATGGCGACCAGGGAACAGCTGCTATCGGAGACCGCGTATGGTACGATGCCAATAGCGACGGTGTACAAGATCCAGGAGAAGCCGGTATCGGTGGTGTTACCGTTTCTATCTTAGTAGATGCTGACGGCGACGGTCTTAAAGACGATCCTTTCACAGGTGCTATCGACCAAAACGGCAACACAGGTACAGGTACTACTGTCACTGAAGCTGACGGTTCTTATATCTTCTACAACCTGCCTGCTGGTGCTTATTCTATCGTAGTTGACCCTAACTCTGCTCCCCTTACAGGTCTAAACCAAACAGGTGATCCTGATGACTATGGCACAGTAGCTACTGCTCCTGACAACATGGGAGAATCTGTATTGCTCGCTCCGGGTGATGTTTACCTCTTGATGGATTTCGGTTATAACGACCCTGCTGCAAACGATATAGGTGATACTATTTACTTCGACTCGAATGCTGACGGTACACAAGGCGCAGACGAGCCAGGTATACCCGGTGTTACAGTTGCTCTTTTAGATCAAAATGGCGACGTAATCGCAACAACAACAACTGACGAAAACGGGGAATACTTATTCCCAGGATTACCGGATGAGCCTTATACAGTAGTCGTTACAGATACTGACAATGTATTGGGCGATTTGGTAAACAGTGGCGACCCTGATGGTGGAAATGACGATACGTCATCTGTCACAGGATTACCTGCTGACGACCTCGACCAAGATTTCGGTTATACGCCAGCTAGCCAAGATCCGGGTGAGGGTCTTGTCGGTGATACCGTATTCTTAGATTATAATGGCAATGGAACACCAGACCCAGGAGAAGGTATCGAAGGTGTTACCGTTGACTTACACGATGGTACAGGCGCAGTAATTGCTTCTACTGTAACTGACGAAAACGGTAACTACTACTTCCCAGGATTAGACCCGACTGCTACTTATAGCGTAACTGTTGATCCAACTACATTGCCTGCGGGAATCGTACCAACTGTAGACCCTGATGGTACTACAGACAATACTTCTACTACTGACTTGAGCGCAGATCCAGACGGAATTGATTTAACATTAGATTTCGGTTACGAACCAACTCCGGGTTCTGAAGGAAGTATCGGTAACTTAGTATGGTTGGACAATAACGCTGATGGCGTAAATGACGGACCACTTGGACCTGACGGTTTAGCTGGTACGGACGATGATGAGCCGGGTATCGAAGGTGTTACCGTTGATTTATATGAAGATACTAACGGCAACGGCCTCGTAGATGCAGGTGAACCACTCGTAGCTTCTACAACTACTGATGCTAACGGTAACTACTTGTTCCCGAACTTGCCAACTGGCAATGCTACAGGTGTCGATTACATCGTAGATGTAACTGACGAAGCTGCTGTACTCGGAGGATTCTGGCACAGTGAAGGTGCATCAAACACCAATGACAATAGCCAAACTGACCCTTATGCTGTCACACTTGGTGGTGGAAATCCTGTTGACAATCTCACTGCTGACTTTGGCTACTATAATGAAGGTGCTGTATTGGGTAACTACGTTTGGATGGACACAAATGGTGACGGTATCCAAGATCCTGGCGAAATGCCAATCGAAGGTGCTGTTGTAACTTTGGAAGTGACTTACCCTGACGGCTCTACAGCTACATTGACCACAACTACTGATGCTAACGGAAACTATATTTTCGAGAACTTACTGGTCGATGAAGATTTTGACGGTACAGGTACTTATGCAACTCCGGGTGTAGGAGGTGGCGACGAGCCATACTTTGAGCTTTCAGTAGAGACCCCTGCCGGAAAAGAACCGACCATTATTAATGTCAATGGCGACGCAAATGATGCAGAAGATTCAGAAGATCCCGCAGGCACACAAGGTATCGCTGATAAAGGTTTTACTGATACTACTCCACAAGCTGATCCCAGTAAAGAACCTGCTCACTTGACTTATGACTTTGGTTTTGTTGCACCGCCGGAACTTGGTGCTATCGGTAACTATGTATGGGTTGATGAAAACGGTGATGGCATCCAAGATCCGGGTGAGCCGGGTATTGCAGGTGTTACCGTTACAGCAACCAATCCTGTAACAGGGGATGTATTGACTACAACTACCGACGCTAATGGTGGATATATATTTACAGACTTACCTGCCGGTAAATATGATGTTTTAGTAGACGAAACAACATTACCTTCAGGCATGAGACAATCCACCAACCCTGTTAATCCGGGTGCGGATTTTGGTAATCAAACCAACAACTACTCTATTACTATCGGTGACGGAGAAGAAAATATGACTGGTGACTTCGGTTACATTTGGGAAGACCCCAATGGCAATACAGGTACAGCAGCTATCGGTGACCGCGTATGGTTAGATGCTGACAGCGACGGTGTACAAGATCCAGGCGAAGCTGGTATCGGTGGTGTTACCGTTTCTATCTTTGAAGATGCAGACGGCGACGGTGTGAAAGATGACCCAGTTACTACTGCTATTGACCAAAATGGAAATACAGGTACAGGTGTAACTGTAACTGAAGCTGATGGTTCTTACATTTTCTACGGCTTGCCAGCCGGTGCATACTCTATCGTAGTTGATGGTGCTTCTGCTCCACTTGCAGGTTTGACACAAACAGGTGACCCGGATGATTACGGCGCACCAGCTACCAACCCTGACAATAAGGGCGAATCAGTAATCCTTGCTCCGGGTGACGTTTTCTTATTAGAAGATTTCGGTTATAATGACCCTGCGGGCAGTGATATAGGTGATACCATTTATTTCGACCCGAATGCGAACGGCACACAAGATGCAGACGAGCCAGGTATACCAGGCGTTACTGTTGCTCTTTTAGACCAAAATGGTGACGTAATTGCAACTACAACAACTGACGAAAACGGTGAATATTCGTTCCCTGGACTACCAGACGAGCCATACACAGTAGTCGTTACAGATACAGACAATGTATTGGGTGACTTGGTAAACACTGGCGACCCCGACGGCGGAAACGACGATATGGCTTCTGTCCCGGGATTACCTGCTGACAATACCGACCAAGACTTCGGTTATGCTCCTCAGGGACAAGATCCGGGCGAAGGTCTCATCGGTGATACTGTATTCATAGATTATGACGAAAGCGGAACACCTGATCCGGGAGAAGGTATCGAAGGTGTTACTGTTTCTCTTCTAGATGAAAACGGTGATGTAATTGCAACTACTGTAACTGACGAAAATGGTAATTATTACTTCCCCGGATTAGACCCAACGGAAACTTACACTGTAACAGTTGACCCGACTACATTGCCTGCAGGAGTCGTACCAACGGTAGATCCTGATGGTGGTGACGACAACACTTCCGTTGTTGATTTGAGTGCTGACCCCGATGGTATTGATTTGACTCAAGACTTCGGTTATGAGCCAACTCCGGGTTCTGAAGGAAGTATTGGTAACTTAGTATGGTTGGACAACAACGCTGACGGCGTAAATGACGGACCAAACGGACCTGACGGCGTAGCCGGTACGGACGATGATGAGCCGGGTATCGAAGGTGTTACTATCGACTTATACGAAGATACAAATCAAAACGGTCTCGTAGATGCTGGTGAACCACTCGTAGCTTCTACAACTACTGATGCTAACGGTAACTACTTGTTCCCGAACCTACCAACCAATAACGGCTCAGGTGTAAGCTACATCGTAGATGTAACTGACCAAGCTGCTGTACTCGGAGGATTCTGGCACAGTGAAGGTGCATCAAACACCAACGACAATAGCCAAACTGACCCTTATGCTGTCACACTTGGTGGTGGAAATCCTGTCAACAATCTCACTGCTGACTTTGGCTACTATAATGAAGGTGCTGTATTGGGTAACTACGTTTGGATGGACACTAATGGTGATGGTATACAAGACCCAGGCGAAATGCCAATCGAAGGTGCTGTTGTAACTTTGGAAGTGACTTACCCTGACGGCTCTACAGCTACATTGACCACAACTACTGATGCTAACGGAAACTATATTTTCGAGAACTTACTGGTCGATGAAGATTTTGACGGTACAGGTACTTATGCAACTCCGGGTGTAGGAGGTGGCGACGAGCCATACTTTGAGCTTTCAGTAGAGACCCCTGCCGGAAAAGAACCGACCATTATTAATGTCAATGGCGACGCAAATGATGCAGAAGATTCAGAAGATCCCGCAGGCACACAAGGTATCGCTGATAAAGGTTTTACTGATACTACTCCACAAGCTGATCCCAGTAAAGAACCTGCTCACTTGACTTATGACTTTGGTTTTGTTGCACCGCCGGAACTTGGTGCTATCGGTAACTATGTATGGGTTGATGAAAACGGTGATGGCATCCAAGATCCGGGTGAGCCGGGTATTGCAGGTGTTACCGTTACAGCAACCAATCCTGTAACAGGGGATGTATTGACTACAACTACCGACGCTAATGGTGGATATATATTTACAGACTTACCTGCCGGTAAATATGATGTTTTAGTAGACGAAACAACATTACCTTCAGGCATGAGACAATCCACCAACCCTGTTAATCCGGGTGCGGATTTTGGTAATCAAACCAACAACTACTCTATTACTATCGGTGACGGAGAAGAAAATATGACTGGTGACTTCGGTTACATTTGGGAAGACCCCAATGGCAATACAGGTACAGCAGCTATCGGTGACCGCGTATGGTTAGATGCTGACAGCGACGGTGTACAAGATCCAGGCGAAGCTGGTATCGGTGGTGTTACCGTTTCTATCTTTGAAGATGCAGACGGCGACGGTGTGAAAGATGACCCAGTTACTACTGCTATTGACCAAAATGGAAATACAGGTACAGGTGTAACTGTAACTGAAGCTGATGGTTCTTACATTTTCTACGGCTTGCCAGCCGGTGCATACTCTATCGTAGTTGATGGTGCTTCTGCTCCACTTGCAGGTTTGACACAAACAGGTGACCCGGATGATTACGGCGCACCAGCTACCAACCCTGACAATAAGGGCGAATCAGTAATCCTTGCTCCGGGTGACGTTTTCTTATTAGAAGATTTCGGTTATAATGACCCTGCGGGCAGTGATATAGGTGATACCATTTATTTCGACCCGAATGCGAACGGCACACAAGATGCAGACGAGCCAGGTATACCAGGCGTTACTGTTGCTCTTTTAGACCAAAATGGTGACGTAATTGCAACTACAACAACTGACGAAAACGGTGAATATTCGTTCCCTGGACTACCAGACGAGCCATACACAGTAGTCGTTACAGATACAGACAATGTATTGGGTGACTTGGTAAACACTGGCGACCCCGACGGCGGAAACGACGATATGGCTTCTGTCCCGGGATTACCTGCTGACAATACCGACCAAGACTTCGGTTATGCTCCTCAGGGACAAGATCCGGGCGAAGGTCTCATCGGTGATACTGTATTCATAGATTATGACGAAAGCGGAACACCTGATCCGGGAGAAGGTATCGAAGGTGTTACTGTTTCTCTTCTAGATGAAAACGGTGATGTAATTGCAACTACTGTAACTGACGAAAATGGTAATTATTACTTCCCCGGATTAGACCCAACGGAAACTTACACTGTAACAGTTGACCCGACTACATTGCCTGCAGGAGTCGTACCAACGGTAGATCCTGATGGTGGTGACGACAACACTTCCGTTGTTGATTTGAGTGCTGACCCCGATGGTATTGATTTGACTCAAGACTTCGGTTATGAGCCAACTCCGGGTTCTGAAGGAAGTATTGGTAACTTAGTATGGTTGGACAACAACGCTGACGGCGTAAATGACGGACCAAACGGACCTGACGGCGTAGCCGGTACGGACGATGATGAGCCGGGTATCGAAGGTGTTACTATCGACTTATACGAAGATACAAATCAAAACGGTCTCGTAGATGCTGGTGAACCACTCGTAGCTTCTACAACTACTGATGCTAACGGTAATTACTTGTTCCCGAACCTACCAACCAATAACGGCTCAGGTGTAAGCTACATCGTAGATGTAACTGACCAAGCTGCTGTACTCGGAGGATTCTGGCACAGTGAAGGTGCGCCAAACACCAACGACAATAGCCAAACTGACCCATATGCTGTCACACTTGATGCTGCAAATCCTGATGACCTTACTGCCGACTTCGGATACTACGTAGAACCCGCTTCATTGGGTAACCGCGTATGGGAAGATTTCATTGATGGAGCTGTTTTTGGTACTCCTACTAATATAAACGGTATTCAAGATCCAGGTGAACTAGGTGTTCCGGGAATTCCCATTACATTGATGATTACGTATCCTGATGGACAGATGGTTACACTTGTAAGTATCACTGACGCCAATGGTAATTACAGCTTCGACAACTTACTTACAGATGAAGATTATACAACAAGTGGTGCTCCAGGAAGCGGATTGCCTGTATATACAATCTCAGCTCCAGTATCTCTAAGTGTAGAGGGCCCTTCTGGTGTCAATCTGGACGTCCCATCACCAGTAGATCAAGGCGGTGACGACTTTTTAGATTCAGACGACCACGCCGGTGTAGTTGCTATTGCTAATCAAGGTACTACCGATCTTCTGACTGACAATGCCAATCCGACTACTGAAGATCCAATTGCATCATATGATTTCGGTTATTGGTCAACTAACCTTCCGGTAGAATTGGTTTCATTCAGAGGAATCGAAAACGACTGCCAAGCTATCCTCACATGGGTGACAGCTACAGAAACCAACGTCAGCCACTTCAGCGTACAGCAAAGTACTAACGGTACGGATTTCGTAGCATTCGGAAGAGTAGATGCAGCAGGCGAGTCTCAAGTAGAACGCACTTACACATACACAGACGAACAATTGACCGCCAGCAACTACTATCGTTTACACATAGTTGATTTTGACGGTTCATCAGAATACTCTCACACCATACTGGTCACAGCAAATTGTGCTACGGGTGTATCTGTTTCAGATATCTTCCCGAATCCGGTGAGAGAGCAATTAAATATTAACATAAACAGCAACGTTGACCACGAAACTGCTAAAATTGTCGTCACCGACAATCTCGGTAGAACAGTGATGACACAAGCCACCGAAGTATTCTTCGGTTCAAACGTCATCAACCTTGACGTCAACGCTCTACCACAAGCAACTTACTACATCACTATTCAAGGTGAAAACGGTTGGTTTACCCAACCTACTCCTTTCGTAAAAGTGCAGTAAGCAGATGATATATCACATAAAGTGATAAAACTAAAAGCCGTTCCGATTAATTTCGGAACGGCTTTTTTTATTAAGTAAGTAGTGGGACAAAAATAGGCTTACAATTTTGACGTGGTTATTTTTTCGATATTTTTTCTTACAAAAACCGCACATAGCCTACGCTATAGCCTGTCCCGAACCCCGATTCGGGATAAGGATTTTTGTAGGGAAAAATAGCGGAAAAAGAAACCGTCAAAAAGTAAGGATATTTTTGTCTCACTAATTAACGAGCAAATAATAAGTTTACGATTTCGACGAGATTATTTTGTCCTTAGTTTTCTTCCTCTTCCCTAACTCATTACATAGGGCGTGCCCCCCTCCTTACCAGTCGGGGGTCGGGCTATCCGGCACTCTCTCCATTCCGCTATCGCTACATTTCGTTCAAACAACACCTACTATCCCTCACGCAAAAAACGAACAATCGCAAACCAAACAACCTAATTTTTTTCATTCATCCTAACGCGATTTTGCAAATCACTCTACCTATTTTACAATTTTTACCTACCTTTAAGGGATAAAAAAATAATAAACGTTACATCTTCACGTCGTTATTTTTTCTTTAGACGAACCAAATTTGACGCGAATACTCCCTGTATTTAAGGAAAATTTGGTGAAGTATAAAGGAAAAAGAACAAGTTGAGAATATACATTTATTGGTTCTTTGACAAATCCCGTGATTGTTCGTTTTTCTGCCTCGCGATTGTTCGTCCCTTGCGTAAGGGATAGTAGGTGTTGTTTGAACGTAACGTAGCGATAGCGGAGTGGAGAGAGTGCCGGATAGCCCGACCCCCGACTGATAAGGAGGGGGATACGCCCAAATTTTCATTCACTTCACTGGATTTGTCAAAGAACCCATTTATTTTCTTCCTCTTCCCTAAGTAGTCAGTCAAGTTAATAATGTCGAGTGAATTTGAGTGAAATTTGGTCGAGTACGAGGCGAAGGTTATTAGACATAGCCTACGCTACGGCTGATGTTCTCCAACAGCCTGTCTCGCAACTTGATTCGGGAAAGTAATCGGGCAAATTTCGCCAAATTACCCGACAGTATTAGCTTGACTGAGTACTAACACAAAACGAAAAACAAATACACAACAACCAAATGCAAACACGAGGTTACTTATATATCGAAATACAGATTAATGGTTCTTGGTCATTAGCAGACCCACTTATCAAAAATCCACTTTTTCGACATCGAAAATACCACAAAAAAACCGAACCCGAATACAGCCCCCAATCTCGCTACCTGCCCGGCGATACAGCTACCTCAGAAAGCATCATCATCGCATCGGGCAAACGTGGACTGCCTGCGGATATTTCCCCCGAATTGCTCGAATATTTCAATTACCGTTGGAAAAAAGAAAATGTATTTGGGAAAAGTTGGATGACCGTAGAAGAAATCATCGAATGCAATGAAAGCGAAAGTTTCTATCTCGACGAAGAATGGT
>Ga0209186_1002580_pt1 | contig 12835 bp, 10 predicted proteins | sample SidtaG_FD_187426 | JGI IMG/M metagenome (GOLD analysis project Ga0209186, IMG submission 187426) | Marine algal microbial communities from Sidmouth, United Kingdom - Sidmouth_Male2 metaG (SPAdes) (version 2) | ecosystem: Host-associated > Algae > Red algae > Unclassified | place: Sidmouth...
CAAAGTCCATCGCGACGTTTGGGATATGGGGCCCCCAGGATGGTCTTTCCATTCAGGGACCCACACGTTGCACCTCCAGATGGGGTTAAATGGAAGATGGGGCCGACGTTGCTGGGATTGCCCTTACAGTGATCACCATTGCACGCGTTCGGAGGGATTTCAAGGGATAATGCATCGGAAGAAAAGAAGAAAATCATCAGAGCGGGGTGTGCATCGTTGTGTCACTATCATGAGAGAAGCAAATAGAAGAGGTGCTGTCTGTTTTTTCCATGTGCCGCTTGAGGTATGGGCGCGTCACAATCATAGCTGTTCGCATTTTTGAAAATCCAAATGACACATCATTCGACGCACCCCCGGTACCACCGGCCGCGTCCCCGGGAGCGCGCGCCCGGCGGGGCGACCGCCCCGCCGCGCCCGCCCCGGCGGGCGCGCGCGCCGCCGCGGCGGCGCCCCACCGGCATGGACGCCCCCCGCCGCGGGCGCCGACGCGCACGCGCGCGCCGCGCTGCCGCCGCGCCGCACGTCGACCGAGGCGCCCACCGCGCGGTCGCGCCGCGCGCGCGCGGCGCGGCCGCGCGCGCGCGGTTGGAGAATGGGCGCGGAAGTTGGCACGTTGGGGCTTGCTCCCCAAAATTGTGGCGTGGACAGAGAGTCATTTGCGTTCTTGTCGTCTGTTTTGGCAACCATTTAACGCTTAATGTGCGGAGGCTCTTTGTTTTTGTCCGCTGGCTGTCGTCGTCCTGCACAGCGCGCGTGTAGTCCCGTAGCAAGCTTGGGGGGCGTCCATGACATTTTATTTGAAGAGTGATTTTCCCCAGTCCCTTTGTTTGTTGTTGATGGCCAAGCCAAGTCAACTGTCAATTGGGAGCAGTAGGCCTACAGCTCCAAAACTGGCTTCCGATTTTCGCCAAGTCAATGTGGCAAATTGACTTTGCCGTGGAGCGTGCGCTCCGAGCAATGTTTGCTCCGCCATGAGCGCTCACCTGCACAGGATGTCGCAGAAAATGCGTGTTGCTTTTTTAAAGGCAGAGTGGGCGTCCTGAAGAACGCGACATGCGCCATGCGAAAGCGCATATAGGCAGGACAGAGTTGTATTCCCAGCAGCTGGCAGCCATATCATGCGGAGTGCTCTCGAATCGGTGGGCCGTGTCACCGCCGTCGAGCGTAACGCTTGGGATGGTGGCCAGCCACCGTAGCGGCTCTCTCGGCGCAGTATCGACGTCAACTGTTAGTCAATTGCGGTTCATGCGTGGTGGGTAGCTCTTCATGTTCGTCCACTGGCTGTTGTTTACCCGGACACCGCGCTTGTCCCTTTTCGCCGTCACGTGTTGTCCCATTGAGTGCTTGGGGGGCATGCTTCACATTCTATTTGAAGAGTGATTTTTACGAGTCCCTTTGTTGGTGGTGGATGGCCAAGTGAATTTGTAGTTAGGGAGCTGTAGGCCTACTGCTCCCTGACCGTTTTTCCGACTTTTGCCAAGTCAACAGTGTCAATCGACTTTGCCGTGGAGCGCCCTGTCGAGGCAATATTTTCTGTGCCATGCGCGCTCAGATGCAGACGACACTGCAGGAACTGCAACCCACTGTACCCACCACAGCGAGCCCGTCCCTGAAGGGCAACATGCGTCGTGTGATAGCAGCTGTGAGCCGGGCAAGGACATTTGCCCTGCAGTTTGCAGCCAAAAGCCGCAGCGCCAGCACCGCTTTCGTGCTCGTGGTTGCATCTGCCTCGTGCGTTTGATTACCGCATTGCCTCATGCGTGGGTCGCGGCCGCATCGGAACCAAGACCACCACCACAGTGGCGGCAGTGGTGCTTTGGACGCGTCAACGGTCATACAATCTGCAATGGCCCCCGCTTATTGTTCCCATCAGCACGACCTGTAAGGGAAGAAAGGAGCTGACCGACACGCAGCGGTCCCTGACCGCGTGCATAGAAGGGACAGGCTTCGTGCCATGCTCCAGTCTCGGCGTCGTCCAAGTACGAGATGACCGCCAGCTGAGCCCCCCTCCACTGGGGGCGTTATGGCAGACAGATATCAGCCAGCCCACGGTTCTGCACAAGCTTCCACAGTCCAGAAGTGCACTCCTCTGACGAACCGACGCCACTGAGATCCTGGGGTGTGCGTTGCCCTACTACGGCATGTCGCCTTCCTGCCTCTTTTCCCAATAAAGGGAGTCGCCGCTCCATCCCCAGGGGGCCAGCGTAGATGATTCTTGTTTCTTTGGGGGCGGCACTGTTCAGACATGTCAAATGGTATTTCTGCCCGACTCATAAGGCGGCTCGTCAAGTATCGAGCGACGCACGGGGAGTTGTGTAGCTCGCCTCGGCTCGGAAGATGCGGGATGAGGGCGTCATGAATGCTCAGTTGGGCGGCCACAACGTCTCAACCGGCCAGTACCACTGTCAACTGCTATTTAATGGCGGTTGATGCGTGATGGCTCTTTGTGTGTGCTCGCATGGATTGTGCCGGACAGCGCGCGTTGTCCCTCATTGGAGGGCAAGCTCTCTTTCCTTGCAAGACTTGGCGGCGTGCTTCACGTTTTTTTTGAAGAGTGATTTTTACAAGTCTTCATGTCGGTTGTGGATGGCCAAGTCAATTGGTAGTTAGGGAGCAGTAGGCCTACAGCTCCCTCAGCTTTTTCCGATTTCGCCAAGTCAAGTGGGCCAAGAGACTTTGCCGTGAAGCGCCCTCTCGGAGCAACATGTTCGTCGCCAACTGCGGTCATGGACACAGCAGGTCGCCATGATCTCCTGCGGCCGTGTCGTACGCCCAGCAGGCGTCCCAAATACGGAACGCGGGACATCCAGACGCTCTGCAGAGCACGTCAGCGACATACGTGCTGCAGAGTGGAGCGATATCTGTGGACTAACCTTCTCTGGGCCGTGTGGTTTGTGTTTATGGGAACAATGATTAGTTGGTTGGAGCGCACGCCTTCCCTGCAACCTCATTGTTGTTCGCCGGCATTTCTCGTGAGACCAAGGCGTAGCTACGGTCTGGGCGGCGTTTTCCATGTGGTCTCTCGTAGTCGCGAGCCACTTTGACCGTCCTGTTTCTTCAGTGGCGTCGCTCTCAGTGGATTGTCAGCACGGCCCGCCCTCTCTTGAACTGTATTCCAGTCGCTGATTCTCATCGCTCTGGCTTGCCTGTTCATGACCTGGGTTTTACACAGCCCTGTCGAGTTGTTCTCTGTTCTGTTGGGTGCTGCGGTCCCCAGACGATGTACTTTCGTTCAGATCCAATCGTGCATGTCAATGTGACTCCACCAACGCGTGTGGCTACACGTACAGGTCGTAGGATCTGGCGGTTCAGTTGCTTGTCGTTGCCGCGTACAGGCGTCGACGGGAACGCGAGGCGATGGGGGCCGCTCGCTCCGTCCAAAACGGTCGAAATGTTTTGACCAGTTTCGATTCTGCTTTGCTATTGGTCGATGTCTCTTGCGTGGGCGGGTGGACCATTTAGGGCACCCCCCTCTCTACGAAGCATTCAACCAAGGGTGCGTGGGCCGGCGCGAGCGTTCGTGGTTGGCCCCTTTTGAGGGGGGGCGCGTATCCGGCACTCATGCATGCATGTATGCGTGCATTCGCGTCCAGGGGCACGGACGCGCCCCTTCACAGGGTGCCTCCCGATAGGGTATGACGCCGCCCCTGTGGCGCCGTCGACGCCGTCCACATTCATCGTCGCTGGTCGTTACCCGCTTGTTCTGTCGTTGTGCGAGCCATCGTGCGTGTGTGGCGTCGTTCTCCCTGCGCACAACGGTACGAGGGCGCGCGGGGGTGAGGCGTACGCGTTGTGAGGGCTGGCGGCTCTGTGGGGCGAGCGGGACGGGGTGAATCTGGCTGTGTAACGGTTGTTGGCGCGTGGGGTGCTCTTTTTCGCGCTCCGGGATCGCTTTGTCGTGTGTGTGACTCGTTTGTTGCCTATTTTTGCGTCTGGCGCTGCATCCAGGCTGTGGTCTCCCCCTACGCGCAGGATTGTGAATCTTCGATCCGAGTCCACGGGGGGTAGGGCCGCCGACGGTTCGGACCGTCGGAGCGAGGTTGCTTCTGGCGGATTTGCCGCTAGGGACGGGGAGACGGCGTCCTCTGCGCGGCCTGCGTCGGCGTCTGGGCGTGCTAATGCTTCATCGGCGCAGAGAGCGCCGGCGGCGCGGGCGACGGCGGTTGCATCGGCGCGGGCTGCTGCTGCGCCGCCGCCGTCGTCTGGGGTGGCCAATGCTCCGCCGGTGTTGGCGTCTGGGCGTGATAATGCTCCATCGGCGCCGGCGGCGCCGGCGGCGCCGGCGGCGCAGGCGGCGGCGGGTGCATCGGCGCGGGCCGCTGCTGCGCCGCCGGCGTCTAGGGCCGCCTGTGGTCCGTCCGCGTCGGCGGGGCCGGCGGCGAGGACAGCTGCGAGCGCGCCGTCGCCGGTGGCCGCTGCAGCGCCGTCTGCGGGTGGCGCGGCTCCTTCAGTGCGTCGGCGTCTGCTTTTACCGTTTCCGCAGCCTCGGTTTGGAGCTGGCCGCGGGCGGTCACCGGCCCGTACGGGCGCTGCTGCTGCTCCCGGTACGTCCAGTGGCCCTACTTCGGCTTCTGGCGCCGCGGAAGCACTTGCCGGTGCTGCGGGCTCAGCCGGGGCGTCATCGACTGGTGGGGACGAGATCCCGTCGGTGATGACGCAGGCACCCTCTCGCGACGATGGAGCCGCAGCCGCGCCAAAGGATGGCGCCGGGCCTGCCCGCGGTCGACAGACTACCCCTCGCAGCACGACAACCGAGGGGCGGCTCTCCGCGAGTGGCGTTGGTGCGGGCGTCGACGAGGAGGAGGAGCGGGAGGAGGACGAGGAGGAGATGGGGGGGGAGGTAGAGGTCGAGGAGGAGGTAGAGGCTTCAGAGCAGGCTGTGGGTGATGCTGCAGCTGCACGGTCGTCGCCAGCTGCTGGCAGGCCGCCCGGCGTTGGAGGCGGCCATCAAGCCCAAGGCGACAGTCCCGGTGAGCGACGCATTTCCGTTGGTGGTGTACCCGGCGATGTTGCCGATGCGGCTGGGGCGGACGAGGACGGCGCGGAGGCCAGTGCCGGCGGCATCAAGAACGACGACGAACACGCGCTGCCGGCCTCGGCAGGCGGGCCAGTGGCGGCCCTGGCGGCGGACCAGGACGACGAGTCGGAGAGCGATGATGCTGGCGGGGATGTTGACAAGATGGAGGCGATCTTTTGGGGTCCGACGGGGACGTACGTCAAGTCGCCGCGTGTGGTGCACGTCCGGGACATCCGCGTTGCCGACGTCACGAAGAGAAACTAGGCGAAAGACACCGTCCTTCATCACTACAACGCTCAACAACGCTCGGGGTACGACTGGGCGTTTGGCTCTATGGTGGTTTGCCACGACTGGATGCAGACCGGGTCCGCCGTCCATGACGACTTGACGTGTGGCAATGGCGCCGCGTCCGCTTCCGCCGCGCGTGCGGCAGCTGGTGCCGACGGATCGGCGGGCGCGGCTGAGGGCGGCAGCGACGGCAACGGCGCATTGCCTCGTCAAGGCCATAGCCGCTTGCCGTTTACGCTGACTGACTACCAGGCGCTTGACCCTGTCAAGAAGCAGCTGTGGATGAAAGGCTTGGCGGCGGCCGACGGGCAGGGGATCAGCCACGTGGACGTCAACGTCCATGACCCGGTTGTTCTATTCGACGGCGCGCACCGCTTCGCTGCGATGAAGCCGCTGCTGGATGCGGAGCATGACATGGCTGTGGAATGGATACTCGTTGCGTGGGGTGGTCGTCGCGACAGGAAGCCGATGTCGCACTGGGACACACTCAGCCTCGGAGCCGCGTCCATCGACTTGCCGGCCATCTCCATTGCCATGACGCAACTCGACGATTTCGTGTGGGCAGTCAACTGGGTCGTGACGTACAACCGGCTGAAGCCCGCAGACGAACGTCTTCGGTACGTGCCAGGCAAGACACGGCCTGCGGCGGGTAGCGTCCTCTTCAAGCGGGCGTAAGACGCTGGGCTCGTGCCAATGAACAAGGAAGGTCAGCCGCTTGGTGTCGACTCGCTGGCCCGCATCATCAAGATTGCGCTGCTCAACGCCGTCTCACCCCTGACGGTTGAGTGTATGCTCAACTACCTGGCGGATAGCCAAGATTCTGAGCGCGCTGGGCCGCGTTTGTCTGTCGAGACTCTCGTCTCCAACGTGCTTCTCAACGTCAACGTGGGCACGGATGAGGAAAACGACCACTTGCGCAATCTGATGCTGCAGATTGCGTGGAAGAGGACGGCAGGGCCGTCGATGGAGCGGCGGAATCAGAACAGGGGCAAGCAGCGCAAGGCGCAGCGGCTGACGCGGGGCGGTGACGTGACCTTTTTTTTCCTGCGTTTGGGCTTTTTTGACGGTCGTGCACGACGAGACCAAGGCGGCCACTCACCGCATCTTCTTGGCCAACCTCGCCGCTGCAGCACAAGCGCGGGCGGCGCAGCACGGGGAAGATCCCCCTTCCGTGCCGCCGCCGTCGCCTGTGGTCGGCCGGCACGACGACACCGGGCGTGCCGACGGGGCAGGCCGTGCATCTGGTGGCGCTGCTACTGCCGCTTCAGCTGCTGCTGCCCCTGTTGTAGTTGGCGTCGACACAGTGCTGCGTGCTGGCGCTGGTGGTGGCACAGTCGGCCGCGGAGAAGGTGGCGTCGGCGGCGTCGGCGGCGGCGACGGCAGTGTCGGCGGTGTTGGTCGCAGCACACGCGGGCCATTCACGTCACGACATGCCGATCCAAGTCGGCACCCCAGTCGTGGGGCCTGACACCCGCGCTCGGCTCACGCAAGACACGACGCTGTGGCACGTGCTCATCATGCGCATGCCGACTACCAACCCAAGCGTGGTCACCTGCTTGGCTTTTCATCTGGCCGACCTGTTTATCGACAACTTCGACATTGAACGGAGCCACGGGTTCAAGAAGGCGGCTGGCGGTGCGCGGGGGCGCACCGCAGTGAAGATTGGCCAGGCGGATCCTTTTTCCCTAGAGCACATGCCTGATTGGGTTTCGTTGGTCAAGTCGTTTGTCAATCCCGTCGTTGTGAGGGATGGTGGCGCTGCAGCGGCAGCGGGCGTTGGGGGTCAAGCCGGCGATGGTGGTGACGGCGCGGGCACGCACGCTGAAAAGGATGCCGGCGACGACAAGGACGGTGGGGTCGACAAGGATGGCGGCGACAACGACGGCGAAGACCACGTCGGTCGGGTCGACAAGGATGGCAGCGACAACGACGTCGCTAACAAGGACGGTGCCGACAAGGTCAGCCCTGGCGGTGACGGCGCCGATGGGGAAGGAGGTGACGTCAACGCGGAATCTGGCGCGAGGCCCCCGGGTGGCGGGCAGCGCAAAAGGCCCCGTCCGGCGGCACCTCTTATCGCGGGGGCCGCTGGTGCAGCTGGGCGTGGCCGGAAGCGCCGCAAGGCGTACACGGAGCTGTCGAGCTCGTCGTCCGAGTCAGACGACCAGGAGCCCCTGAGTGGAGGAGGACGGCCAGCCGCCAAACGCCGTCGTCTTCACAGCGTTCGGCGGTCGCCATCCGCTGATGACGACAAGAGCCGGCGTGGGCGCCGTCGTGCAGGACGGGCTGTCGACGAGCGCCGAGACCAAGACAGCGACCACGCCGGCGACCGTCGTGGCGATACCAACCGGCGTCGTGGACGGTCTGCGGAGCCGCGTCGGCGGCAATCGCAACGTGATGATGTCCGCGACCGGACGCGCCGCGGAGAAAAGGCGTCGCTGATGGCGTCCGCAGCCAATCGTGAGCGTCGCCGTCGCCGCTCGCTCTCCGTCGGTGGCAAGGACGGGCGCCACGGCCGTGGCCGCTCCCCGTCGCCACTCTAAGAGGCGGCGCCTTCGGCGCCGACGACGCCCAAGCGCGTCGCCTTGCGTACTGTAGGCCGCGCCTGTGGCAAGGGGCGAGGCGCCCAACGAGGGGGCCTGTCGCAAGGCGGTGGACATCTTGCGGGCAGCTAAATGCAGTCGGGCCGTGGCGACGGGCAGGTGCCGGACGATGCGGGAGGGGCGGCGAGCCGCCCTTACCCAGACCACCCGGAGAACATTCCTCCCTCTCTGCAGGAGGCCGCGTCGAGCACGCGTCAGCACGCTCGGACGGTGGACCCCCCCGGATTCGCGTCGCTTCTTCCTGAGGAGAACCAAGCCCGCGATTTCATTCCTGCTGAGGATTGGAAGGCGCCGGAGGAGAGCGTGCGGCACTACATGTCGGGCATTGGCAAGGCGACGATGCCCGGGGCTGTGGCAATGGCCGCATCTCGTGTGCGTGCCGCTGGCGGTGGTGGCTCAAGCAGGCGCTTGCCGCCGGGACTGCAGCCAGGGCCAGCTGGCGACGCAGAGGCGTCGATCCTGGCTGACCCTGTCTCTGCCATGCAAGCGGGCTTTGCGGCGGTCAAGTTTGGCTCGCAGCTTGTTGAGCGCGAGTGGTGCATCCTGCCAGATGCGAGCCTCATCCCGAGGTGCATGACGGGACGTGCACCACCCCCGCGAGCCGAGCCGGTCCGCGGCCGCAGCGGATTTGGCGGCCGGCCCCCTCCCGTGCCTCTGTCGACGCTCGGTGGTCTTGGCGGAGGGAGCGGGGCGGCCGCGCCGTTAGAGGCCAGGGGCTCGCGGCCGCCGACCATTGGTGGTGGTTGTGGGGTCGGTGGTGGTGATGCAGCACAAGAGGACAACGTCAACGTCGTCGACGCGACGCTCAAGGCCTTTGTGGACGAGCTGCCGTCAGAGGAGAACATTGCCAAGGCCGCTGCGACCGCGGACTCATCCTTTGCGCTTCACCCCGTGTGGGGGCCCATCCACAACGCCGACCAAGGGGCTGCGGACGCCAAGGCGCTGAGCGCGGGTCAAGGGCGCTTCACCGTGCTTCAGTCGGCCGTGCGCGCGTCTGAGAATGCGGCCAAGCACCAGGTCTTTCTCCACAAGCTTCGCGCGGACATGCTGCTTGCGGCTGTAGCGTAAGAAGTTCTTTACATGACGGACGCGGAGCGCCACGAAGACAACCAGCTCTCTGTGTCTGTGCCTCGAACTGGGGCACGGATTTTGGCGACCACCAAGGATGCGGTGAGTCAGGTGCCGCACGTCGACTCGCGGCCGCACCGCATGCTGGGCGGCAGCGGGGAAGCGGCGGGCCCGGAGGAGGACGACGGTCCCATAGACGTGGACGACCCGTACACCATGCGGCTGTTTTCGTACGAGATGCCGTAGTGTCGCAACTTGTTCATGATGGCGGCGGGCAAGGACTCTTTTGTCGTCGTGACGTGGCCCGGAAGCGTGCTCGCGCTGGCGCGGCACGAAATGGGCGACGGTGTCCGTCGGTCCATCTATCCAGAGACGGTGACCGTCCCGCGCAACAGCATGGCGCTTGTGCGCAGCGATCTGGTTCACGCCGGCGCGTCGGCGGCGGATGACGCGGCTAGTTACGGCAAGGCGCCGGCGGAGCACAACTACTCTCGCTCGACGCGTCTTCACATATGCCTGCAACACAAGAAGGACAAGCTGCAAGACGCCATCTGGCTGGTCGATCCCAAGGTCTTTATCAACTCGGCGCGCATCATTTTGGACGATGACGAGGTAGACATCTTGTCGGACAACGACAACGACGGCAAGGACGATGAGGAGGTCCTATTCGGCGGGGGGCCCAAAGCTGGCAACAAGAATCCGACCGCCGGCACGCCCGGCCGCGGCCGCAAAGATGGCGACAGCGGCAGCACCAGCGAGAGCAGCAGCGGCCGCAGCAAGGGCAGCGGCAGAGAGCCGAGCAAGGACAGCAGTGGCAACGGCCTCAGCCGCAGTCGCAGCGCTAGCAGCAGCGGCCGGAGCTCTGACGGCGTCGACGTGTGGTCGGCCTCATCTCGAGGCGGCAAGGATCGCGGGCCGGGGGCGTCCACGGCGATTCGGCGTACGCCGCTCAGCCAAGTGCGTCGTGGTCGACCTCGTTCGCGCTCTGTTGGTGGCGACGATAGGACGTCGGAGCGGTCGTGCAGCCGCGGACGGAGCACTCTTCGGCGCGTCCGCAAGCGGCGGCGGTCTTCTCGCTCTGGCAGTGCGCGTAAGGCGTCCTCAGACGGCCCTCGGAGCCGCCGTCAGAGCCAGGCGCGTCACATCTCTGGTAGTGACGACCTGCGTCATGCGTCGCCAAACGCCGACAGTCGCCGTCGGGGTCGGGCGAGGTCTCCGCGGCGCTCGCGCTCGCGTTCGCGGCCGTCGTCATCGCCAGGTGGGCGCCGTGGCGCTAGCAGCGAGAGAGCGCCGCGCCGGTCAAGTGCGTCCAACCGGCGCTCTAAGGGTCAGGGGCGTCGAGGTCGCAGCCCGTCCCAGTCATCTTCCTCTGACTACTCGTCGGCGACGCCTTCCCGGTCGTTGTCCCCGCCTCGGTCGGATCGACATGCGCGTACGCCGCGGGGGCGGGCGCCCCAGCGCCGCTCGCGCTCGCGCACACCGTCGCGCTCTCAGCCGCGCGAGCGGCGCCGGCATCGGTCGGGTTGTTGATGGGAGTAGTGCGAGGACATTGTTTGAGAGTTGAGGGTTGAAGCTGGGGGAGCGCCTTGTGGCGCCGGGGTCTGTTTGTCACCTGAACCCAGCGGGTGCCCATGATCTGCTCGTTTGATACTCGTACGGGCGCTTGTTTCATGTGTGCGCGTTTGTTTGTATTGCTCTGCTTGTTGTCGCTACTCGATGGTGCGGACGCATGTGTGAACGGGCGCCTGCCGCACATGTCCTTGGGGCAGTCATAAGAATGTTGGTTTGGGATTTTCGACGAGTGAATCGGTTAGTTCGTCGGCGCGAGGACTCTGCCAATTTTCAATTGGGAGCTGTAGGCCTAATGCTCCCTCCGGGATGTCTGTTTCGTACCAAGTCGATTTGGTCAATCGACTTTGCCGCGGACAATGCGGACAATGCGCCGGGGCACTCTTCTTCTGGCGCCGCACACATGAGCTGTGCACACACAGAGCAGGCGCACGGTTCGACGCACGCAGCCTCCTTCACATTGACCCTATCGCTGTGCTGTTCTGGCGCAAGACCGTGAGTGTCCGCTCAGCATCCAGCTGTGATGGTAGGAATCGTCTCCGCACCCAGCTGTATCACGCTCAGGGACTGCATTGTGAACTTTTTGATAATGTGTAATGTTTACGATGAGATTGTCTGTAACTGAACAGCTGTTTTTTCGCCGAGAAACAGTACCTTGAGCACAGGGGCGCACGTCAAAAACAGCTCGACCCGCTCCTGTGTGCCGTGCCTCTTCCTGTCTCCCGTTGGTCGTGCCCCGCCCTTCACCCCAGCAGAAGGCGTACGGTTGTGCTGTGCGTTGCGCGACCCCTGCCCTCCTTCTTCCTCGACGTGCGTGTCGTTCGTGTATGCCTACCCGAACGTCGGGGAAGTCTGGCGTCATGGCGGATGCATCTGGTGCTGCTGCTCACGCTGCCGCTGAGAATGAAGCGCTCTGCCGGGCCTACATTGCCGTCGGCGGAGGGCGCACGGGTGAGTCGGACGACGAGTCGTACATCGACGGCGGTAGCAACGGATCGGCGTCTGCGCGGGACCCCATGATGGCCCGCATGGCCGCCAGCAGTAGCAGCGGCTCTGAAGAGAGCGCTGCAACGAAGAACGATCGCGTCGTGACCCTGCAACGGGATGTGGACAAGCGCGCGCCGGGCTATTTTGACGAGCTCACGGACGAGGAGAAGGAGTTCGCCGACGCTTCGGAGTCGTCTTCCATGCCGGATCCGGTCCTGGGTGCAGCACGAGATGGAGATGCGACGCGCGTCACCGCGCTGCTCGCGCTAGGGTGCCGCCGCGGGGGCCGGACGTGGCGTCGTCGAGGGGCGATGCACTTGGCGGCGCGCCGAGGATCCGTCGGGAGTGTTGCTACTTTGATGTGCTACGGGTGTCACACAAACGCCTGCGGTGATATCTACAGCCACACGCCGCTGAACCTTGCGGCTCGGGCGGGGCATCTGCCAGTCGTACGAGTGCTGGTGGACACGGATGTGGCGCTGCTTGGTGTCACCAATTTGTTTGGGGATGGGCAACTTCACGTGGCCGCGCGAAACGGCCAAACGGGCGTTTCGTCGTTCCTCTTGGCGCGTGGCGCGAGCGCGGTGCGTGCCAATAATCACGCGGAGTCGCCCATGACGCTCGCGGGCCCCATCTCTTCTGCGATGGGCCGGACGGTCGCCAAGCGTGTCATGGGGGATGCCCACTCGAGTGGCAGTGTGCTGGCCCATGCGTTGGTGCAAGCGACATGGTCCGGTCGAGTTGATTGGGTGCGCGCCCTGCCTCACGCTGGCGCACGGCACGACGTTGCCGTCGTGGAGGAGCAGGCCAGTGCGATGGAGGCTGGAGTGTTTGGGTCGGACCCGACGAGAATCGTCGTGACTCTTGTCTTGGTGGGTGGCTGCAGCTTTGGGCCTTTTCCTCCCCTCCCACTGCCGGACGACCGCGCGGACGCGCCGCTCAACGCGCTCGCGCGCCGGGGGCGTTGTGGGGGAAACCCCCTGTCAGGGGTGACACGACCTCCCGGCATGAGCCGGGGACGGGTCGTGAACAGTCACGCAACACCCCCCTAGGGCGGTAGCGTGGGACAACCCCCTTGGGGGGGTGTCCAGGGAGCCCTAGGGCCACACATGAAACGACCCCTCTAGAGGGGCGTGAGGCGGGGAACACCCGATCGGGCCCCCCTGGGGGGGTCTGACACACACAAGGGAGACACACGTCTTCCCGAATCCGGGCCCTCTGGGGGGACCGGGAAGCTTGTGGAAGCTTCCGCAATCCGAGCGTAAGCCGGACCGAGATATGATCTCGACCAGGGATAAAATCCCAC
>Ga0209186_1002585_pt1 | contig 12814 bp, 10 predicted proteins | sample SidtaG_FD_187426 | JGI IMG/M metagenome (GOLD analysis project Ga0209186, IMG submission 187426) | Marine algal microbial communities from Sidmouth, United Kingdom - Sidmouth_Male2 metaG (SPAdes) (version 2) | ecosystem: Host-associated > Algae > Red algae > Unclassified | place: Sidmouth...
TGGCTGTTCGGTCTTCAAGAATGTAAATTGTAAGTAAATGTTGGGAACATTTTATAAAACGTTCAATACACTGCTAGGGGTAAAAAACGTGTTGTTGTCTGTGTCTGTTCATTGTTAGATATATGGAAGAACTTGACACTCCCCTGCCTAAAGGTGAGGGGATTCTAAGCACACGCATGAGCCAACGCCCTACGTTATGTGCTTTTGGGTCTGCCCGACCCAATTTATCAGGCTTGGTTATCACCTTTAAATACTGTTTTAATTACCTACACATTTTATTGCTGAAAGGATTCTATCAGTAACCTAAAGAACTAAAATAAAATAGTTTATCTATTGTTTTAGGCTGTTTTTTTCCTTGTGTTGTTGGGCTGTTCTAAGTCTATAATATTTTGATGGAGGTTTTCTACGAGTTTTGACATTTCTTTGTGAAGGTCCTTCAAAACTTTTTGTTTAACTTCATTGGAAATATTTAAGTCTTCCACCATAGGAGGTGCTAAAACATTAAAAATCTCTCGTTCTCCGACCATTTTATCCCAATTGTAGGGGGACTCTTTGTGTAATGGTTTTTCTACAATCACTAAGGGCGTTTCGACATGTAAATTCTTGCATACATTTTCAAATTGCTGCATGAGATGATACTGAAGATATAATTGCCAACAAGCGATATTGTCTCCGATTTCACATCTTTTTATGAGTTCTAATAACATTATGGTATGGTCTTTTGAAACACTATTCTGTAATCACATGATATAGGTCTGCTTTGCGATAAATAGAGACCTTTTTCTTGCTTGTAGGAAAGCGTTTAAGTTTCTTATCCTCTGTGTTATAAACGACAAGATTTCGTTCATCTTGAGCATAAATAATATGGTTTTCTACTGTATATGTTGGTGTCTTTTCATTCGTTTTATCAATGAGTCCACTACCTGCCAGTTTTCCTATTTCAGTAGTAGCCTTTCCGCCTGCAAAGGTTTGGCTGTAGTATTTTTTATCTTTAATGTTGATGGCAATGTGAATAGGTAAGTTGTCATCATTTACAAGGGTAACGTATCCCATTCCATCTCTATCAACAATAATGTCTAATGCTAATAGGTCTTTTACATAGTTTCTGATCTTTGAAATATAAAATACTTTTGGTGTCATAATAAAAAAGGTTTAGTGTTTAATAAAAGTAAAGAGATGTAAGAGGACAAGTGACAAGTGACAAGTGACAAGTGACAAGTGACAAGTGACAAGTGACAAGTGACAAGTGACAAGTGACAAGTGTACCGAATCATATCATTTATTATAGCAATCCTAATTCAGTTCAGGAATTTTCTTTCACGCAAAGACCGCAACGCAAAGAAACGCAAAGCTCGACAGAAACCAATCTCTTTGCGACCTTTACGAAAAACTCTGCGACCTTTGCGTGAAATACACTTTTTCTATTTTCAAATAGGACTGCTATATGTCCTCCTATTTCTAAAATGTTCAATAATTTTTTCAAAAGTGTTGTTTAATCATTTTCCCCCAGCCTCTCACTGGGAGCGAGAGGCTTTTTGGGAAAATGAAACACACATAATTTTTTCTTTTTTAGTAGTTCTGGCCATCCAAGATAGACTCGATAGTAGTGGTATGGCTTTTTTTAGTTTTTGTGGTTTATATTGTTGGGACAAGGCATGCCTTGTCCGTACAGTTCCGTGTAGTTAAGGAATAATAGATAGGTTAATGAAAGCCATAAGAACGGATAGCGAGACCATGCTTTGCGACGAAGCTCTTGACCGTTCTCTCCTAAATTTTTAGGTTATTGGATAGGTGTCAATTCGAGATAGATATTTAGAAATGCAGTGTACTACTCCGTTTCTGGCGGCTAATACGTGGCAATCTGGGAGCATCATTACCTTGTATCCTAGTCTTTCCCATATTGCTTTATTTGTATTGTCTGTTACTTCAAGTTTTTTCCAATTTTCGTATCCGTAGGTTGGTAACCACACTGTTTTTTCGGGTTGATCTTGAAGTAAAACGTTGTTTGCACTGGCGAAATACCATTCTCTTATTTTATCTCTATCATTATCATCATAAATCAGTGGCATCGGATTTCTAATGACATCAAATCCTTCGTTTTTTAGATTACAGGCAATGTTATCAAAAATCTTTTGCATATTGCCTTCAGGTAATGGTTCATCTAAAAGCTCTGCTGCAAGTTTTGGGCTTCCGACCAAAATCTGATACTTACCATTTTCATTTCTGCCTGCCAAGCTGATAAACATATCTAAATGAAACATGGGTTGTTGGGTTTCGGATTTATTGCCTTTATACAGAATTTCCCTCCAGCCATTCCAACATTTTTTGCCTAAATCTACTGTTTGAATGTCTCGTTCTTCGGATGTTGGAACTTCTAAATCTGAACCAATGATGTGTAAGTCTCTGTGATGATCTAAATTCAATTTATAGATTCGTTTTGCAGCCTCCATCTCGGTTTCTCCAGCTTGTATATTGGTGATACATCCATCTAATATTGAATGATTAATAGAATCTTTACCAATCAACCAAAAATCGTCCCCAATCAACATATTGCCTCCTTCAAAATGGAGTTCTACTTCTTTAAGTATAAGTCCTTTGTCCTTGTCAGCAGTTGTATCTGCAATATCTATTTGTGCATTAGGAAAAGGCAAAGGCTCCACTATATAATTCTCTGCATCCTGTAAATCGTAACAAATACAGTATGAATCCTCCGCCCAAATGGACAAATTCATCGTATCAGCGACAGGTATTGATTTTGCATTAATATTAAATTTTTGAATCCAATTATTTAAGCTATCTTGTGCCGATTCATTGGTGATAATCAATATTTTTGCGTGTACAGACAATGTTTTTAGAAGATACTGAAACAAGATTGCGCTTTTTTCTCCTATAGCAGTGTTTTGTTCTCTAAATATCTTACCAGGTATTGTAAAGAGGATTCGCTTAATTGGTCCATGTATACTTGAGACCAATTCAGGTTCATCCAAATTTCTTACAACCTCTAAATAATCAAACATAGTTAGTATTACTTTGCCTGATTTTTTTGGAACACCATGTCTATCATTCACTCGACACGTTATATTATTGGCTTTAATATATCCATTGACAGATAAAGGATATGTTTCTTTCATATGGTAATTCTTAGTGTTCGATGATGCAATATTAAAACAAGGAGAAATGCGCTACAAACCAGATTTTCAAAAATTTTAGATATATATAAAATATTTATCAAATTTAATAAAATAAAAATCAACATATTAAATTAGAAAAAACAACAATTCTATGTCAAAAGTATATACCTTGTACGAATTGATAAAATCTTTAACCCCTGCCGAAAAAAGCGGTTTTAAGAAAAAACATAAGCCCAAGCCAGGGGACACACCAAGTTATTATTTTGAGCTTTTTCAGATATTGGATGGTACAAAGAAATACGATGAAGAGAAGATTAAACATAAAATTAGAGAAAGAATCAAATACAAAACATTTGTTCTCCCCAATACACTAAATAACTTACATAAATTAATAAGATTATATCTAAGAAAACATCACCAACAAGGAAGTGCTTTAATTGAACTTTATGAAATGCTCACTGATATTCAAATTCTATTAGATAAAAATTTAATGGATCAAGCTTGGGATACCATAAGGAAAGCTAAAAGGAAAGCGAAGGAATTTCATCATGATATTATTCTACTTAAACTGTTGGTTTTGGAAAAACAGTTTATTAGACAGCATGAAAAACAACACTCAGATAAGCTTATGGCAAATAACCATGAGGAATCTGAAAAATATTTAGAACAGTTTACTATCTCTCTTGACCTCTTTAAATTTTATGATAAAATTTTTTTATTAACTCGTAACAAAGACTTAAAGGTTGATGCAAACAAAATAGTAAAAGAACTTATTAACCAACTTCCTATAATTCCACCAACTTCTTTTGACAACAAAATGCTGTATCACCAAGCCTATTCGTTGTATTATAAGCACATTGATGACAAGAATGGAAATTTAAAATATTCTGCCTCTCACCTATTCACCTTAATACAATATTTTGATGAAAATCCTCACTTAATTGATGAATACACAAATCGTTATATCTATATTATAAATAACTATCTCAATGCTTTTACGCTTTTAAAGCGTTTTAACGAATTTCCTATTTATCTTAAAAAGTTAGAGGACATTCCTAAGAAAACTAAAAAACGAGAGAATGTTGGTTATAAATTATTTGAAGTAAAAAGTTACTTATCTTTGCTTTATTATATAAGTACTGAAAAATTTAAAGAAGGACTTAATATCATTCCTGAGGTAGAAGAAGGTTTAAAAAAATACAAAGAAAAGATTTCTCTACTCCATCAAATAAGTATAAATCATAATATAGGATTGATTTATTTTCACAATAAATTATTCGACAAAGCCTCTTTCTACCTCGCATATCTTGCTGATGAAAAACAAGAGGTTAGACAAGATATAAAGCTATTTTGCAAATTACAACTTGCTGTTATTGCTTATGAAGAAGGTCAGGACTCTTCTCTTGAATCAATCACTCGTTCTATTACAAGAAAAAAAGAATATGATGGCTATTATATAAAAAATGTAGCCAAGACCCTACAAAAAGCATTTGGTGCATTGAAAAAAAAAGAAAAAAGTCTTTTTCAAGAACTCAAAGAAACCTTAGAAAAACGAAACGATTATGAACATGGAAAAGATCAAATATTGATTTGGTTGAAGAAGAAGATTTAAGTTATAGCAATCCTAATTCGGTTCAGGAATTTTCCTTCACGCAAAGACCGCAAAGAATTTTGATGTAAAGAAGCGCAAAGCTCGATAGAAACCAATCTCTTTGCGAAAAACTCTGCGACCTTTGCGTGAAATACACTTTTTTTATTTTCAGATAGGACTGCTATATGTCAACTAAAAAACGAACATTTTCTATGATAAGAAAATGTCCGTTTTTAATTGTGTTTTATATCCTTTTGTATGCTCTTTAGAACCCAATTTCCACAACCCCAATTTTGGCTTTATTGGGTAACCAAACATCAAAGTCTGTTACTTGTACTGTTCCGTCCAATGTTCCATCCAAAACAGAATAGACATCTAATTGGGCAGGGTTTGCTTTCCATGCATCAAAATCGCTTAATTGAATAATGCCATCTTGGTTAAAATCTCCAACGTACATTATAGCTTTTGTGCCATCATCATTCCACTTTTGTTGACCATTTCCAAAGGCTTGATCGGTACTGGTGGTAAAGTCATAAATAACATCTTCATTTACTGCCAAAGCTGTTGCGGTTAGAATATCTAAATGATTGCGATGGCGTACACAAAAATGATAGGTTTGAGCAGGATCTAAGTTTCTAAACTTCAAGAGTGAACTTCCATTTGCATCAACAATATTTCCTGTTGCTGTAATCAAGCCAGCAACCGTTTCGACTGTTTCTGTACCTTTTTCTCCTGAAACTTGTGGTGTTCCTGTTCTCGCTTCGACCAATACCCAATCCACAATATTGTAAAGGTTCCATTGTAAGGCAGATACCGTTTGCTCATAATTGTAGGGCGCAATATTAAAAGGCTGTTCCAATGGGAAGTATGATTGTTCCCATAAGGTTGCATTCATATTGTTTCCTGTTCCATTATACGCACCTTCTAAAATGACTTTAAGGTTTACATTTGTAATATTCCAAGTCAGGCTTTCTGCAATAAATGCTTCAAACTCGTTGTAAGTCATGTCCCCTACATTGCCATCAACAACAGGCAAAGTACCCGGTCCACATAAATCAATATAATAGTTTGAATATTCCTCTATATCCCCATCTGTACAGCCATATATGTCCCAAATATATTCAGCTTCTCCAGTCCAAAAATCATTTAAGGCGATCATTCTGGTTTCACCAATAGGTATTATGGGGTAGGCATAACAAAGTCCACCATCTCCATTCCACAATCTGATGGTATCTCCCACAGCAATATCAGAAGTACTGTCTCCTTCGTGTACAACTTTATTGACAACATACAGCATTCCTTCACAAGTTTCTTCTACTGCGACACATTCTGCAAGGTGCGGCAATCCCCATCCTTCCTCAATAGCAGTTGACCAGATTCCTGTAAAAGAAAAATCATCAAAAAAGCAGCTACAGGCCCAAGTTTGAAAAGAGAATAGACTTAATAAAAGCGTAAAGATTATTTTTTTCATAGTACAATTTATTTGATAATATGGCAAATATACATTCTATAGCAAAGAACATACACAACATTTTCACATAATTGTCGGGGAATTCAGTATCAAAAAATCACACAAACAACTGTTTATCAGCAATTTGTACACTCTAAAAGTACAAGAAAAAGCAAAGGTAGGTAAAATAAAAACCCGCACAAACACCGAGATTTCTTTAAATCCCAAAAGACATGGTATGGAGTCGCCATCAGAAGTCAATAATCCCCTTGTTCGTTTAAGCATTAAAGCTTAAAAAAAGTCCTTACGGATTGAGGCCCGCTTTAATTCGTCTGAGCTTATCTCCAATATGATAACGTGTTAGATTTAACAAATATATTGGTATTCCCACGGGTTTTTGCCAAAAATAGACCATTTTTTAGTGCCATGAAAACTTATTTTCATTTTTTTTTCAAAATCATTCTTTCCACCTAAAATTGCCATTTTTTTTTGTACTTTTAAAGCGAAAAAAATACTTAATCAAATACTTTTTATAAGGAGAGAACGTTTCAATACTTCGTCGTGACGCATGGGCCCGCTGTTCGTTCTTATGGCAAGTAGTATTAGTCATAAACAAAAGAACCACAGAAACTACTTAAACTACAAAAACCACAGAAACTACTTGCCATACCACTACCATCGGGTCTATTTTGCACAGATAGAACGAAAATAAATCTGAAAAAAAAATATGTACTTCGATAAGGAATAGTTCTAAAATAATGATCTAAGGTAACGACCATGAAAAATAGACCTGATAGCAGTGGTATGGCTTTTAGTTTTTGTGGTTTAAGTGATTTTTGTAGTTTTTGTGGTGGTCATTTCGACTTTGTTCAATAACCTAATTTAAAAGCCATAAGAACGGATAGCAGGCCTAAACGTAATGACGAAGCAACATACAGTTCTCTCCTAATCATAAAACTTTAATTTGCTTAAATTATTATTTAGGATTTAATAAAAACCTTTCTCTCCAAAAAATAAAATATGCGTCACGATCCAAATCTTCCTTCTAAGAAAAAACCGCCCTACCCTATCAATGAAAATTTTGAGACTTACCTCAAAAAACACAATCGAGTTACTTCGCTTCCTTTAGAATATGAGGATTTGCTGCGTTTCAATATGTCCGTCAATTTGATGAATGCTAAAGGGGAAGATACGTTGTGGCAAACGGTTTTTTATCCCGAAGCGGATATGAAAGAACTGTATTATGCGCTGACCTATATTTATGTATTGCTCAAAGCGGATGGCGATAAAGCCATTTTAGATCACTTGACGGTTTCAAGGGTAGATTTCTGCACTTTTGGCAATTCAAAACCATTTAGAGTGCGCATCATCAACCGCATCAATGACAATTACGACCATATGTACATCAAGCAAGCCGATGCGTCAAGGGTCTACGGTCTGGAATTAGAGGAATTGCTCTCGCCCAATAGCGTTTTGTATTTATTGGATAGAAATACATTAATCGAAGAACACATTGCAGGAATTCCTGGCGATGATTTTATTAAGCATCATTTAGAGGATGATACCTTTAGTGAAATTCGGGTTGCAAAAGAGTTTGTTAAATTTAATGAACGTTGCTTTGTGCGTTTATTGGGTGACATGCGAGCGTATAATTTTGTGGTGGATATTACACCTGATATTGAGGGAATGCAGTATCGTCTTAGAGCGATTGATTTTGATCAACAATGCTATGAAGGCAGAATGAAACTATACCTTCCCCAGTACTTAAAAGAAAATAATCCTATCATCTTTTTGGGTATCAAGCATATGAAACCTAAGACGGTGCGACAGTATCAATTGGAGGAAAGAAGTTTGATGGGCATTCGTTATAAAGCAACCTACAAACGCACATCAGAAATATTGCAATTAATGGCAGCAGATAAACTATCTACACCTGAAAAAGTAAAACAACTTCGGGAAGAACTCGCTGAGCACCATAAGGATAATTCGCTTCTGGCTTGTGATTCTATGGGCGAAATTTTGAAAGCGCATATTGATATTTTGTTGGAGTAATTATTGGTGCTGTGGTTGTATAAACCGAAATAAACCACGGCAATAAAAAACTAAAATTACGACACTAACAACAACAGCACTACGGTTCCTGCTGTAATATCTTCTTTCACTATTTTTGTATCAGGATATACGTCATTCCAATTGTAAAAACCGTTTTCATTCATGTCTTTGACCGTTGCTTTAAAACATGCCATAATTGAGGGAATATCTATTACTTTTGCCTTTTAAAAACTTCTATGTTTACACCATCTCCTTTACAGGAAATCAAAGATAAAAAACTTGATGCAGGTTCGCTAAAACTTTTTATTAAACGAGAAGATTTGCTCGAAATTGTTCCCAATAATCCGCATATTTCGGGCAATAAATGGCGAAAACTAAAGTACAATTTACAACAAGCAAAGGCAGAAAATCACGATACCTTGTTCACGTTTGGCGGTGCGTACTCCAACCATATTCATGCGACAGCGGCGGTGGGCAAAGCTTTTAATCTCAAAACTATTGGCATGATTCGAGGGGAAGAAACTTTACCCTTGAATCAGACCTTGCAATTTGCTAAAACACAAGGTATGCAACTTCATTATGTGGATAGACAAACGTATCGCCAAAAAAATGATAATGCGTTTATTGAAAAACTTAAAGAAAAATTTGGTCGTTTTTATCTATTGCCCGAAGGTGGCACAAATTTTCTTGCTTTAAAAGGTTGTGCAGAAATGGTGGACGAAATCACGATTCCGTTTGATTATATTTGTTGTGCTTGTGGAACGGGCGGCACCTTATCGGGCATCGTTTTGGGTTTGGAAGCACCTCAAAAAGCGATGGGATTTGCTGCCTTGAAAGGCAATTTTTTGATGAAGGAAGTCCAGCGTCTTTTACAAAATAATACCGCTACAAATTGGCACATTCAAAGAGATTATCATTTTGGTGGCTACGCTAAACATACGCCAACGCTCCTTGATTTTATGCGTGATTTTCAGGAAAAACATGGCATTGTTTTAGAGCCGTTGTATACAGGCAAAATGCTTTATGGTATTTTTGATTTGATTGAGAAACAGTATTTTCCCAAAGGTAGTACGATTGTTGCGGTTCATACGGGTGGTTTGCAGGGATTGGCTGGGTTTTGGGAGCGGTTTGGGGGTTAATCCACCACCAGTTAACAGCAAATGAAAGCTATTTAAATTAGGAGAGAACGGTTTATTGCTCCGTCGTCATGCATGGTCTCGCTGTCCGTTCTTATGGCTTTTAACTGGTCAGCAATGAACTGACCCCGACCCAGAGGGTCGGAGTATCTGAATAACCTCTGACAACGGTTACTCTTCAATACAAATTTTTCGGATTAGGCGTTCTATCAGTCCAAAATAGACTCGATAGTAGCGGAATGGCGTGGTAGTTTATGTGGTTTTTGTTGTTTGTGTAGTTTTTGTGGTTGTGTTTCAACACTATTTGATAAGCCATATTAGCGTATAGCGAGACCATGCTTGACGACGAAGCAAATACCGTTCTCTCCTAAAAAATGCTATAAAAAACCTCAACTTCTCGAAAAAAGCTGAGGTTTTGGATTCTTTTAATAATTGTAAAGTTTATCGTACAATTAACAATTGTTTTGCTTGTACATCTGCTGTTGTTTCCAATACGTAAAAGTATTGACCTGTTGCGACTTTTGAGCCGTTTTCGTTGGTACCATCCCACAGGATGCTGTGTGTACCTGCGGTATGATATTCATTCGACAGTATACGTACGGTTTGTCCCAAAGCATTGTATACTGTCAAAATAATGACTTCATTGTCTGTTGTATAAGAGATGTTGGTAACGTCATTGAATGGATTTGGTGCTGCTTGTAAAACTTTTTGTGATGCTTTTACATCGCCAATACCTGTAGCTGCGTCTATTAGTTCAGCAGTGACACCCGTAAAAGGAAGGTTTTCTTGATTTAAGACTGTTGGTGTACCTTCAGCAATCATTGTAATGTAGATATCATTGCCTAAATTGCTATTTCCCTCCAAACAATTTGTGTCTCCACAATCATTTGGGTCGTTAGGGTAACCACAAGGCCCACCACTTCTGAAAACTAAAGCAATGTCTAACCATTCCTCAATGCCGTAATATTCTTTAGAAACGGTGATTTCCCACATACCATCGGAGCCTGCTATTTTGGACATCTCACCCACGCCATTATCACAGCCCCATCCTTGATCGGGTGGATTATAAATCCAAAGTCCTGCACCAGAATGCATATAGACTTTTTCAGGATTTAGGGCTGCCAAACCTCCTTCTAGTAGGTTCTCTTTCTCTCCCCCTAAACCTTGAGAAGAATCATATGTAATTTTAAGATAATCCTGCCCATAAACAGAAGTCATCAGTAAAATTAGGCTTAAACAAAATAAGCTTTGTAGTATTTTTTTCATAGATTAATATTTAATATTTATAAAAAGTTAGAATCAAAGAAGATTTCACACAAAAATTGCAGCGTTTTTCGCAAAGAAATTGAGCTATTTGTGCTTCTTTACTGTTAATCCATTGGAAACAAAAGGTTTCTGTATAGTATAAGTAGTCTGACAAATGGTATCAAGAGGCTTCTTTTTCCCTTATACTGCGTTGAAAATACTCACTGTAGCTACGGCTACGCTTCCGTTTTTCGCCTTTTATAAGTCAAAAATAAGCTCCCTAAAAATGTAACCTTAATTCTGTCACACTACTTACACGAAAAAAGTGTGATAGAAGTTGTCCTAAATAAACAGGTAATTTTCTTTTCTATCAAAAATAAATACCTATTTTTAGAGCATATTTAGAATGACTCTTTAACCAACCCTCAAATACTATGGGCGATTTAAACGTAACACTTCCTAAAACACAAAAAGATAGACATCAGTTTGTTCAAAATATCATTACAGATACCAAAGCATTGGAAAGAATGCTTCAAGAACAACTCTTTGAAACTGATACGATTCGTATTGGAGCAGAACAGGAATTTAACCTTATAGATCGACACTATAAACCTGCTCCTGTCAACTTAAAAGTCTTAGAAGCTGTCAATGATGAGACTTATACAACCGAATTGGCTCGTTTTAATATGGAATGTAATATTCCTCCTTTAGAATTTAAAGGAAAGTGTTTGAGCAATATGGAAAAAATGATTAACAAGCTATTGGCTAAAGTTCGTAAGGTTGCCAATGGTTTTGATACGGATATCATCTTAATGGGTATTTTGCCAACCATACGGAAGTCTGATTTGGATATGAACAACCTGACTCCCTTTGAGCGGTACAAATCTTTGATGCAGGCTATCTTGAACTTAAGGGGTGAAGATAGTATGCCACTTCGGATTGTAGGAATGGATGAATTGCTTACCAAACACGATTCTCCTTTGTTGGAGGCTTGTAATACTGGTTTTCAGGTACATCTTCAAGTAACTCCCGACGATTTTACACAAAAATACAATATCGCTCAAGCGATTGCTGGACCAGCTTTAGCCCCTGCAACGAACTCTCCTATTCTCTTTAGCAAAAGATTGTGGAAAGAAACTCGTATTGCTTTGTTTCAGCAGTCTGTAGATACTCGAATCACTCGAAGTCATCTTAGAGATCAAAGTCCTCGTGTGATGTTTGGCAATAATTGGGTCAAAAAGTCTGTCATTGAGCTTTATAAGGAAGATATGCTTCGTTTTCGGGTGATGCTGAGTTCTACCACCAATGAAAATTCCTTAAAAATCCTCAATAATGGTATGATTCCCGATTTAAAAGCCTTGTTGGTACACAATTCTACAGTCTATCGTTGGAATCGGCCATGTTATGGAAATGCGGGTGGTATTCCACACCTTCGTATTGAAAATCGGGTGTTGCCTGCGGGACCTACGGTTTTGGATGAAATGGCAAATGCGGCTTTATGGTTGGGTTTACTTAATGGTATGGGCGATCATTATCCTGATATTACAAAAGTGATGGATTTTGATGATGCCAAAGCTAATTTTATCAAAGTTTGCCGATATGGTTTGGATGTTACTTTTTCTTGGGTCAATGGCAAAAAGATTTCTGCAAGGGATTTATTGAAAGAAGAATTGATTCCTATTGCGATTGAAGGACTAAAGAAAAACAAGGTGGATGCCAAAGATATTAAACGCTATACTGATGTTTTGTATGAAAGAGTAGAAACAAGGCGTACAGGCGCACAATGGCTCTTGGATTCTTATGCAAAACTGAAAAAAGAAGCAACCAAAGAACAAATAATGTTGGCACTCACTGCTTGCACCTTGAAAAATCAAAAAATGGAAAAACCTGTTCACCAATGGGATTTGGCTTCTGTAGATGTCTTACAAGGTACGGAAATTAGTTCTTTGCCTGTCGAAGCCTTGATGCACACAGACGTCTTTTCTCTACACAGAAAAGATAGCTTAGGTTTGGCGGCTGAAATGATGAATACTCAACGGATTCGCTATGTTCCTGTTGAAGATGAAAATGGGGAGTTGGTCGGCTTATTAACCTCCAGCCAATTATTGGGCTATTTTGGAAAAGCGCACCTTGTTAATAAGAAAAAAATAAAGTTGATTGAGGATCTAATGATTCGGCAGCCCTATACGATTGCACCACACCAAACAGC
>Ga0209186_1002591_pt1 | contig 12796 bp, 18 predicted proteins | sample SidtaG_FD_187426 | JGI IMG/M metagenome (GOLD analysis project Ga0209186, IMG submission 187426) | Marine algal microbial communities from Sidmouth, United Kingdom - Sidmouth_Male2 metaG (SPAdes) (version 2) | ecosystem: Host-associated > Algae > Red algae > Unclassified | place: Sidmouth...
ACTGAAGAAGTAGAAAGGCTTCATAAAAGAGCTATAGAGTTGGGCGGTACTAGCGAAGGCGAACCTGGTCAAAGGGGCCCTAAGTATTCTGCATATGTAAGAGATTTGGACAAAAATAAAATTGTCTTTTCCGTGTAAATTGCTTCGTACGCCCAAAATGCAATAACAGTGCGATTGAGCTTGGCGTTATGTGGTCTACCTACCTCAAAATATGGAGTGATCGTGAGATATTTCTTAGTGTGCTATTTAATCCTTTTCACTGCCTACGCGATAGGAGATGTAGAAAAGCCAGAATTTAACGTTAATAAGGGATCTGGATCCTATGAAATTCAGCTTAACTCTATCGATCCAAATGAGAATATTGAAATCCACTACTATATGCCTTCTGGTTTTAGTGAAGATACATCGGTAATTATCGTCATTCCTGGAGCAGGTAGAAATGCAAATGACTATAGAGATAGCTGGGTTCAAAGTGCCGAAAAATATAATTTATTAGTTTTATCTCCTTTATACCCAGAAGAGAATTACGACTTTGCGGCCTATCATCTAGGCGGAGTTGTTAATGAGCTAAATCTGAAAAACCCAACAATTGAAAGATTAAATGGGCGCATATCCAAGTATCGTATGAACGACGAAGATATCGAATTTTCTTTCGCAAAAAATAAATCAGATTGGATGTTCGATGATTTTGACAAAATATTTAGTAGTTTACGTTCGATCATTGGAAGTAAACAAATTAGCTATGATCTATTTGGCCACTCAGCAGGTGGTCAAATATTACATAGGTACGCGATATTTAAGCAGAGTTCAAAAGCAAATCGTATAGTTGCTGCGAATTCGGGGTTTTATACTTTACCGGATGTATCTGTTCGATACCCATTTGGCACAGGTGGTACGCCTGTATCCCAAAGCGACATCAATAAGTCTTTTACAAGTAAGTTGGTGGTCTTACTCGGTGAATCTGATAATAAAAGTGAGAAACGAGGTACCATGCTTCACACACCAAAGGCGGACACGCAAGGATTGGGACGCTTTGAACGTGGTAAATATTTTTATAGTCAAAGTCAAGAATTGGCAAATTCAGCTAAAACCCCATTTAATTGGCAACTAAAATTGGTTAAGGGTGTCGGGCATGACTATAGGAAAATGGGGGTAGCAGCAGCTGAGCTTTTGTATGGGAAGAAATAATACACATAAGAAAACAGCCAAGGCGACGCCAAAAAGCTGTGCGCTTGCTGTTGGCGTACTGTTAGGAATGTCTGCTTTTAAATCGCGGAGCGGTTATGAGCTCAACGATCTTGTGGATGGACTAAGGACCGGTTTGGGCACAGTCCGGGCATAAGACAGGTCTCATCCGATTGAGCGTATCCCGGTCTTACGCGAGGCCTTAATGTACAATCTGCTCCCTTTCTTGAAGGCTACCCTACTGCGGGATCACCCAATGCTTTCGAATGTGCAGAACCAAGGCCGGGCAAACTTGAAACCACGAACCTGATCAGGGCCATCGCGCTTCGAACGGCGCGCGGCCTGGAATGCTCATGGAATACGCAAACAAGCCGCCCGCCAGTAGGTTCTTTGCTTTTTCGTCGTCACTCATACTGAAGGTTCCGATGGTGATGTAAAGGTTGATAGATCCTCACCGCCAAACGCGCAACTGGTCACGATTTCGCACGGCAACACGATCTCATCCAACATCTTGCCTTCAGGCGAGATAGAGACCACGCGTGATCGATTTCACAGGGCAACCCACAGTGTTCCTTGTGAATCCAGTGCCATGCCGTCAGGTTTACCGGTAGCGTCATCGAAGCTGAGTAGCACGCGCCAACAACCATCCTAATGGACATACAGGATTCCGGGGACGCTATCGATAAAATAGAGGCGCTTGCCATCATCACTGACGTCAAGTCCATTGGAAATAGTGGTATTGCCCATCGTTTCACTGACACCATCCGGACCGTATGAATACAAGGCAACGGTGGCAGCGCGTGCACCCTCAGACATCGTCCCGGCCCATAGTCGACCATCGGGCCCGACCACCATATCGTTCAATCGGTTTCCGGCGATCTCAGGTTCAGGTTTGTGCAGGATGTCGATCTCTCCGGTGTCAGTGTTCAGCACGCCGATGCCATTGGCGGTGGCTATCATCAGCGTCCCGTCATGGCGAACCGCCAGAGCGCTGACAAGAAACGGCATATCCTGTTGAGTGGCCGTGGCCGTTTGCGGGGTGAAACTTTGCAGCATTTTGCCAGCAATATCCACCCACCACGGGCATTGTCTGCGCACATCCCAAAGTGGGCCTTCACCGCAACCTGCTTTGGCCGGGTCTACACCGACAAGATCAGACAAAGAACGCTCCGACTTCCTAGAAATACTGTGCTATTTAACTGAGATTATCGCAAAAAACAGGGGTATTCGCTTCATTCCTACTGGCATTTTCAAGAATGACATTGTTGTGATGAGTAGCCGATGAGCAATTACGGGCCCATTGCGCTGGCAGCTCCAGAGGATTCGGTGGAAACCGCCTCCAGTTCTAGCTACCAGCGCATCCGCCACGACATTTTGTCAGGCAGAGTTGAGGCTAATTAAAGGCTGAAAATCTCTGAACTGGCGAAAACTCACGAGACCTCAACCAACCCGGTGAGGGGGGCGCTCCAACAATTACGTGGCGAGGGGCTGGTGCTGTTTACACCCAACCAGGGGGCTCGGGTGCGGCCCATTGACAGGGATTTTGTGCGCGACGTTGCAGAGGTGGGGTATCAGCTTGAGCCCTACCTTCTAAAATTGTTTGTAGAGACCGTCAGCGCGGAAGATGTCGCTGCTCTGCAAGAGCTTCAGGATCAGATTACGCAACTGAATTTTGAAAACAAACCGCGGCACACCGAACTTAATAATGACTTTCATGAAACCATGTACGAAAGACATTACAACCGTGTCGCCTTTGGCGTGTGGAAGCAGCACCGGGAAATCATGGGTGCGATAAGCTCGCGCATTCCCATTGCCATGGGGCGGCAAGAGGCTATCGTGCGTGAACATCAGGAACTGATCAACGCTATCAGCAAACAGGACGTTAATCGCGCCACCAAAGTCTTGAGCCAACACATCGGCGATGCAGGACGACATCTTGTTGATCAGTTACGCATTGAAAAAACGCGAGCATCGCGTAAACGCATTGCCTGAAATCGTGGACTGAGAACAGCAATCTTGAACAGCAGTCCTGTACAGAAATAGAGAACAGTAACTCAGCAACATCAATCTAGAGCTGTGACTCAAGGCTGCTCATTCATCAACCAGAAGAATGAACATGCTGTTCGCTGCGATCACGCCCATCAATATAACTGCCTACCGGTGGGTGATGGCCAGGGCCAGCCAGCCAGTCGCCTTCCGCACTAATCCATTCAAACAAACGACTCTTCAAGTCTGCCTGGACGGTAGCGAAAGCCGGATCACCGGCCAGATTTTTCCTTTCCTGAGGATCATCCTGTATATCTTAGAGCTCCTCCAGATCATGCGGGATCCACGCGTATTTATAGCGCTCGCCCCTGATCCCTCTGAATCGAAACTGCCGTCCCTGATAGGCATCGGTGCGTGAAAAGTTTGGCGCTGATCTAAGCATCGGTATCGATTTGCACCATCGCTTTTCGCCTGCCGAAGTCATTTCTTTCTGCAACATGCTGCCCGCAGGAACACTGGATTTTCTTGAAGAACCCATTCGCTCAGAAAGTCCCGAGGCTTATGCCACGCTACGACAGATGACTAACATTCCCTTTGCAATCGGTGAGGAGTTCGCCTCCAAATGGCAACCCGCGCCCTTTCTCGAACAAGGCCTGACGCAGTACGTGCGTATCGATCTGTGCAATATCGGCGGCTTCTCTGAAGCCATGAAAATTTCAGGCTGGTGTGAACGTCACTACATCGATCTGATGCCTCACAACCCCTTCGGCCCTGTCTGCACGGCAGCCAGCGTCCACCTGTCAGCCGCAGTTCCCAACTTCTCCTGATTCGAAACACGCCAGTCACCGGTTGAAAATCTGGGGTTTCACGATAAAGCGTTGTTCCCCGTGCAGGTGGAACTGGAAGGGGCGGTTTACCGAGTACCCGACAGCCAGGGTCTAGGCGTTGAAGTTGATGAGGAAGAAGTTCGTGCATCCATTGCGCAACATGTCGAATGCCCGCATCTGAGGCGACCAGACGGCTCGGTAACCAACTTGTAAAGCGTTTCTCTGAATCTTCTACAGGATCTGCACGAAAAATTTTACCTGATCTATGGTTTCATCGCTCATGACCTTGCAGTGGTCGTGCTGTGCCACTTTGCAGGCGGTATAAAATAACGAGAAGCTCTGCCTGTCGCGCTATTTATACCCGCCCGGAAAGGACGAGGTTTTCCGCGTCGCTTGACAAGCAGTGAATCAAACACTTGGCCGCATTAAAACTTTCCGAACTTACCGTTCGTATTCTGTGCTTGTGACTCAGGAAGAATGGGCTTAAGCACGCCCCAGTGCTCAGCAATTTTTCCGTTGTCGATTCGGAATAAATCATAGAAGGATGTTTTTGTCTCACCCAGATATCCATCACTGATGGCAAGTACAAAATTGCCTTCACCCATAACGGCATGTGTTGTATTGTATCTCAACGTAATTCCTTGACTGGCCATGTCTTCCAGAGCGGTTGCCAATCCGGATAATCCATCACCAATGAATGCATTGTGTTAAATGTAATTGTCACCATCGTAGAAACTGGCTAGTTTCTCGTAGTCACCATTCACAAGGATGCTATCGACAAAGTCTGCCACCAGTGCTTTGTTTTGCTCGGTCTTGTCAAGCTCAGTCAGCTCAGTGCTTCCATCAAGCTCCGTACGGCCTGAAGGATTAGGTGAGGCAGCAGATTCTCACAAGTTATCCCAATGCTCGACAATCAAGCCATCTTCAAAGCGAAATACATCAAATCCAACCTTGGGTCCGAAGAAGTCATAGCTGGCATGTACGAATACAAACTCATTGTCTTCAAAAGCACGTATAACATCCACTTTTACGCTGCCTTCAGGCATGGACTCAAGAGTGCTCATCAAACCTGACAGTCCATCAGGAACCTGTGGGTTATGCTGTATGTATTTGTTTGGCGTTTGATTACTAGCCAGTTTGCACAACTGATTCAGTGATTTATACGTCAGGCCCATCATGTGGGCATATTGACTAGCGTCTTTGATGGCAACGAAACTATCATTCACCAGAGTGATGAAATGCGCGTATTGCTGTAAACGTTTCTCACTGAGCAAACTACTGTATTGACCGGGCTGTTCAAGACGCAGCTTCAACAAGAGCGATACCAGAAGTAATTGCACCATCAGCTTGTCGTGATCGCCTCCTCCGGAAACATCAGCAATCTCTGATAGCAGGTTCTGGCAACCCGTTTTAAGCAAATTCTCTACCTTAGGCACTGGGTGCTCTGATCGAAGAGCGAATTCTGTCGACAATACAGGCTGTCTGATATTGCTGCGAATCGCTTCGACGAAGCTGCGTGTGAGAACCAGCCCAACACCTTGCAGACGCGCGCTACGATCGAAAACATGTACCTGGTCGCGATTAACAAACAGAAAACTTCCGTTGCCATAGGCGTGCTGTTTGTAGTCGATCAACTGTTCGCCACGGCCTTTCTCAATGTACAGTAGTAAATGGAAGTGGACTCGATGTGCGAAAACAAATCGAACTTCATGGCGGGCGCAGAACGGTAGAGTGATTCAAGCTGAAACAGATCGAAGCCATCGATCGAAGATTTTATGGATTGATACCTTACTTCCGGGATTTTAGCCATACTCTACTCCGGGCGCTGGTATTGTTCTGCTTCCAGCCATGTACCAGTTTTTATTGTCTGTCGCGCGTAATCTGGCGCGCTTCGTGTTACTGGCAAAACGGCGTTCAAGCGGACAATCCGGGTAATATGAAACCGCAACAGACGTTTAGCGCCTGTAACGGCTTCTATTTCGGTCCCTTCCCATTGTACTTCTGAATGAGCAGCCACAAGCAAAAGGTCGCCACGCTTGAAAGCCGATTCTTGTGGCCAGCGTACGCACTGGCAATGAAGAACGTGTCCGCGTGAATCAATAGTTCTTTATCAGACTCACTGAGGCGTACCGAATCGCTACTGGACGTAACTTGTGCCACAAGAGTACCACATTAATCCATGCGTTAAAATTGGAAGGCGTAGTGGTTCCGCGCGACAAACGCGCAGTAGATTCAACTGTCTGCTTAGGTGGTAGCCGTTTTGTTGGTATCACAACAAAAATGAATAAGCTAGCTCATTTTCTATCAAAAGCATTCTTCATCTCCAGATAATTATTCTTCTACCCTGTGCTCGTAAAGCGTCAACATGAATATTGGACACTACTTGATACGCCTCAATGAGGTTGTAGTCCGGGTTGCCTACTTGACTCAAGAGTGGAATATTACTTGACACAGTTATGACAAGAAATTCCGAGTAAATCTAACATTTGCCGTAACTTGCAGTTGCGGCGCGGCCTGGTACTTAGGTACTCATTCAGTTCAGTGCGCGGCACAACTGTCGAGTTCACAGCTGCGTTAGCTGTCAATCTTTGTTGGAGTGCACTAGAAACAAACGAATAGTGATGGTGAGCGTGTTTCGCAGTTGTATGATTCTAAAATTCTGATTACAACGATTTTTCGTGAAAGTAGACAACATGTGGTGGCTTGGTAATTTTAGCCAAGCGCACAATCAGCTATCGTAAACAAAGGGAGTAGACTCAACCGAGACTACTGGCATGCAGATCATTAGCGAAAAGTTGTTGCGCATTAAATACGTAAGTATATTTTTCCTGATCAATGCCATTTTCGCGACCAACAGCTTTGCGCATTCAACACACACTTTAACTAAAGGCGTATGGTCACTTATCTCCATTCCCGAAAACCCGGGTAGCAACGGTACAGTTAACGTGCTGTTTGGCGATGATCTTCCCAGTGCAAACTACGGCGGGGACGGCAGTTGGATTGTATTTTCATTTGATGCCAATGCGAACATTTATCGCGAGCTGAGCCTGGACGACATACTTGAGCCGAATATCGGCTACTGATTTGTGCAAACGGAAGAAAATTCCGTTGTGCTGGATCTTCCAGATTCGCTCAGCCCCTGGTTCAACGGTACTCACTTGGTTGCCCTGACGGCAAGCAGTAGCGGTACAGACCATGGCTGGGGCGGCCATAATCTAGTGATGGGATGGGCAGTACAGGGAGGCGATATATACGGGCAAATGCCTCAGGTTACACGAGATAGTGTAGATGCTGTGGAGAACAACCGCACCATTCCGACAACCTCAGTCGACCAATATAGCGCAACCCTTGCACGCCGGTTTGGTTTGTCGGAAGCTGAGCTTTCCATAGTATTTCCTAATCTGAGTAACTTTGCCTCTGCCGATGTGGGCTTCATGGCTTAAGCCCGTGTGAAATAATCTAAATCAGTGTTGTCCAACAGCTCTGGCATTATTCACTATGCAACAACTGACAACTGCCCTGCTAATTCTGAAATGAACCCAACGGATTGACGATTCCACAGCGTTGCATACAGCTTGCCTGCCGCCAGTAGTTGTTAATGTGTGCCGTTTTCAACAATCTGCCCCGCATCAATCACAACGATGCGGTCCATCTCGGCAATCGTTGAGAGACGGTGAGCGATGGCAATCACGGTCTTGTCGCGCATCACGCGCTTCAAGGAGCTTTGGATCTCAGCTTCAACCTCGCTGTCCAAGGCACTGGTCGCCTCGTCCAGAATCAGGATCGGTGCATCCTTGAGTATGACCCGAGCCAGTGCAATCCGTTGGCGTTGCCCGCCGGACAGTTTGACACCGCGTTCACCCACGTGTGTGTCATAGCCGGTACGCTCTTTCTTGTCCCGCAAGTTGCAAATAAAGTCATTGGAGGCCATAAAGGTTTCCATTGCATTGACCATGCGTGGAACAATCAGCACCATTAGCACGATGTAAAACCCCAGCCAGACAAACAGCGGAATGGCCAAGCGGATATCGGTTCCAGCCTTGCTCAGTTGCCGGTCAAGCCTGATATCGGGATCGAGCGGACTGAATGCCTCCTCTAAGTTAACACCTTCCCCTCATGCTACAGGGAACAGTAATGCTCCTTGATTGCCTGCCAACGCAGGCTCGGTGCGTAACCACACCGCTTGCCAAGAAGAGATTTGTCCAACAAGTGCCAAGTCGGTATATGAATTGGTATTGGATTCGTAGTGCCAAAAGGGAGCACTAACATAGCCCTGTGCGACTGCGTCAGTCCAGGCACATCCATTTTTACAGGCAGAATTCGCTGTTGCAGTATGAAGTCGGGTTTGACCGATTGACACGACAGCAGGTTGCGCGCTTCCAACCCTATTGAAGGTCGACTCACCAGCATCCTGCCCTGCAGCAGCGCTCGTCGTTTCAATAGCGCCAACTATTCACCCGGATCTGCCCTTGCCGGACAGGCGCAGGAAAAACCGAAATGTATAGTTTATTATTTCACTAACCCTAACGCTCGACTCATCACAACACTGGGCCTGTTCGACCGTGGTCAGATTTGATTCTGGACATGCATTGACGATTGGCGGGTTGTTTCGTTTTAGCACTCGACAGACATAGTAGCCCTCTGGCACAAACTTATTGGAGTAACAGACATGAGTAATTACTGTCACGACGTAGAAGAATTTATGACTGGCTTGCGAAAGCGAAACCCCGGGCAGCAAGAGTTTCACGATGCAGTTCATGAGGTCGTCTCTGATGTAATCCCCTTTATTGAACAGAACGAGAAATACCAGCACGACCGCGTGCTCGAGCGCCTGACCGAGCCAGATCGTGTCCTGTCTTTTCGAGTAAGCTGGGTGGATGATGATGGTAACGTCAGGGCAAACCGTGCCTGGCGTGTGCAGTTTTGCAATGCCATCGGGCCCTACAAAGGTGGCATGAGGTTTCACGAAACTGTAACTGAAAGCGTTCTTAAATTTCTAGGCTTTGAACAGATTTTCAAGAATAGCCTGACCGGTCTTCCAATGGGCGGTGCTAAGGGCGGTTCGAACTTTAACCCGAAAGGCAAAAGCGATGGCGAAATAATGCGATTTTGCCAGTCCCTGATGACAGAGCTTCACCACTACATTGGACCCGACGTGGATGTCCCTGCAGGCGATATTGGCGTTGGTGCTCGGGAGATTGGATTCCTGTTCGGACAATACAAGCGAATGGCCCAAACGTTTACCGGAGCGATAACCGGTAAGGGAGCCGCTTTTGGTGGCAGTGCCGGACGAATGGAAGCAACAGGTTATGGGTTAGTGTATTTCATGCGCGAAATGCTTGACGCGCATGATGACAGCATCGAAGACAAAACCGCAGTGGTGTCAGGCTCCGGCAATGTCGCCTTGCACTGCATTGAGAAGCTGATCCAGTTGGGTGCCAAACCAATTACCGCCAGTGATAGCTCGGGGTATGTTCATGACCCGGACGGTATTGATGAAGAGAAGCTAAAATATCTTATCGAATTAAAAACTGTGAAGCGCGGTCGTATAAAAGAATATGCAGAGAAATACGACTGTACCTTTAGCGAGGGGCGGCCCTGGAGCGTGAAAGCAGATCTTGCATTTCCCTGTGCTACGCAAAATGAACTCAATGAAGAAGAGGCCGGGCAACTAATAGATAATGGCATGGTTGCACTGGCCGAGGGTGCGAATATGCCGTGCGAATCTGAGGCTCAAACGCTGTTAAGAGAGAAGGTACTCTACGCTCCGGGCAAGGCGTCAAACGCAGGGGGAGTCGCGGTGTCAGGTCTGGAGCAAAGTCAAAATTCCCAACGCTTGAGCTGGTCATCAGAAGAGGTGGACGAATGCCTGCAAGGGATTATAAAAGAGATTCATAGCTCTTGCGTAAGCCACGGCAAGCAGGAGAAGAGTGACCGGACAGACTATGTCAAAGGTGCCAATATTGGCGGGTTCAAGAAAGTCGCCGATGCCTTGATTCAACAAGGTGTTGTCTAATACATCATTATTGTACGGCGGCGCTTGAGGGGAGAATACCCCGCCTCCGGGCGGCTTTGGTATTTCTGGTGACTCGACTCTAATTGACAAGCTCTTGCGCACTATCGCCTTTAACAACTGTGTAGCCAGTGTCACCGGTCATGGTAGCGATAGATCCTCAAGAAAGAAGGCGGCCAGTTCCGCCCGGTTTTCAAGACGCACTTTGGCGTAGACTTGGCTTGCCTGCTGGCGAACGGTTTTCTCGCCGGTGCCTCTCTCGACTGCAATCTCCTTCGGACTGACGCCTTTAACGAGCCTTCGGGCATCCGGCATATGTCAGATATCACACCCGTCGGACCTGCGCCCGATGCAGTGAAGACACTTCACGCTATAGGCTTTCGTTTCATATCCCACGATAGGTCTTTCGCCATGGTCGTCACATCACAGTCTTATCACATCGCCTTCATCACTAGCAGCATCGCAGTATTCTTTGCCTGGCCCTCGATGACTTACGCTGACCAATTTGATCCGGTTGCCCGGCTTCCGCTTGGCTTCTGGTACGGTATTGATCGATTACCTTGATGGCATTTTGATGTCGGACTCTGCGTAAGCTTTTCATTAACACCAGACACGCAGTTCAGTGCGTTTTTTTGAGTATGAGGAAGGACAAGATGCCGAAGAAGAACCGGCACTTGAAGGACTTGATGAGATCGACGCCACCGTCGAAGGCCAGCTCACTCTTGCTCACCGTTTTGGTAATGCGAGCGTGTTTGGCGTGTTGCAACCAGATCTGCTCGGTGATGCAAAAAAGGGATTGGTATGGTTTGTTGGCGCCGGCTACGACTGACTGATTAACCGCAAGCGTCTTCGCCTGTCTACACGAATTGACGTCAGCGGCGCCGAATACTATGTTAACGAGCGCTTTAGCGTACTGAGCTCACTTGAAACCGAATACTATCTGGGAGACAAAGCAAAAAGCCCGTTGATCGCGGGCGTCGGTCAACGAACGACTGTGGAAGCCTCCGCTCTGTTGCGCTGGCAGTTCTAAAAGCAGGCGTGAAAACTTGTATCCATGGTCATGGTACATAGACAACGCAGTAAAGGATTTTCTGTCATCCGGCGAGTGAAAGTATCCTGAGAAAAAATCCAAGGCAAACGCAGGAAACCTTCCTCACCGATTTGGCCACCACCTGTGGGATTAACGCTGCCAAGGGAATTGAAAATAAATACAACGCTATCGGATAAGGTGCGCGAACGCGGCTTCTTTCGCTCGTTGGTTTACAGCACCAATCGGGGCCAGACTCTCATTTCGTGGCGATGTTTCAGTGAAGGCCCAGCAGGACTATCTCGAGCCCTTGATACATATCGTTCGCATGTTTAAATCATTCGGAGTAAGTTTTACAATTCAATGTTCACAGCACTGCCATTGGAGAAGACTGTCGGAGAATAACGCTGTCGGCCGATCAGCTTATTCTCGGGCAGCCTCTAGCGGTGTATGGGTTTGTAGCGTTGTAGAAACACTGTTACCTGCGGATAAATCGGTTGCTTTGATCGATCTGTACCGGGCGCGTCTCTAACGTTTCACCGGACAATTCTTCGCTGGACAAGCCAAAATACAGGGTGTTTCCATCAAGCAGAATCAAACCAAAATCCACCTCATTATCTCCTGAAGACATTTGGCCATTAACCGTTGCCGATTCTATAGTGGAATTTAAAAAATCCGCAACACCCAATGAGGTGTCAGCTGTGCCACCTGGATATTCCAGGGAAATATCCAATGCAATAACAAAGGTAGGCATGGTGCATTGTGCGTCACTGTATTCGGTATTTATCGACGAGGCGGTATCGTTCTGAATCATTATTTCAACAGTATCCCAAACCTCGTCATCATCCTCGGATATTATGCAGTCGCGGAAATAACTTCCGTTGTATCGGCTTACTGATTGAGGTGTGCCAGACGGATCGACGCCTGGAGCAGGCATGCTGTTTTGGCCTGATGCGTCAGGTGCAGCTGTTTCAGGCGCGGCAGGATTAGAGTCGTCATTTCCACTACTCGAGCATCCAATCAGCAACGCAGTGGCAATCACGCAGGTGGAGGTTGTGTGCTTTACGGGCATCAGGCTCTGATTTCCTAACGAACGGGATCGCTATTGTCGATGAATCATATTTTACATGGAAATGACTGGCATACACGTTCCAGGTAACTTAGGGTTTGCGTAGTCAAGTGCACGCAGTGTGCGGTTTCCAACTTCCTGATATGTTTTTTTAATACTGTTCAAATATTCAGCTTGGTCGTGTTTTTTTGGAAAAGGGTTCCAGATTATTCAGGTATAACTGACGATGCTTGTATTTTTCAGCAACAGGAGGTTGCGCATGGCATTCGCAGCCGTGCTCTCTTACACATTGTCTATTACCAAACTCTCTCTGCCCCACCTGCTTTGCGCCACCTATTGTCTAGAGCCGGGTTTGAATGTAAAGTCGAAAGCCTTTCGCCAAGGGCCACCCAGGCCCTCGCCTGCTATTGTATTTTTCACAGTATTAGATCACCCTGTTGTGGCACTGGCCAAGGCGGAAAGGCAGGTATTGTCACATCAGCCAGATTTATCAAGGTGCTATGAAATCTTTCGGCAAACTTTGGACAATAAAAATTATTGGGACAATGGATCATGATGTTGGTAATCAGCCCCTCTCGTAACCATTGTGCTGTGCGCATGGCCCATTCATCAACCCAACGCTGGTTGTCAGTGTCGTCGGGATGGAGGATCAATCTGACAAAGGCCAGGCGGTTGTACACGGTAGCGAG
>Ga0209186_1002592_pt1 | contig 12792 bp, 10 predicted proteins | sample SidtaG_FD_187426 | JGI IMG/M metagenome (GOLD analysis project Ga0209186, IMG submission 187426) | Marine algal microbial communities from Sidmouth, United Kingdom - Sidmouth_Male2 metaG (SPAdes) (version 2) | ecosystem: Host-associated > Algae > Red algae > Unclassified | place: Sidmouth...
CCTGCGGAGACCGTTTCGGGGCGCGATGCCCCGCTTGCTCTTCTCGCTTCCGGCGCTTTTTATTCGCCTCCATGATGCCTGAAGCCGCCCAGATGATGCCAATAATAATCCAAATGAACAGCGGACCGAGGTCGTTTGCCGCGACGATGGGATGCAGTGTCATGATGGTTCTCCTGTTAAAGAAGTCATCCGATTACTCTCCGTGATGCTGGGAGTCTCCATCGCTGATCGACTCGCGCATCGCGGTGTCAGCCAGCATGTTTTGCATCCGATAGAAATCCATGATTCCGAGGTTTCCACTGTTAAATGCGTTGGAAATCGCTCTGGGAACTTCAGCCTGCGCTTCGATGACTTTGGCCTGCATTTCTTGCACTGCGGCCCGCATCTCTTGCTCGGTAGCGATCGCCATGGCACGGCGACCTTCGGCTTCCGCTTGACGTAGCTTTTTATCCGCTTCAGCCCGCTCGGTTTCGAGTAGGGCGCCTACGTTGGCCACGTCAGAAACACCCGCGACCGAAACGTCCGCAATGTCAATCGAAACAATTTCGAAAGCGGTCTGCGCGTCGAGCCCGCTGTTCAGTACTTTGCGAGAAATGTTATCTGGGTTCTCCAATACGTTTTTATAGGTGTCGGAAGATCCGACGGCCGAGACGATGCCTTGGCCGACCCGGGCGATGATGGTGTCTTCTGTCGCTCCACCTACGAGGCGTTCAAGATTCGCGCGCACCGTCACTTTTGCTTTCACCAAAAGGCGAATACCGTCTTTGGATACCGCATCGAGCATCGCGTTGCCTTGGGTCGGATCAGGGCAGTCGATTACTTTTGGATTTACGCTCAAGCGCACCGCTTCAAAGACATCCCGTCCCGCAAGGTCGATCGCAGCCCCGCGTTCGAAATCGAGTTCGAGATTCGCTTTTTTTGCTGCGATCAAAGCTTGGACCACGTTGATGACATTGCCACCCGCGAGGTAATGCGCTTCTAGCTCAGGCGTGTTGATGTCCAAGCCCGCTTTGATGGCTTGGATCCGGGCGTCAACGATGACCTTGCCACGAATGCCACGCAGCTTCATGCCGATGAGATTCATGAAGGTTACGCTCGCCCCGGAGGAGAGAGCGCGGAGCCATATACTCACAAAGGAAAAGAAAAGCAGGAGGATGATCAGTAGGACAAAGCCAACTGCGATTAAGACAAAGGAGCCTCCGGAAGGGAAGGCGGCGAGAGGGAGGTCGTTTAGTAGTAGGTTTTTCATAAGGTCTCCGGTTGGAGCTAAAAGGGGTAGATTCTTTGTGTAAAATTAGGTGGTGGCTTGTTCTATTGGTTGGAGCTTTTTGACCACGATGCGGTTGCCCTGCACCTTGCATACGCTCACCGGTGTGCCGGCTGTAATCCAGCCGCTTTCACTTACCACGTCGATGCGTTTTCCTCCGATGCGCGCCATCCCCGAAGGGCCAAGGTCGGTTAGGGTTTCTCCCTCCGCTCCTTGAAGCTTGCTTTGGTCTCGTGTCCCGCTGCCTTCAATTTTTGAGTTTAAGGTGACTCGTTTCCCCACGGGTGATTTTGGCCAGAGCCAAATCCACATCGGAATCATCGCCATCATGACGAGGGCAAGGCCACAAATCGTATAGTAACCGGTCGTCGTGCTCGACTTAAACGCGAGAAAAATCGCGAACAGCAAGGCACCGCCACCAAAGGCACCAAAGATCCCACCGGGAACAAAGGTTTCAATCAGGAAGCAAAAGATCCCGCCAATTATGAGTAGCCAAAATAAGATACTCATGCTGAGCCTTCCTCGGATCCCGAAGATAATTCTTCCGTCGCATTCTCGTCGGCAAGATAGACCGGTTCGACCACAACATGATTCCCGCGAGAAACCGTGACGCGTATTTTGGTTCCTGCAGATATAAATTCACCGTCACTCATGACGTCCATGTGCTGCTCATTAAAGTTTGCCGTGCCGCTTGGACGCATCTCACTCGTCGCGATGCCGATCGCACCAACTTCGATTCCACTGCGATCATGTGAAGAGGTATAGCCCGCTTCGTCCGAGGTAGTGGTTTCCAGAACAAATCGTTTGCGGAAGAGATTCGATTTCGGAAGATATTTCACCGCGAAGGCGACCCCAACCATGCTAATCGAACCACCAAGAACCATGTCAGCCGCCGGTCCACTCAAGTCGCTAAATCGATTGAACACATCTGGAAGGGCAGGCGCACCATCTTCTAGCGCTCGGCGGGGATATTGTTTCACCATCGCCATATACAAGCCGCCGCCCATGCAGATCAGCCCAGTTAATCCCGCGAGACCGAAGCCTGGGAAGATGAAGATTTCTAAAATAATCAAGGCCACGCCAAGGAAGAAGACGAGCACCTCTTCCATCCCCGCCAATCCCGCAATATTGGTTCCGATAAAAAAGATCATAAGGAGCGCAATGCCCGCGATCCCAAACAGGCCAAAGCCAGGGTTCTGAATTTCCACATAGAGCAGGAACGCCCCGAAGCCAATGAGGATGGGAGCCAGCATGCCGATCCAGCGCGCAATTTTTTCCGCCGGAAGAATTTCAACCCGCTGAATATTGGTCGTAGATAAGCCTTCTTTCTCGAGCATCTGCTGAATGTTGATCACGGTACCTTCCGAAATCAAATTCTGCGTCTTGCCATTCTCGTCGGTATACTTCTTCTCCGCATCGAAATTATTGACCACCAAAACATCTCCGGCTCGAGACACGATCTCGTCGCCGATCTTATATTCAAACCGTGGCATAATCATGCTGCGAGCCAGATCAGGGTCGCGATTTTTTACCTGAGCCACATAGGTCATGTAACTGCTGACAAAGCCCTCGAGCTTAGCGCGCTCCGCCTCGCCCATGGTTTCGTATCCGCCGCCACCTTTGGCCATTTGCACCACAACCGCACCGCCCAAAATACTGCCGGGCGTCATGAAGATTTTATCGCAGGCCAGGGACAGCATGGCTCCACCGGAAAAGGCCATGGTGGTGACATAGGCGTAGGTAGGGATGTCGAGATCGAGGATCTCGTTGATGATTTCCTTCGTGTGCACCACCGACCCGCCGGGACTATTGATCTCAAATACAATCGCAGAGGCCTGATTTGCCCGCGCCTCGCGAACCCCACGACGTACACTGTAGACCGTAGGTTTCATGATCTCCGTGTTTACCGAGATCACGTAAATCGGGCCGACGACGTTTTTCGTTTGTGTCGCTGCATTCGTGGATGGATCTTCAGCGACCTTAGCCGCCAGGGCAGAGGGGGCATTGAAAAATAGGCCGACGATGCATAGCATCCCGCACATCATCCACCACGGTAAAGCAGGTAAGGTTCCGAGAATTCCTCTTGAGTCAGTGGCGAATGCCGTTGGTCTAGTCGTGATCACAGGGTAATCCTACTCGTTTTGGCCACAAAGTTCGATTACAACTTGACCCCAACTTTATCATGCAGGCTCCCTTGCTACTCTGCCAAAAATCCTTTAGCATCCCTCGTATGGATCGAATCTACATCCGCGACCTTTCGCTACGCTGCATCATCGGGATTTTTCCCAACGAACGCGTGAACCTACAAGACGTCCTTATTAACGTCACCATGGATATCTTGCCCGTAACCGATGCCGCCAAAAGCGATGACATCAAGGACGCGGTCGACTACAAAACGATTACCAAGCGGATCATCGATTTGGTTGAGCCCAGTACCTACCAACTCATCGAAACCATGGCCGAAAATGTCGCATCACTCTGCCTCGAGCATGAAAAGGTGCAGGCGGTCACGGTGTCGATTGACAAGCCTGGGGCGCTTCGTTTCGCCCGCTCTGTTGCCTTGGAAGTCTACCGTAGTAAAACCAATTAAGAGCTGATTGGCTTGTCCCCCTGAGCGCTGCTTCGGCATCGTGGGAAATGAACTGGAAAGCGGGCCACTTGATCGCCATGGACCTGAACGACCTTGGGTTTTAGAGTCAGCGTAGCCATTCACATCAACGCATATCGACCGTTTTTAGCGTACCATCTACCTGAGATATCGCATTCGAAATTTCGCATGAGCTCAGGCCCGAAGGGTTGATTTATTATAGCCCAGGTCGAAGGCCTGGGTTTTGAAAGCGATTTAAAGCAAGGCCTGAAAGGTCGAGTCAAATGCGGAAAAAATTCTGCATCGACCTTTCAGGCCTTGTGAATTTTCTGGAACGTACCCGGGCCTTCGACCCGGGCTAAAATGACCGCGACCCTTCGGGCCTAAAACCCTGCAAGACAGGTGCAGGCGGGGCACGTTTTCTGCATCGACCTTTCCATATCGACCGTTTTTAGCGTCCCATCTACCTGAGAGATCGCATTCGAAATTTCGCATGAGCCCAGGCCCGAAGGGCCGATTTATCATAGCCCAGGTCGAAGGCCTGGGTTTTGAAAGCGATTTAAATCAAGGCCTGAAAGGTCGAGTCAATTGCGGAAAAAAATCTGCATCGACCTTTCAGGCCTTGCGGATTTTCTGGAACATACCCGGGCCTTCGACCCGGGCTAAAATGACGGCGACCCTTCGGGCCTAAAACCCTCCTAAATGGCAGCATTTGATTTAACCGATCACCAGACCACACCACGTTATATTATATAGTGACTTTTAATAGACAAGGCTCGCAATGCCAGCGAAGGCAAATCCGACCCAAAGCAGGCCGCCGATCCCTACCGCAATACTTTGGCCTCTTCCGATTACGCGCCCGTATCGCAACGCGGCTGTAATCCCCGCAACGGTCACGGCGGCAATCCCAATAAAAAGTAGGGGGAAGTCAAGCGGGTCCAGGAGCAGGCCGAAAATTCGCAGCATGCGGCAGATAAAGAAACCGGTTGCGATACTGGAGATTCCGGTGAGAAGAGAGAGTGCCATGACTTTTAGCGTGCCCCATTTAGTAGGCTCGCGCCCCCGCTGAATGATGCGGAGATCGCTCAAGGTATCCACATCGCGAAGCACCTCAAGCCGATCAAACTGCAAGCGGTTTTCTTTAAAGCGCTTCGTGGTCTGCTGAAAGACCCTCGACGTACTCCATTCGATATCTTGAAAGACATCAGGCCAGGGGGCATTCAACCCTAAGAGGTAATAGCCACCATCTTTCGCGCCGCCGATCACCGCGTCTTTGCCAAGAAGGACATTGAACGCTTGACACAAATGTTCGGATTTCAATTTGGGACAGTCCGTTCCGATCACGAGGACCTTTTCACTCCCCGCCTGAAACGCGGTCTCCATGCCTTGAGCCAAGCGCTCACCTAGGTCGCCACTGCTTTGTGGGCGATATGTGATATCATCCCCCAACCATTCCTGAAAATGCATTGCTTTTTCTGGCGGAGAAAACTGCAGGACCACCTCAGAATGCAGCTCCGAATCTTGTTCGAGCTCGCGGGCGATGCGGATGGTTTGCTGCACCATATTCCGGTAAAAAATAAGCGCTTCTTCGTCGCCAATATCTTTTGCTAAACGCGTTTTGACGTTGCCTGCTTCAGGCCACTTTGCGAAAATGAGGATGGTATTCGACATGTTGCTTCGGATTACAGGGAATAAAAGGTACCTTCGTTCACTCTCTTAGCATATAAAAGGTCATAAGCGATCTAGCAGTACCTAGCACACTTAGCAAAACGTTCTATCATCCGATTTCCATATGAACTCATCAAGCACTTCGCAGGCCACCACACCCGCTCGTTCCAACCTCATTGCGCGCTACACACATTGGTTGCACGGGAAATGGCCAGCCGGCCTCGTGGAAAATCTTCCTGAGGCCCAGCCCGATGGCTCCACCAACCTTTCCGGGGTCTACGTGGTAGGCGACCTCACCGGCATTCCTCTGCTCAAATTTTCCTCCGATACCGGGGCCAAAGCGGTAAAGACCATTCTCGCTGATTCCAGCTTTGCGAACCGCAATACGTCCTCTGAAGTCCTAGACATCGCGATCATCGGCGGCGGTGTATCCGGTATGGCGGCTGCCATGGAGGCCGCTAGCGAGGGCTTGAATGCGCAGGTGTTTGAAGCATCCCAAGCCTTTTCCACCATCGAAAATTTTCCCGTGGGAAAACCGATTTACACCTACCCGACTGACCTTACTCCGGCCGGTGCGATTCAGTTTACCGACCGCTCGGATACCAAAGAAGGCTTGCTCGATGAACTCGGTGATATCACCAAAGGCATGTCGACGGTCCAGCGCACCGCCACCCAGATCGAAGCCGATGGGTCGCTCCTTAAGGTGCAATTTGTTGAAGGCGATCCGATTCAGGCTCATCGTGTCATTGTCGCGATCGGCCGCTCGGGAAACTACCGCAAGCTCGATGTGCCAGGCGAAGACCTTCCCAAGGTGAGCAATCGTTTGCACGACCCCAAGAGCTTAAAAGGCAAACGCGTGCTCGTGGTCGGGGGAGGGGACTCCGCTCTCGAAACCGCCATCGCCACCGTCGAAGCGGGAGCCGAAGTAACCCTCTCTTATCGCAAATCGGAGCTGAGTCGCGCCAAGCCTGCAAACATCGAGACCATCCAGCGCATGGCAGAGGCCAATCAAGTTTCACTCCTCCTCCCCAGCAACGTGACCGCCATCGAGGCCGACAGCGTAACCTTGGACCAATCCGGCGAGGAGAAAAAACTTCCGAACGATCAAGTGTTCAGCATGATCGGTCGCGAGGCACCACTCGATTTCTTCCGCCGTTCGGGGATGAAAATTTCCGGGGAGTGGAGCAAGTCAACCTGCATCAGCTTTGTCGCGTTTTTCGCATTTTGCGTGTGGCTGTACCACTGGAAAGGGGTTGGCTTTACCTCTGGCTTGATCAACCCCGGAAAATTAATGGGCGCGCTGTTACCGGCCGAGCGCTTTGGTGCGGGGCATCTGCTGGGAGTCATCCGTGACTCGTTCTCTGCCCCTTGGGTTTGGTACACCTTGGCCTACTGCCTTTGCGTGGTCATCTTTGGTATCCGCCGCATCAAGCGCCGAAAAACGCCCTACGTGACGTGGCAGACCCTGAGCCTGATGTTCTTTCAAGTCGTCCCCCTCTTCCTCCTGCCCTGTATTTTCCTCCCATGGGCATACCACAATGGAATGATGAACGACGGCTTTGGCGGATGGCTGATGACCACTTTTTTCCCTAGCGGCCCGAGCGACTTTTGGCGCGCCTTCGGTTTCGTCCTCGCCTGGCCCTTGATGGCTTGGAACCTCTTCACCTCTGAACCGATTTGGGGCTGGGTCATCCTCAGCTTCATTCAAACCTTCGTCATCATTCCTATCATCGTCATCAAGTACGGAAAGGGCGCCTACTGCGGATGGATTTGCAGCTGCGGTGCCTTGGCCGAAACCATGGGCGACACGCATCGCCACAAAATGCCTCACGGTCCGAAGTGGAACAAAGTCAATATGATCGGTCAGGCGATCTTGCTCTTCTCGTTGATCATTCTTGTTGTGCGTATGGTCAGCTGGTTCGCTCCTGGTAGCGGAATGTCCGCTGCAGCAAGTGGCATGGAAAAAGTATTTAAATACGGAGTCGATCTCTGGCTCGCGGGGATCATTGGCGTCGGTCTCTACTTTCACTTTTCTGGCCGGGTTTGGTGTCGCTTCGCCTGCCCACTTGCGGCCCTCATGCACATCTACGCGCGCTTTTCGAAATTCCGAATCTTCTCGGATAAAAACAAATGCATCAGTTGCAATGTCTGTACCTCGGTTTGCCATCAAGGCATCGATGTGATGAATTTTGCGAACAAAGGCGCACCCATGGAAGACCCCGAATGCGTGCGGTGCAGCGCCTGCGTGCAAAGCTGCCCAACCGGCGTCTTGAGTTTTGGCGAAGTGAATCGCCGTACCGGCGAGCCCCTAAAATTCGATCGCCTTCCCGCTTCTCCCATTCAAATGAAAGAAGTGCTTGCCGAGAAAGAGTAGGGGGGAAGGCGAGCTAGGGAGAGGGAGTTGCCGAAGGCCAAGCAGCGGCGGTTTCCAACCGCCGATAAACAAGATTTATCCCGTTGAACCGCGTGCCTCTTACGGCGAAATAATTTCCCTGCCACACGGGTAAGCTCCATATTTCCTGAGTAATGAGTCGCCGAAGGCCAAGGAGCGGCGGTTTCCAACCGCCGACAGAAGTTTGGCTTTAACGCGGCGGTTTCCAAACGCCGATAAACAGGATTTATCCCGTTGAACCGCGTGCCTCTTACGGCGAAATAATTTCCCTGCCACACGGGTAAGCTCCATATTTCCTGAGTAATGAGTCGCCGAAGGCCAAGGAGCGGCGGTTTCCAACCGCCGACAGAAGTTTGGCTTTAACGCGGCGGTTTCCAAACGCCGATAAACAGGATTTATCCCGTTGAACCGCGTGCCTCTTACGGCGAAATAATTTCCCTGCCACACGGGTAAGCTCCATATTTCCTGAGTAATGAGTCGCCGAAGGCCAAGGAGCGGCGGTTTCCAACCGCCGACAGAAGCCTATCTTTCACGAGAAAACTCATGGAAAGAGCGGAAAGAGCCAATCGCTGAACGACGACTAGAACCTATTTGAGTTCTCTGAGCCGGAGCTGCTGGCGAAATGAATCGGTTTAATGACAGTCTGAGTTTTTCAACAGGCAGTTAGGCAACCGCTGGCGTCGCGCCGGACGAGGCTCGATGCAGGAGATCAAACATCAGTCGTCGACTCTCAAGCGTCATGTCCAAATGATAACGCAGGAAGTGCCCCAGAGCAAAGCGGATCTCCTTGGCTTCCTCAGGCCGAACTTTGGTACGCATGGCCATGTTCGAACTGTTCGTCCGTTGCCAGGCCTTTAACGTATTCACCGCAACCCGAGATAGCTTTAGCCCGCTCACCCGGTCGCGATCCGAACAGTCATTACAAAACAGACCACCTTTGCTCACGGCAAAGCGGGTACTCTCCTCCGCCGCCTTCAAGGCCGAATCACACCCCACGCATTGAGAAAACTGCGGGGTCAATCCAAGGAGGTCGAGGAGCTGCAATTCAAAGTCATGCACCACCGGAATATACATCCCATGTTCATCCAACCCGCTCAGGCCCTGCTCTAACAGATCGTAAAGCTTCGGATTCGGATAGCCCGGCTCGGTCACGCGCAGCACTAGGTCCACAAAATAAGAGGCGGCAAGGCTCGCTCGCCAGTCGGTCCGCAGGTTCGAGCGAAAGGCAAGCGGACTGCATTCCTTCGTGTGATGGACGTGGTTGCTGTGGTTGGCGTAGAAGAGCAACTCACAGCGGTAAAAAACATCGTACTGCCCAATGAATGCGCTTTTCGGGCGCTGCGAGCCTTTGATTAAGGTGGTGATTTTGCCATGGGTTCGCGTAAACCAAACCACCATGCGCGAGGTGTTGGTAACCGGATAAAAACGTAAGACGATCGCGTCGTCTTTTATGATGTGTACGGCTGGAGAACCCATCGCTTATTAATCCAAAAATATTGTTCCGGCCGGGCCAAGACTTCCGCTTCTAGCACCGCCGCGACATCGCGCATGATGCGGGTGCGTTCCTCTTTTTTATCTGCCTTGAGGTCGGGCTCAATGGGATCAAAAACAATCCAACGCTGTTTACTCCAGCCTTCGCGTACCACCATCATCGGAATGACTTTCGCTTTACCCAAGATGGCAAATAGCCCGGTACCATCCGCAATATGCGCAGGCTTACCCAACCACTGGATGGGTTCGTTCGGTACCGGATTCCTCAGGTCAAACAAGAGGCAGAGTTTCTTGTTTGCACGTAGGCCACGCATCACGTTTCGACCGATATCTTTGTCATGCCGGTTGATCATTTCCGCGTTCATCTTGCTCCGCGCATCCAGCAAGTATTTGCTCACGAGCGGATTTTTTTGCCCACGTGTTATGACCAGCAAAGGCAGGCCTTCGTTAATCCCGATGGCAGCGGTGAGATTCCAGTTGCCGGTATGCGGCGCAACAAAAATGCAGCCTTGGTTTTCGGTCCAGGTGCTGATTCTCGCGAATTGCTCTTTGTAATCAACGTGTTTGTCGATCCACCTTTGCTTCAGCCGTGGCATGATGATCAGTTCAACAATCGTGAAACAGAAATTTCGAAACGCGATCCAAGCAATCTTTTTGCGTTCCGCTTCAGTGTATTTGTCCCCATAGACCTCCGCGATACGATCCATGGCCATTTGCTTGCGGTAGCTGAAAATATGAAAGCCAATCCATGCCAATCCCGCCCCGACCAGCAGGGCCATTCGGTAGGGCATGATGCCAAAGCTAAAGGCAATGGTGCGCAGTGCGGCATATTCAAGATAGTATCGTGGGCGAAGCATAGCCGCACCTCCTACAGAATCACGGGGTCTTTTTCACGCGATTTCGTATTGTGATCCCGTGTTATATTCGAGATTGTCTCCTTTCTTGCCCATATCCAAAGGAATAAACCACGCCTCGATGTAGGGAAAGTACTCGACGCAAATCCTCTCTTTGGGTATTCGCCATAAAACAAAGCAATTTAGGTATATTTCTATGATTTCCGTTGTCATTCCCGTTCGCAATCAAGCAGTCCTGCTTGACCAAACTCTCCGCAGTCTTGTCGCCGAAAAGGCCGGACATGAAGTCATCGTCGTCGATGGCGGATCCCGAGATGGGTCCATCGCCACCGCGCAACGTCGCGACTGGTTGAATCTCATCGAAACCTCCGACGGAACTCGCGGATCTCGTTGCAATTTAGGCTCCACCAAAGCGGAAGGGGATATCATCCTTTTCCTCCGTCCTGGCACCGTACTTGAACGTGGATGGGCCGAACGCGTTGAAGCCGAAGCCAAAAAAGACGGGGTTGGCGCAGGCTCCTTCAAACTCGATGTCACCGCCAATGACCTCAACGGCAAAGTCAACAAGCTCTTCGGTGGGGTCAAATCCGCAGTGCAAAAAGTTGCCGATGGATCCGCTGGTTTGTTCATCCGCAAAGAGCTGTTCCTCGAGATGAGCGGCTTTGTTGATCAGGACCGTGGCGAAGATGTCGAACTCATCGGCCGACTCCGCGACAAAGAATTGAAAATTAGCCGCGTCGGACTCAGCGCCATTGCCCCTCGCAATGCCGCCATCCAAAACGGCGGTGTCGCAACCGCCATTGTGATCTTCTATCATGCAACCGATCAGCACCCTGCTCGGGAAACCTTGCTGGCGCACCTCGACGAAGAAACCGCGACAAAAGCGCTTCGCGGTCTTTACCAGCAAGCCAAACGCGAGTTCGAAATGCGCGGCGATGTTATGGTCGGAGTGGCTGACCCCAAACTAATTGACGATGCAAACGACGTCTTCGGCGAAAGCGTTTGCTACCTCGCATCTCCAAACGGCTGCGTTGGCGCCTTGCTCAACGAAGCCTTCCAACTCGGATACGAACGCGCCTACGTGGTCGATCCAGTTTATCCAAATTTTGACGCAGACGGTTTAGACGACGTGCAACGTAGTCTCGACACCGCCGATGTGGTGCTTGGACCCGGTGAAGACGGCGTCGCTTACGTGGTCGGGGCTCGCGCGGCTCAAGCCGAGCAAATCGTTGATTGCGAATGCAGCTTGCCTCCAAATGCCGCAAACCTTGAGGGCTGCTTCAAGGCCAAAGGGCTGTCGGTCACGCACGCTCAGACCTTATCTGGATGCGCAACCTACACCGGTTTCCTCGAGTCATTCGGCCGCGGTCTCATTCAAGTCTGATCGGCTCGACAATCCTGCGCCGGTGGAAACACAAAGTCGCAGCTCAAAGTGAAAAAGGCGGAACCCATGGGGATCCGCCTTTTTTGTTGTCTGACCTGAAATCACCGCGTCCCGCTTCTGTGCGGTATGAAAGGGGGTTGACGCGGAAAATTGAAAGCTTTTTGAATCCATACTTGCTTCACATATGTAGTCTCTGTCTGCGAATACGGAAATTCAGACGGTTCAGACCCGTTATCGCACGAGATTCTCGTTGGATTGTTCTTCATTCTACCGATCGCAGCGACTAGGCAGAGTACTTTTTAACCCCTTCAACGTCCTGAACTTTGACCATGTCTAATCAACCCTCTCCTGAACTCACGGTAGCCTCCCAGGCCGCTCGCGCTGCTGGCGCTCTTCTCCGCAAAAATTTTGAACAGCCGCTGGAGGTGAATGAGATGCACGCGCATGACATCAAGCTAGACCTCGATGTGAAATGCCAAGAGCTGATCACCGAGATTCTTCTTGAGGCCTTTCCGGATCATGCGATCTATGGCGAAGAGGGGATCGCAGGGAACCAAGCCAGTCCAAACCAGTGGATCGTCGACCCCATCGACGGTACGGTAAACTTCTTTTATGGCATTCCGCACTTCTGCGTCTCCATCGCGCTCCGCCAAGAAGGTAAGATCGTCGTCGGTGTGATTTATGATCCGATCTACGACGAAATCTACGAGGCCGATTGGGAAGGGCCAGCCACTCGCAATGGCAAGGTGATCGCGCCAAGCAAGCGCTCCGAGTTAAGCGACGCCGCGGTCACCATTGGTTTCTCGAAATCCAAGGAAGCCATGGACGCGGGATTGCTCCGCTATAAAACGGTGGCCTACCGAGTTCGTAAAATGCGCATGCTCGGGAGCGCGGCACTCGCATTGGCCTACATCAGCTGCGGCCGCCTCGACGCCTACGTCGAAGACGAAATCAGCATCTGGGATATCGCCGCCGGCGTCCTGCTGGTCGAACGCGGAGGCGGCTCCATCACCATGGCGGACTCAAGCGTGAATCCCAATAAATCGAGCATCATCGCCACGAACGGCAAGGTGCCGATCGCGGATGTGCTCTAGCCCGTTGCCGAGCTGTTTAAGTCATTTGCCGAGCTGTTTAAGCCCGTTGCCGAGC
>Ga0209186_1002594_pt1 | contig 12790 bp, 3 predicted proteins | sample SidtaG_FD_187426 | JGI IMG/M metagenome (GOLD analysis project Ga0209186, IMG submission 187426) | Marine algal microbial communities from Sidmouth, United Kingdom - Sidmouth_Male2 metaG (SPAdes) (version 2) | ecosystem: Host-associated > Algae > Red algae > Unclassified | place: Sidmouth, United...
TGAATGAATGAATGAATGAATGAATGAATGAATGAATGAATGAATGAATGAATGAATGAATGAATGAATGAATGAATGAATGAATGAATGAATGAATGAATGAATGAGTGAATGAGTGAATGAGTGAATGAGTGAGTGAGTGAATGAATGAATGAATGAATGAATGAATGAGTGAGTGAATGAGTGAGTGAGTGAGTGAGTGAGTGAGTGAGTGAGTGAGTGAGTGAGTATTTCTTTCAAATCATACATTTTATTCGTTCTGGAAAATATTTAAAAAAAGGTACATCAATTTTTGATATGCCTTTTTTTTAGAAAACGGGGGTTCTTAGAAAAATCCTGTGGTGTGCAATAATAATTTGGGCGTATCCGACCACAGCGTAAAAGAAGTGCTGAAAAAAGAACGGGTCAAACTCACACCCGCCCGTGCTACGCTCGTATATATGCTGTTTCGATTGGTGCGAAACGGGGAGTTTATATCGGAATTTTCGGCTGAAAAGATTTGCTATTTTTTACAGCGTTTTGGTGCTGCGGAACACTTTAAATTGGCGTATAAAAAACACTTTTACGGTCCTTACTCCGGCAAGGTGCGGCATATCTTGGGCTATCTGAATGGCAGCTATATCACAGGCTACGACGCGAAAGACAAAAAACCTTTTGAACCCCTCAATATCGTAGCGGATAGCGAAGCGCAAGCCTTGGAATACATCGCCCAACATCACGATTTAAAGGAAATTACACGCAAAACCGACGAGTTTTTGACAGGCTTTTATGCCGATTATCCGTTGGAATTGCTCTCGTCTATGGACTACATTATACAGGAAAAACAAAGTACGGATAAAGCCCTCATCATCGCCGAACTCGAACAATGGAGTGATCGCAAACGTACCCTCGCTATGAATGAAAAGCATCTTGATATTGTGTTGGGGCATTTGGTGGAAGCGAAGTTTGTGGCTCATGTAGGATAATTCCGAAAAGAAAAAGCGACTTCCCGCAATAGTGCATGATTTAGTCTTTTACCGTTTTGAGACTACTTTTGAAATTGTTTTACTAAAAGTGCTGTAAGTAGTGGGTAAAGGGCTTTGTTTTCGGGATGACCCTAATTTGGAGATGAGCGAAGAGTTTTTTTCGGAAGGGTTTGATGATTTGCCGGAGGATGAAAAAGAAGGCTAACCACACGGTTAGCCTTCAATTGGTAGTTATTTTCAAAAAACTTTTCTTAATTTTCCTCACGCCAATCTATGGCTATGAGAACATTATCCATTTCATTATTGTCAAAAGTAAGTTCAAAATTGCCGATGGCATCCAGTTCTGTTTCGTCAGGTGTCACATCGGTAACTTCTATTATTTTTACTTGTTCCGCTTTCCTGTTGCGACTCCAAAACGGATAATGTTCTTCTTTCAGTTTGGCTGCAAATTTTGTTTCCCCCTCTGTTGTAACAAAGCGATGCCACTCGGTAGGAAAATCATGTTTCAGACTAAATAAACGAACTGTTCCTAATTTTTCAGGAAGTGTATTCAGGTTGTCTATTGACCCTTTTTGCAATAAACCTCCGCCCTGACGTGCCGTATATTGGATGCGAAAAATAACATCATTAATTGTATCATAATCAAACAGAGGAAAGCCGTTTGTAGGGTCAGGTAAAGACAGTTCCCATTCACTGATACAACCGGCATATTCAAATGGTAGCTTGCGTTCTCCATTTAGATTAGGGTCAAATAAACCTGCATCAGATTGAGCGGTACTGGTGACAATAGAAGACAGCGAACTGTAATTATCGGAGAATCTTTCGCTTTCACCATCCTGTCGTACATATTCTCCATCCAAGAGAACATTACTTGTACGAATGGTACTTTTCGTAAGTGTAAGGGTACAGTTTACACTGGCATAAGGACCGGCTATACAAGGAATACTGACAGCAACAGACCGAATGCGACGGAAGTAATGCCCTTCACAACCTCCCATATCAAATATTTCTTCGGGTAACTTAATTGTACATTTTCCGGTAGTTTTGAGTTGATGTAAGGCAAGTGGGTCAAGCTGTCGGATATTGATATGTTTGATTAATTCCAGTTCACGAATATTCATATCGTGATATGCCATTTCCATACGCTGCAAGTCGAGTATGAGTTTCGCACCTGCGTACAAGCCTTCTTTACCTGCAAGATAGTCGAACTTCAAGAAGGTCTGAGTGGGCTTGCCGAGTTCTTGTTGCAAGGCACGTTCAGCTTTTTTGGCAACTTCAAAAGCCAATTCAAAATACTTGCTGTGCAAGGCTCTTGCTTCCCGTTTCATATAAGCATAAAAACCTTTCGAGGATGTTTTTTTATGTTGCGCTACTTTTTCACCTTCCAAAAAGGCTTCGATATCCTTTGAATTTTGTATTTGCTCCTGATGATTGCGCCATTCTTTTTCAGCAATATATTCCCGAATTTGGGCGGCAGTAATTTGTTTGTACATTTGATTGATTTGCCCTGATATGGTCGCGCTTTGAAATTGCCAATCCTGTGCGCGTCTGGTATAACTGCCAACGGTAGAACTTAAACTGGACATTGTTTTAACAATGCCTCCGGCACCTCTTGTAGCACTTGCAGTCAGTTGAAGTATTTGTCCTAATTGCTTCCCGTCAATTGCAACCCCTGCTCCTACGCCTATTGGTGTAACCCTTCCCGCAATTTCAGGAATAATTGTAAGTACGCCACCGATAATGTCTTGTGCAATCGCAGCTACCTCAACCGGAATGGTGCTTGCTTCAAACAACATCGCGAGGGCTTCGGGCGTGTTGAGTCTTAAAAAATTAATCCCGCCGATTCCGATTTCGTCTAATAGTTGAGCAAAAAAATCATACGCGATTTCTCGTGCCTGAATTTCGGGTTCGGTTTGGTTGAATTTAAAATCATCGAGATTACCGGTATCTATACTTCCAATATCGGGAATCTCAATGTCAGTCTCACCCAATAAAGTTTCGTAATGTTTTAGTCGGGCTGTCATATTTTTAAAACTGACTTCCAAACTCTCTGTATTCTTCTTTGCTTCCTGCCACTGTGCATGCCGGGCAGATTCAATGGATTCGAGTACACTTCTTTGGTGTTTTGCTCTGAGCAATACAATAGCTTCATTGTCTTCTTTTTCAACATTGGACAATAAGTCGGCTTCCATAGAGCGTATGTTTTGGGCAATTTCAATCGCTTTTTGGATAAGCAAACGAAAACGCACCAAGGGAAGCGGTTGATTCAAACCATTGATAGCCGCGCCTATATCCAAGCCTGCTGCCGCTGCCCTCGCCAAAAGTGCAGGGTCAATAGGCGGCTGAAATAAAGGCAACTGACGAAATACGCCCTGAATATTGAGGCTGTTGTGAATCTTGTACAATCTATCGGCTACGGTATCCCAATATTTAATCAATTTATCATTTCTCGGCACACAAAAATATAAGGAAGTTCCGATACTTTTAAGCGTAACCATTTTGTCATTTGAAATGCCGTCTTTCGGGTGTGGCATTATGTCAAAAGGTATTTCTACTTCAATTTCCTTTAATACGTTTCCAAATTCGTCTAAATCTTCTCTAAGGTTGGCATACGTTTGTGGGCGAACCGACCCTTTTTTGGGTACTGCCTGCGGTTTTGTTCCGAGTATATTGGCAGCAAGTACGTATAATTGTGTGGCTTCGTTAATGGTTTCAATAGAATCTTGCCGAAAAAGAAAATCGCCCCAAGCAATCAAATTATCCAGATAAGTCATTATGGCTTTAAACATATATGCCGTTGGTCGAAATCGTGCGATTACGTGCGGCCGGAAAGGATTATCTTTCCATTTGGCAATGCTGTTGACGGTATCTTTTTGCAATACGCTGTCTGTACCTGTTGAGAGATTAACTAAAATATCCTCAATCAACTGAATGTCTGTTGTTTGAAAGGGTTTGACTTTCCAGAATCTTTCAGGGGTCGATTCGTCGCTGTCGTCCGTAGGGTCAAAGATGTAGTGCAGCCAGTTTTGTGCTTCTTCAAACCGCTGATTTTTACTCAAATGAATAGCGACAGTTAAAGGAATATGATAGAACAATTCCCAGTTGTAAATGCTATACGCACCCGATGAAGTGAAATCCAAATCTTTGACAGGATGCGGACTATCTTCGGTATCAGGCACCAAATCAGTTGGGTCATAAGCGTCTTTAAAAAATTCTTTGAATAATTTATAATCACCGTTTACCTTCTCTGTATCAGCATCTTGCAATCCTTTTAGGCCTTTTTGTATCAAACTTTGAATGAGTTCTTTTACATAAGGATGCAAATGCAGAAAGAAGCGATATTGTAATTTTCGCTCGGTAATGAGCGTGGTTTTTTTGTTTTGATGAATTACAATATCATCCGCAAAGGTATAGTTATTGTGAAAATTATATTCTAAATTATTATATGAATCTATTAATAATGCCATTTTAATTTATTTTATTTCATTGATTGAAAAATCCTAAGTGAAAGAAATTAAATAACATGTGCCATTATACTCGTCTTTTTTCCGTCTAAGAATCCTTTGAAATCCTTATCCCGAATCGGGGTTCGGGACAGGCTGTGCTAAGGCTATGTGCGGCTTTCAAAAAATCCTTAGACAAAAAAAATACTTCGCATTATGGGACATCTTATTTAATTTCTTTCACTAACGAGGTATAATCACGTTCGAGGAATTAATATTTAAATTTCGCCCGATTGAAGGTGAAAATCCTCCATCGCCAACAAGGGTAACATCAGAAATTACACTGCCCGAATTTGCCTCAATAAGCATAGTGCCGAGCGAACTCAGATTGCCGCCATCCGCAAAATTTAAACCTTGTATTCCTATATTTCCAATATCGGTAAGCATATTATCGGATTGTATAAGGGTGTCAATTCGTCCTGTATCTGTTATCGGCATTCCATCAAAAACAACTATTGTATTGGGTTGGGTAAACATATCAACATCCTTGAAATCAAAGGTACGTACCGGATTTACCAAAGGTCCTATTGGATCGGTCACGGGTATAAAAACTTCAAATTCTTCCGGTATAGGGCGTACACGGTCGGGTATATAAAGTTCGAATTCAGGTAATTCAAATACAAAGTCATCAATAATCCACTCTTCTATCTCGGTAATGATTTCTCTAAATTGCGGCTGCACAAAAAAGGTATGACGGCTATCAATAAAGAAGAAAGGACTGACCCAAAAATTAGCCCCGATTTTGCTAATTACATCATCACCTGAATAAACATCTACCGGTGTGGTACACACAAGCAAGTAATATTTGCGACCTTTGAATTTTGACAGAATACGCTCATTTTTAAATTCGTGTGTCGTTTTGCCATCGTCCTCAACGGTTGTTTTGGGTACGGTAAAAACTTCCAGTGGTAAGTCTCTTACATGCCGACTTTCAGTTTTCTTTGCACCGTACATTATTTCCGTTGCTAAATTCAAATTATAAGTTCCTTCCTCCGGTTTACTTAACTTACTTTCTAATTTAAAACTTCCTCTTTTCCTTCCATACGTAATGTGAATTTCTACTTCCCGCTCATCCCCTTCTACTATTTCTTTTGTAGAATGAACATACACATTCGCTTTATTAAATATCATACCAACATCTTTCAATGTAATAACGTCATCCTCACCGATACCGCCGGCTTCCCGGGCTTTCCATTCTCCCTGATAATATTCCGTCCAATTCAACTGAACATCAACGTCTTTATTGGATGCGCCGTCAACGGTACTATCTGCCATATCTTCTATTGTACCACTTGATGCCGTTGATTTTGCTTTTTCAATAAAAGTCAACCAAAATACGTGGATACGGTCGCGCCATTTTATCATCGTAATATGATTGCTTTCAATCTCTACACCAAGCGGCACCCAGGGTGTCCATTCTCCGGCAGAATAAGTACGATAATAATACTGATAGGGAACGTTAAAAGTGCGCCCCAAAACGTGCAGGGTATTCAGCATCGGGTCGAGCAAATTTTCTTCACAGTACATCGCCCGCATATCTAGGCGAGAGATTTGTTCCAATTGTTTGAGATAATTGAAAAAGGCTCTTTCGACCAAATCCTGTGTTACATCGCCTTGCAATAAAGCACCTTCCAGTTCTTCATAAAGGTGGGTTTTGTCATCTCTGAATTCTGGCTCCAACCAGTTTTCAGGGTAAAGGAAAATTTTGCGATTGGCTTCCCATACGCGGTAACGTTTCATCCATTGCCAGTGTTTGGATAAAATGGATGTTGGCGTAATGCCTTTTTTTACAAGATTTCCGCCCGAATCAACAACGGGACCTTCCAAATTGAGCAAACAACGCTGAATAAATAATTGAACAGCCGAAATTGCCAGTTTAATTCTCGAAGTTTTCACTACGGGTTCCATTCCGGTGTCAATCAGGAAATACTCAAACAGTTGCTCCTCTCGCGCAAAATCGTCTTTGTCAATGATGAACGCAACTAAGGCATCCCTTTTCATTTGCCGTATCGGGTCAAAAACAGAAGGTGCTGTTTTTCGCCAATTAGCGGTCGTGTATCTCGCTTTAATCGCATTTTTAAAATTATTGCTAATATGATAACGAGCCGCATTATCGTTGGAAGGTTCGTTAATGGTGGTTGCCTCATTGAGTGCGGAAACAGATACGCCAAAACTATGTGTCAGTTCGGCAATTTCCCATATTTTTCGCAGCCCTTTTTCGTTTTTAAAATCATCTGAATTTAAGGTTAAAAAATCAGTAATGGACTGAATATCAGCTTCTTGCCGACGAATGAGTTCAGCCAATCGACTTGATAATGCAGTTGTGGATTCTGGTGTGTTTTTAGAGGCATTTTCAAAAATTGTAATCAAATTATCTGAACCGCTATTGAGGCTTTGTCTTAAATTTACATAATCAACCAGTCCCAAAAGTTGCGCAAAACGGGTATCAATTTGTTGCGCTCCATCTGTGGTATTGGTGGGGAGCGTATTGAAATCAAAATCCGCAAAATCACTTTGATGTTTGGTCAGGTATTGCAGTTCTCTTTCTGATAATTCCATTGTCTCAATGAGCATAACGGACTTGTTCAATAAAAGATAAGCCTGTTCGAGTTGCTCAATCGCGGTATTAGAAAAAACAGACAAATTCGCTGTATCGCTCTTGGTAAGATTTTCTCCTTTTACCTGAAGGGAAACAACCGTTTCTGCATCATTCAAACCATTCGTTTCTAAGGTAAATTGGTAAGGCGTATTGGCTTTTAAATCAAGAAATTCAGAAAAGGATTGGTTTGTGGCATCAGATGTTTCGGCTAAGAAATCATCTGGCAAATGACTGAATTTCAATCTTATATCAATATTTGCCGCATTACAATCCACATAAAAACGATACGCACCGTCGGCAGGCACTTCAATATAACCCGAAAGCGAAGCAGAGGTATCTGTACCGATTTCTGATTTTGAAATGACGGCTTCTTTCTTCCCTTCGCTATCAGTGCCGTGCCGAAGTGTAACCGGATTTTGCACCAAATTGAGCAGTGCATCTTCAACAGACAAATAATCTAACAAAAATGAAGTGCTTGCCTCCGAAGTTTCCAATTCTCCGGTCAAAGTTTCCGTTACAAATCGCCTGATTTGCTTTTCCGTAACGGACGCAAGCAAGGCAGGCACGAGATTGTTTTTTCTTGTAGTTGATGAATCGTCAAAAACATTTTGATACTCAGCATCCAAGTCTGTTGCGGAAGCATAAATGAAGCCTAAATTTTCAGCAAAAAACTGTAAGGCTTCGTCTATAACTTCTTGTAAATGTGCTTTTTGTATATTAGTTAATGTAGATGATGCAGCATCAATATAAGTGGACTTCAATTCATCGTAACGGGCTTTGGTCAATACGCCCGCATACATAATCGTTTCTTCTTCGCGTACATCGTTGTAAGCTACATTCAGGTCATCTTCTGCATCAAAAGCATTGCCAATGCTGTCTGCCTGTGCCACATCCGGTTTTGTGACCGACCATTGTTTTGTACCCAACCACATTGCCTGAAAGGTATCGCTGAATTGTGGCGTAAATACAGATTCAATCATTTGAAACAGTTCTTCATCTGTAACACCTTCTATATTTTCGGGAACACTGTATTGCTGTTCGATTCGATTGATTTCGGTAGCTATATTTTTGGCAAGATTGATGATTTGGTTGGAATCTATATGCAAGTTGCCGTTTATATCATAATAATGTCGTATCAAATAATCGTATTCGAGAATGGAAAACGGACTGTCATTAAGTTTTTGTGCCAACTGTACAAACGCAATCGTGGCTGTATAAGGATGGTCTTTTGATATATCACTAACCAAATCATTATCCAAAGTAGTCAACGGATTGATGCCGGATAATTTCGTCAAACTTAGGAGTTCGTTAACGTCCATTTTCAAACCCTTCGCCAGCAAACTATAACGATGCAGCGTAGAAAGGGTGTCAATATTTAATGCCGCATCTTCAAGGTTGATGCCTTGTTCTGCCAAAATCAATTCAATTTCCTGTGTCGTCAATTCAAAAGCGGCTTTGATAGGATTGATGTGATTTTCCAACCCCACATTTCCCGTAACAGCATCTTCAGGATTGTTTTTATCCCAAGAAAAAGGTTGATATACACCTGAATCAAGGTACTGCAAATACATTCCCAATTCATCGTCAAATATGGGGTCTTCTCTCAAAGTTACGGGATTGAGAAAGTATTGCTCATACAGAGAATTTTTTCCTTTTGTACTGATATTTCCCCATATACTCAATAGAAGTTGTTTGCCCTGTTTTCCTAAACTTAAATGCTCATCCAACCATTTTAAATGAGAAAAATAAAGCAATATAGTTTTGAAGGTATTTCTAATGTTGGATTCGGTTATTGGCAGTACATTGGCGGGGGTAAATGCCATCAAAGCCTCATCTGTTTCCTGAATGGTCCAATCCAGTTTTTTCTGTAATCTGACCAACAAATTGAGTTTGAGAAAATCGAGCCGCGTGGCAGGTGAAGCATCTGCATATCGGTAAATGGTTGTATCAAAATTGCAACCCGTATCTGTATCAAACAAAACAAGAATTTCGCTGAAATCGCCCTCATCCCATCGCTCGTCTAACCATTCAGTTGAGGAGCCGGATTCGGTTAATTTTAATTCGAGTGATGTTCGTTCGCTCAAACTCAAGGCAGGATAACCCGTTTCATTTTTATAACTGTAAATATGCTGAATCTCAATGTCGGCTTTTTGTAAAGTAGGGAGATTGGCTAATTTTGGATTCAAAAATTGCGTCTGAATAAGTTCGGTTAATGTTTTGTAAGAAATATCCAACTTTCGCGACAGCATTTTAGCTGAACTCAATGAACTTAATGCAGTAGCTTGATTTTCATAACCATACAATTCAAACCATTTACTAATATTATTTTCGGTAAAAATTTTATATTCAGAAGGAGAAAGCCCCAAATACTCCAAAAAGATTTCGCGGTAGGCGTAAGGCTGTGTGGCGGTAATGTCGAAATTATCATTGGCGCGTAACATTTCCATTAACTTGTAAAGCGGTGTTCCAAAATGATTTGCCCAAGCTCTTACCATTTCCAACCACAAATCAAATGGTAGGTTTAAAGGATATTTTGCCTCCATCAATTTTTCATACGCATCGGGAACAACATTTTGCGGTTCGGCTATCAAATCTTCCGTTTGAGTGCCTTCGGGCGTGTTGATTGCCGCATCTTCATTCAGTTTATCTTTTGCCACATAAAATTCGAGAATTTCATTGACCGCATCAATATACGGCAAAACGGTATTGGTGTTTTCACAGGTCAATTCCAGATGCGAAATATCGGGTCGGCGGTCTTTGAGTTCTTCGTAGGGACGTTTGTATTGGTCATCAAAATCGGTACTGTGATTATCGTTCCAATCTTCAATAAAATTTGTCCAGACACTTTCATCTCGGTCGAGGAATTGCAATAAATCCACCAAATAAGCGGCAGGACTTAATACGGATTTACAATGTTCACATTCGCAATAGTCCAACGAGCCAAACAGGTTTTCTAAAGTAGGAAATTGTTTGATGAGATTGTTTGTGATTTCCTCAATTTCAGCGGTGGAAGGTGAAACTGCCGATAATTGGAGGGTGTTGTTGGCACTTTTTACCTCACCAAAAAAATTGAAAGTAACGTCCGAAACCTGCCTTGCTTTTTTAAAAATCATCAGGGCTTGCGCCAAAGTGAGCTTATCATTTGCAACGTAGTAACGAATGAACTCCTCTTCTTCAAATCTCACTACATCTTGTGCAGAACGAATCCCTAAGCGATGGATTATATTGAGACTTTCATCATCGGGTGTAATCTGATAGAGTCTTTGTAAAGTTTTTACTTCTTCGATAAGGTGTTCCTCTTCATCTGACGCGCTTGTACCAGCTAATAATTCATCTTTATTATCATTAATAAATTTACCAAGTGCTTTTCTTCCCGGCACAAAACGGGAATCAATCGCCAAAGCATTGGTTAAAAATTGTTTTACGGGCTTGTTCAAACTTGCCCCGTCAGCCGAAGTCAGTTTGATGATATTATCGTCAAGATTTTTATTTAACACTTGCGTAGGGTAAGAAATCCTGATTTTTCTTGCCATATCATCGGCGTAATTTTGCAATCTGTCTTCCGGTTTTTCGCCCTGGTAGGCATCGGGTACAAATTTGTCTATATCGTCTTCTGCAAGTGTCCCGATTTTAGCTTTCCAAGTATCTGCTTTATGGTAATTCATTTCAACAAGTTTGCCCATATCATCAGATACTTCTCCAAACAACTCATTGGTCAATGTCAAATTATTGAGTGTCAGATACGAGAGTTTTCCCTGCGTTTGGAGTTTGGCAATTTTGTTGTTGCTGATGCTTGTATTGTCGTCCAGTTCTTTCCATAACGCCTCGCCTCTCAAACCCTTATCGTAATATGCCGAGTTGAACTGTGTCCTTTCTCTTGAAGTCAAACGAATTTTCTCGCTTTTCAAAAACTCGCCTGAAGTGTGTTGACCGCCCGGCAGTGGAGTTTCAATACGCGCCGCTAAACTGAACTCGCTGAAAGCCTTGACTGCTTTGTCCACATTTACCTTGGTGATGCCTTGTTCGTTGGTAATTTCCAATGCTTTTTTCACTGTTTCAGCACTAACATTGGCTAATTGACGAGGGTTTGCGGGCAGCCCTGTTCTCACCAATCCATAAGCTACTTCGGAAGCCAGTCCGGTATCTTTGGCGGTTTTTTCTGCCATTGCGCCGAGTGCCAATATCCGTGCATCCCAACCCGTGCGCTGATGCAGCAAACTCAAATCCTGTCGGTCATCGTTTTCGAGCGTATCGGCAAGTGAGACTCCATTGAGTAGTGGTGCGATGTCACTGTTCAGTTTTTTGTACTCTACACCAAAATCTGCCTCTACTTTGTCGGTAGGAACGACCAGATTTATTTCCAAATCGGGCTTGTCTTTTGAAAGAAACTGCGGACGATTCAAGGCAAAGTACACTCCTTTTGCATCTTTTATTTTAATGACAAAACCGGAGGTAATATCTTCGGACTCAGACCCCCATTCGTAATTGCCTTTTTCATCCGTTTTAATGGTCGCAACAGCCTGTTCTTTCCCAAAATCCTGACGAAATATTTTCAATTCAATATTGGCGGCAGGCTGGCGGTTGTCGTAATAAATTTTTCCTTTGACCACTCGTGGTGATGAACTGTCCTTTATCTGTACATCAATTGTTATTTTCTTTGGTGCATTATCATACCTTTCAGATTCGGCGATTAACTTCCCATCCGGCGCATACACGCGAATGATAATATCCGCACCATCGGTTTCATCATCCGTTTTTCGGAAATCCTTATCTGTGTAGTTGATGCGATATTGTCCTTTTGTATTGGTCTTGGTTTGCCCAAGCGGGTCTTCATTGCGAGGGTCTTGGTCGGAAGCCTTGACCAGTGCGCCTTTGACCGGACGACCATTCGGGTCGGTGATACTGCCCTTGACGAGATAGGTATTTGTCTTAAATAACTTCGTCAGCTGTGCAGCCGTAGCCTCATCAACTTCGCCTGTAACGGTCAACCTCGCTCGTTTCTGAAATTTTGCTACTGCCTTGCGGGTGGCTGTCCCGAAGTATTTTTTTCTAATATCAGTGGCTTCAACCTGAATGCCTGCAAGTAGTAAGGCTTTGTGGAGAACAGCGATTTTGTCGCCGCTCATGCGTATGCGGAGAGGATATGTGACTTGACTCATAAACGTATTTTTTATTTTGACAAATTGTTGTTGTTGGTTTTTAAATCTATATACCTTTCCAGGCTAGGAATGACAGGACTCTACCTCTAACACTATCTAGTTCTGCGATGGTTCTGATTCGGAATACCACTGGTAGCTACGAATTTACCGAACTCCCATTTCGACTAATACCCGCAATAAAGCCGGTTTGGCATAAGCCCAATTATGACATTTGAAACTTCTCAAAAAATCTATCTCTGCATTACACTTAAAACATTTTACATCCTGAATGACACGGGGAGCTTCAATATTGACAAATTTACGTTTGCCTAAAATTACTGTAGCTATCATAGCTTTACCATGCACGGTATCCAATGCAGAGGCTACAATATCCAACCAATTGGCTTCTCTTTTGCATTTTCTGCAGGTTTTGCGTTTTCCGCTTAACCATAAAGGAGCACCTATAGTTTTTGGTGACATACCTAATATTTTTTCTATTTCCCGTACATCTTCATCTGTTGTTACCCATTTGAATCGTCCGGGTAAAGAAGAGGGAGCATCATAAACAGCTTGAAATAACTCGTC
>Ga0209186_1002596_pt1 | contig 12785 bp, 14 predicted proteins | sample SidtaG_FD_187426 | JGI IMG/M metagenome (GOLD analysis project Ga0209186, IMG submission 187426) | Marine algal microbial communities from Sidmouth, United Kingdom - Sidmouth_Male2 metaG (SPAdes) (version 2) | ecosystem: Host-associated > Algae > Red algae > Unclassified | place: Sidmouth...
GTAAAGGCAGTCAGCAGTAGGCTGCCGCGCTGACCATAAGCGTTAAGTATGCTTGAGCCGCTTGCTGGGAAACTAGCACGGGCGGTTCTGAGAGGGGAAGGGGCTGTGAAGCCCTGACCTACTCGACTACATTGCAGCTAATCGCTACAACGCCGCATCATACAAAACGTTGCCTACCAACTAAAAAATTGAATTGATAAAGTCAAAATAATTTATGATTATTGTAAAATAAATTGACATTAATGTTGTTGTTTAATTGTGAAACCCAAGAAGAATTTGAAGCGGAAGTAGTAAAATCTGAGTTTGAGAAAATGGATGAATCTGGACGATTTGGCTTTAATTGGTCGAAGGAAGCAGGTAATCATATATTCAAAATCGTTAGAAAGGAAATTTCAAATGAACTCGCGTTGGGATTAATCTCAATATCTAATCATGCAGATGAACTTAGGATTCACATTGACTTAGTGGAAAACGCTGAAGAAAATAAAGGAAGAACTAAGAAAGTAGATCGAGTTGCTGGATGCATTCTTGCGTTTGCAGTCGGATTATCATTTGAAAAGGGTTATTTAGGATTTACATCATTAGTTCCAAAGACTGAGTTGATTGATCTTTATGTTAAAAATTATGGTTTCACTCAATATGGACGACAGTTAGCAATTGACGGAAATGATGCAATCAAGCTAATTCAAAAATATTTATAGGAATGAAGTATCAGAAAATTTATGAAGAATTTAAGAAAAAATACACTGATGATGAAATCGTGGATTCTATGCTTCTACCAGCAAATTTAACAAAGAAAGAAAAGGAAAAATTATCTGCTGAAATGAAGTGTATATACCGACCATATTGTGCCACCCATACCGGACCATATTGTGCCACCCATACCGGAGCATATTGTGCCACCTCAAAAAGAGTTGATTTCTGATGTCAAAGTTAGTAAAATTATTGTATGTTAAGTGCTCGTTTTTTTCGCATGGATTCTCCTTTGAGATTTATGCGGTGGGAAGAGTGGACGAGTCGGTCTAAAATAGCATCGGCGATGGTTCCTTCACCGATGAGTTCGTGCCATTCTTTTATTGGGATTTGTGAGGTGATGATAATTGATGCGTGGTCATATTTGTGGTCAACGATGTCCATCAATGCCTGGCGAGTAGTTGTGTCAAGTGGGTGGAGCCCAAAGTCGTCGAGGATCAGCAACTGGGTTTGATGAATAGACTTCATAAACTGCGGATAGTGGCCATTGATTTTGGAGAGTTTGATCTGATCGGAGAGTTGACTCATCGTGAAGTACTTGGTTTTGTGTAGCAGGATACAGGCGTGGTGTCCGATGGCTTGGGCCAGATAACTTTTCCCGGTTCCCGTCGGCCCAGTGATGATAATGTTTAATTTTTGAGTCAAAAAATCCAGTGTAGCGAGTCGTTCGAAGGCGTTTTTATCCAAGCCCCGATGTGTTGTAAAATCGATATTTTTGATATTTGCGTTACTGCGGAATGCAGCCTTTTTGAGCAGATTTTCGATCTTCCTATTTTGTCGGTATTCCCACTCCTGATCTGCCAATAGCGCAGTATACTGGTCGATGGTGTAGTCTTGGTACAAGTTGTTTTGTGTGCTGGAATAATGAATGTCTGCCATACCTTTGAGGCGCATAGACCTCAGTTTTTCTACCGTTGATTGTGTGTTCATTTTAATTAAATTTTATTGATTTAAATTATTATTATAATAATCCGCTCCCCTAATGTTATCGTGCTTGGGGATGACGTGTTCCTCCTCTTTATCTGTGAATAAATCAGGAGCTCTGTCCATGTTGTTTTTCAAAATATCCTTGACAATTTTATAGCTAAAATGCGGGTATTCCAAGGCGCGTCGACATGCATTGGAGAGTCGGTAGGCCGAGTAATTTCGCTTGAGTTGAAGGACGCCCATACACTGCTTATAAGCCGTCTCTGGGTAGGTCGCCTGGTTTATTAAGCCCTTGATGTAGTATTCCACATGCGCTCCGTATTTACTCGCCCAGTTTTGAAAAAACTCAGGGCTCCAGTCTTTGTAAAACTTGTGTGTACTACTCATATGCTCCTCTATGGTCGTGTATCTTCCAGGTTGAAAATCGCGCTTGTGTGTCGCTATCCGATCCTTACAATAATAAACCTCCACCGTTCTGCTATTATACTGCACCTCGACCTTTTTGCCGATGTACTGGTGCGGTACGCTATAATAATGTTTATCTTCACTCAACAAGATATGACCCATCTTTTGAACGGTTGCTCTTTTATAGGATCGAAGCTCATAACCTTGCGAGGGGAGTTGGCTGAGCATCAATTTTTCTATGTTCTCAAACTGCTCATAACGAGATATTTCTAACTGACTAAACATCCGTTCATTGTACTGTTTGAGCAATATTGAGATCTGTTTATTTAGCGCTTCGAGAGAGAAAAATTGTTGTTTATTTAGTGAATAAAAAATACGTTGATAAACCAGTTTTACCGCCCCCTCTACAAGCGCTTTATCCTTTGGTGAATAGGCCCTTGTCGGATTAATCGAACAATTATAATACAAGGCAAAATCCGCAAATGTTTTGTTTACGATTGGTTCGTATTTACTCCCTTTGGTTACTGCAGATTTGAGGTTATCTGGTACGATACTCTTCGGGACGCCTCCCAAAAAAGCCAAACAATTATTCATTGATTCAATAAAATCTTCTCGGCGTTGCGAGGGACTCGCTTCTACAAAAGTGTACCCGCTACAAGGTAGTATCGCTACAAAAACTTCAACAAATACAGGTGTTCCAGACTCTCGATCTTGATACTGTAATTTCTTTCCTGTATAGTCAATATAGAGCTTATCGCCCGCTTTATGGATCAATTTTCCACTTCCGTCTACTGTTTTTAACCACTTTCTTAAGTGCTCATTAAACTGTGAATACCGATACCCATCAGGGTGTTTTGTCAGATAATCGTTCCACAACACCAGCCGTGTACAACCTACCTTTTTCAGCTCCTGACGATAATAAGGAAAATAACTACTAAGTGTCTGATAACGTTGATCCTCTGCGTTTGCAGGCTCTGGTATCAACAAATCCTCCAACTCCTTGTCCGTCAAGGCTAAAAGTACAGAAAAATCCTTACCTGTACCCTTCAAAAGCCGCACTTGTTCATTCACCGTATTGCGATGCACGCCAACCCGAAGCCCTATAGAACGATTACTCGCTCCTTGAGCCTTAAGTTGTATGATCTGTCTAATCTTCATAATTCCTATTCGTTTTGCTGACATTTTGCTTTACTTTTTGTGAGCTGTAAAGCACCGAATAGAAATCAACTCTCTTTGTTTTTTAGCTTACTTTTTTAGCTAGTTTTGAGTGGCACAATATGCTCCGGTATGAGTGGCACAATATGGACCGGTACGGGTGGCACAATATGGATCGGTACGGGTGGCACAACATGGATCGGTACGGGTGGCACAATATGCTCCGGTTTATCCAATGAAGGAGATACGGTTAAATAAGCTAAGAAAAACAACGGAAGAAGAAAGGATCTTAGCAGACGTCATGCGATTACGATTTCAGATCGAAAACTATGCTACGAAAAGTGTATTCTCCTTTGAAAATACATTTGGAAGCTACTTGCAAGAATATATCCGAATAACAAAGAAAGCGAAACGTGAATTTTCTGAGGATTTAGCTATACATTATACTAAGTTGAGTCGAATATTGAATGAAAAGGAAGAAGCTAACATAGAATTTTGCTACCGCTTAGAACGACATTCTGGTTTTTTAATAAAAGCAGAATTATGGTGGAATCTAATAACCTTAAAACAAAGCTTTATCCTTTCGAAGGATGAAGAAACAAGGAAGATTGAATACAAGAAGGTGAAAAACGCGCTAAGAGCCTGAAAAATAAAAAAAAGCATTAGGCAACAACGTACCAATTTAAGTCATGAAAGTTAAAACCATCTTGCTGTTATTAATTTTATCGAATTTGCATTTTGCACAAGAAACAGTAATAAAAACTGATTCTAGTGAGATCATAATTAATTAGTAAAAATTCCTACTGCACCCTTCTAGCTAACAAACCCTTAATCATTAAAAAACCTTAAGAAATTTCCGAGTGATAATCCCTTTAGAAGTACGTAGCATGATGTAATGGATACCAGCTTGAAAATGATCGGTGTTAATTTTCAAGACTTCCAGTTCGTTTTCCAAACTTTCAATAGCAAGGAGCTGTCCTGTTGAATTAAACACCTCATATCCACGTATAGAATACTCAGATTCAACATTCAACACAGCTTTAGTGGGATTAGGATACAATTCAAACGTTAATGCTTGATTTAAGTCCTCTGAATCTAATGTACTGTTAAAACAGCTAAATATATTTTGCTTAAAATCAGAATAAGGCATAACAGAAATAGAATCAGAAATTGCTCCTTTTACCAGACCATTTTCATAAACTAACGAATGAATTCCACAGGCAAATAAAGGATACCAAGATGAAACGATATTAGGAGTTAATGCTACGATCAAAGAGTCTCCATTATTAAAATTAACTAGTTGTGCATTGCAGTCAATACCATTAGACCCTGCAACAAGGATTGTGTCTTCTGAAATATTAGAAGATATTGACTCAATGACTTCAACCTCCATATAATAAGTATTGACTGGCCTTTGAAGAACTTTAACTAATAGCACATTATTATTAGTTGCGGTCACGTGATGACAAAATGGAGTTGAAACGTTTACTGCACAAATACAGGAAAAGGCGACATTATGAATAAAAACAGTGAAAAATAGAATGGTAATACATTTTAATAAACTTCTTTTGAACATAGATAATATATTTTAAAACATTTTAAAAGAGGAAAATGGCTTAAGCTTGATAAAGTAAAATTTATTTGAAGTCAAAGTTAATTTCCATCAATTGCTATATTGACATCATTTATTAAGTCTTCAACATCTTTGGTGCCATAGACATTCTTATCAGTCTGTCCTTTACTCCGTTTTAAGTAGTGGCTTATATTCTAATAACGATCGTAGCTTGCGAAACGTTGTGTTTCATAAAAAATGACTGAGAAAATAACCTATGAACAATTATGAATAATAATTATGAAGTGGGTATTACTTATATACATCTAATAAGACGTATCTTGAAAAAAAGAAATGATGAAAGCAAATCTAACTATCGAAGCTTACATCATGCAGTAGCACAATATGATATGAATTTAACGGGAGCTACTCTAAGTATTGAATTGCGCGAAATATTAAACCTATTAAAAACGTATAATATTGGCTAAAATGAAAAAAGGTAATAAAGAAATTGATGGTGCCGAATTTGGAGTAGATTCTAGATATTCTTCTAAAAAAGAAAGGTTAGCTGATGGTAAAGCATTAATGGAAGCTAGATTAAAAAGAATGAAGAATCTTTCAGAAGATCAGATCATTAAAGCAAAATTGTTACAGTTGAAATTTAGGATGTAAGAATATATAAAGCAACATGTTTATAGGGATCAGATTTTTTTTACTAAATTCTTAAAATCTTACATTGATGCGATTTATAATAAAAGAATTCATTTTGCTCAAGATATAAATGTAAAACCCGTGCTGTTAAGCCAAGTATTGAACAATCATAGAAAACCAACAGAAGAATTTATATTACGCTTAATGATTCATTCAGAAAAAACTTATAAAAAGATCTGTATGTTTCAGAAAAAAATTTGGTTTGAAGTTTATTTCCTCGAAAAAATAAGCGAAACGATGTCCAATCAAGACAGGTGGAGACCAAATATTGAAAAGCATGTAAATATAAGTAGTCTAATTAAAATTTAGGAGCATAAGGACCTAACCTATAATCCAGACCCCTTAATAAATCAACACCACACTACCCTTCTCATTCTTCGAAGCACGATACATGCCTTCACAGTTATAAGGCATACAGATATTGCCCTCCTTGTCTATCGCTACTAGGCCACCGTCACCTCCAATCTCTAGGAGACGTTGCATCACAGCTTCGTTTGCCGCATCTTCCAGAGACAATCCTTTGTACGCCATCCGAGCAGAAACATCGTAAGCAGTCACAGCGCGCATCAGGAATTCCCCACTCCCCGTACAAGAGATAGCACAAGTCGAGTTATTAGCATAAGTGCCGAGACCAATGAGCGCACTGTCACCAATTCTCCCAAATTTTTTATTAGTCATTCCGCCTGTAGACGTACCGGCTGCCAGATTACCATCTTTGTCCAAGGCCACTGCGCCTACAGTCCCCAAGTATTTTTTCTCCTTAGAGTGGTCTAGTTGAAAGTCATCAGTGCCCTTTATTTTTTGCCATTGGTCATATCTGTGTTGGACAAAGAAGTAGGCATCTGATTCCATCACCACGTCAAACTGTTTGCCGAATTCCCTAGCGCCCGCTCCCATCAATAAAATGTGATCGGAGTGGTGCAGCACCTTTGTCGCTAGAGAAATAGGGTTTTTGAGGTTCCTGACGGCTGCAATCGCCCCAGCATGAAGTGTTTTGCCATCCATGATACTAGCATCCATCTCATGCTGCCCCTGAGCGTTAAACACGGCCCCTTTACCAGCATTGAAGAGCGGACTGTCTTCTAGCGCAATCACTGCCGCCTCCACGGCTTCTAGCGCTGTCTTACCTGCTTCCAGAGAAGCGTAACCCGCTTCAATTGCTTTGCGGAGTGCTGCTTTGTAGTTGGCCTCCTTCTCTGGCGTCATTGCTGACTTCAAAATGGTTCCTGCGCCACCGTGTATCGCTATTCCAAAATTGTGTTTGCTCATAAGGTTGTTTTATGCTGACAAAATTAATCAAAATAAAGTAGGAACGGTTGCATATCTAAAAACTCCTCACAATAAATACGATAAATTTCTAGGTAAAATTAGCGTTTTGTTCTTATTATTGCTACTTGAAGACTTTATATTTTAATAGCTTACCTTTGCACAGGAATAGCGTTTGATGGCATTTAACTCGTTCCTATCGTTCTAGGAATTCTAAATGAATTATAGAAAGTTCAAAATAAAATAAACAAATGAATGCAGTTCAGAAAAAACAAAAGCTAAGGAAGATTGAATCCCTTAAAAAAGTCCTGCAAGCGGAGTATAAGGAATTTCGTTGCTATAACGATAGTTATAACATTAGATATTCAATAGCAGAGATATACTTCGAAATTGGAGCGCATTCTAAAACCAGTAAATATTTAAACTGGTTTAACAGAAGTTTCCCAAATGATGTGACTTATTCCTCCTTCCAACTTGCAGCTGCGGTTGCTTACTTTGAAACTAAGAGTATCCGGAAAGCGTTTCAGGCTATCATTAAATTGAACGCCCTAAATTTGTATGTAGTTGATTTACTGATTGGTAATCCAGTCAAAGATCATAATAAATACGAATTGTCTGAATCTGAAACTTTAAAATCAGCAAAAGAACAGTTTGAAGATCTCCTTAAGTTAACTTCTCCAAATTTTAACACCTGGCTAACTAAAATTCATAGCGAGATAGATTATCAAACCTCGTTTAAAGAGTATTTATCAATTTTAAAATTAATCAAAGGGTTAGAAGTTTCTGAAGAAAGAAGTAACCTGCTTAATGAATCGATCGAGTGCATAGAAAAATGGGCATTTAAATATAAAACAATAATTTAATAAAATAGCCTTACACGCTTACCCTTCCCCCAAATACCCCACTCCCCGGACCAAGCGTAATCACATTATCAGCCACCCCAATCAACGTCTTATTGTGCTCAATAAACAGCACCGTGTCACCAGCATCAACCAAGGACTGAAACACCGCAATCAGTTTCAAGATATCTAGGTAGTGCAGCCCTGTACTCGGTTCATCAAACAGATATAAGGTCGACCCTTTTCGCTGCTTCAGCATTGCAGTAGCCAGTTTCAAGCGTTGTGCTTCACCACAAGATAAAGTTTTAGCCGACTGCCCCAACAGCAAATGTCCTACTCCTACCCGCTTCAAGACATCCAACTTGTCGACAATAGCACCACCATCGAAAAAACCAATGGCTTCTTCCACAGTCATGCGCAATACGTCCCCAATTGAACAACCATTCAGTTGACAAGCAAGTATAGTCTTGTTGTAACGCATTCCTTGACAAGCATCACAAGTCAACCAGAGATCACTCATGAAAACCATACTTGTTTTTAGTTGTCCATGCCCCAGACAGACTGTACACTTCCCCTGCTTGCTTTGGTAGGAAAAATCTCCTTTCTTCAGCCCTGCGTCTTTAGCAAATTCAGTTTTTGAGAATGCCATCCTTATCAAGTCAAGAATCCCAGTATAAGAGACAGGTGTACTCCATCGACTTTGTTTCAACGCTTCCTGATCTATAAGTAACACTTCTTCAAATTGATTCATTCCTTGTATAGCAGTACAGTCAACAGGCCAACCCTGTTCCCAAGAACGATACAACACAGACTTGATTTACAGACGTGTGGGATTGGTTCTTCTACAAATAGGGACGACACTACGTGCCTTTACAGACGTGTGGGATTGGTTCTTGTACAAATAGGGACGACACTACGTGCCTTTACGGACGTGTGGGATTGGTTCTTCTACAGATAGGGACGACACTACGTGCCTTTACAGACGTGTGGGATTGGTTCTTCTACAGATAGGGACGACACTACGTGCCTTTACAGACGTGTGGGATTGGTTCTTTTACAAATAGGGATGACACTACGTGCCTTTACGGACGTGTGGGATTGGTTCTTTTACAAATAGGGACGACACTACGTGCCTTTACAGACGTGTGGGATTGGTTCTTTTACAAATAGGGATGACACTACGTGCCTTTACAGACGTGTGGGAATGGTTCTTCTACAAATAGGGACGACACTACGTGCCTTTACAGACGTGTGGGATTGGTTCTTCTACAAATAGGGACGACACTACGTGCCTTTACAGACGTGTGGGATTGGTTCTTCTACAAATAGGGACGACACTACGTGCCTTTACAAAAAAACTAAAATGAACGTCCTTAGAATTAGTTGTAGAGAAAAATTCTCCTACTCCTACCTTAGGAGCAAAGGAGTTTTTTTTACAGATTGGACAGCACGACGCGTAGGGAAGCCCCCAAATTAAAAACCTCAAAAGTCTAATCAATTTAATTGGTCAATTCATATTTTTTTTACCTTTATAACAATATCCAAGTTTTCATGTTTAATAGAGCATATCTTCATTCAGAAATTTAAAACAATGAACAAACTTCTTCCTATACTATTACTACTTATGACTACAATTGCGGTATATGCCACAGGGCCTGTACTGCTATTCTCAGATATTGAATCTGGACCAAAAGATGGTTGGAGCACCAACGAACCTAATAAAGGAGCAGCAGTGAGTGTTTGGGGGAGAGATTTTTGTACGAGCAGAGGCAATTCGTTTATTACAGTCAATGGAACTGCACTTACTGCAGCAACAGATTATGCCGTTTGGGGAGAAAACTGGCCCACACGGTATTTTCAAAAAATAACCTTCTGGTTGAATAATACCATAGCTGATGGTCAAGGAGTGATAACTGTAACGGTTAATGGACAAGAGTCAAATCCCTTACCTTTTACTGTCAGGGCTGGGGCGATTTACTTTATGACAGCGGCTAATCTAGGAGGGACGGGAACCATAGACAATCCATATGAAGCCCCGAATTCTGGTTACAATTGGGTAGATAATATGGTACCTGGAGACCTCTACTATTTTAGAGATGCTGCCGTTTATAGTGGGAAGTACAATGGTGGAAAATCTATTTTTTGGATACGAGATAGTGAACCAAGTGGCACCGCAGCGCTACCTATTGCGCTGCTAGGATTTCCTGGAGAAAAACCAATTATGTCCCTCCCAACTTACGATTCGAATCATAGCAGTGGGTTACAGCTTCACAATAACCATATGGTTTGTGCAGGATTTATCATCGATTGTGAATGGAGAGCTGCTAATATTGGAGGCGATTTCAATCGATTTGTTGGCAATGATGTGATTGGTCTTAAAGACTATTACGGATCAGGAACGGGTATTATTACGACCGGCAATGCTTCTACGCATACGGGAGACGCTATCAAATTACTAGGGAATGCGATACATGGAGGGAATAGTAGAAATAGATATGACCATGCTATTTACTTATCAGGATGCTCAGATAATGGTGGCGTGGAAGTAGGATGGAATCATATTTATGATAATGGCTTTGGCAGAGGCCCTATTATTTCTATTAATCATCAAGGGACCAGGTGTTTAGCCACTCAAATACTAGATGCCCATTTTGTGTTTAATAATATTATTGACTGTACTGTGCAACGTGCTAGGGCGATCAATGTGTATGATTTAAGTTTTGACGCAGGAGAAGTAGAACCAGAGCCAACATATGTTTATAATAACGTCATTATAAATAGTGGAACATATGATGGAACGGACACCAATGTGGGTTATGCTCAGGCAATGGTACACAACGCTGCAGGCAAGGCTCGATTTTATAATAACACACTTTTTAATTCTGGGTATGTAGGGTTTAGAATACAACAGAACGTAACCGAAACGCAAATAAAAAACAATATTGTGTACATGACGCCCAACTTCCCTGGGCCTACAGGCAATCAGTATCTGGGAATTGATGTGGAACCCGTCGTTTCGCTGTCTAACAATTTATTTTATGGTCTTGGGAATTATACACCTTGCACCAGCTGTCCGATAGATCAAGACAATATTAACAACCAAGATCCATTGTTTTGGGATACAACAAACTTCGATTTTCAACTGCAGCCTGGTAGTCCTGCTATACATGTTGGAACTGATAATCTTATTTTTGAAATTGCTCCACCTAGTTATGCTCCTATTGAGCGTGATCTATTTTTTGTACTTAGGAGCAATACGCCATCCTTAGGTGCTTTTGAAGTGCAGGACCGAGGCGTTATTGCTCAAATCCGTCTATGGTTAGGTGGTCCTTACGACGCGACTACTGGACTGATGTCTGATTACTTACGAACTGCTGGACTCATACCTACAATAGAGCCATATACTACACTAGGCTACAATCAATTAGGTTGTGGTGGTGAAAGTGTTACTCCAAGCGTTTTGAGCGTTTCTGGTCCCAATGCTATAGTTGACTGGGTATTTTTGGAATTACGAGATGCTGTTGATATTAATGTATCGGTGGCGACTCGCTCGGCGTTACTACAAGCGGATGGCGATATTGTAGATACAGATGGTGTTTCGGCGGTGCTGTTCACTGATATTCCTGATGGCAGTTATTATGTGGTTGTCAGTCATCGGAATCACTTGTCCGTGATGACTCCTGGCGCTTTGCAATTGCGACAGGCTACTGCTACTCTGCATGACTTCACTTTTGGCTTTGCTTATGGCCAGTTAGTGTTTGGGGATAGTCAGAAATCTCTAGGTGGTGGCGCTTATGGCTTGTGGGAAGGCGACTTTAATCGGTCTGGCACTATCTCAGCTACTGATCGGAGTTTGGTCTGGAATTCTAAAAATCTGACAGGCTATTTGCTTGAGGATACAAACTTTGATGGGAATTGTAGTGCAGCGGATCGAACTAAGGTATGGAATAACAGGAATAAGGTTACTAGGGTTCCCTAGGTATTCAAAATACTGGTCATTTTATTAAAATCACAAAAGACATTATAGTAACAACTATTTAATTATCAATCCGCTGAACAATTCCCACTACAACATATTATAAATAGTGTTTGAACGGAAGCACATAACTCACTATAAATCAGTTGTTAACAAGTGATTTATTGGATGAATAATTTTGAAAATTATGATCCACTCAATTATAAAGTCAACCGTTACTTAATAATTTCGTTCTTTAAGTCTATGAATTAGAATGTTTTACGTTCGTTTTTGCCTTGATGCAAAAAGAACCAAAAAAATCAAGAATTATAAACTCGTTCCACTCAAACAGTATAATTCGGCCATCCCATGTGGTTGCTTCATGAGACTTTATCAATTTAGCAATATATATTTAATTTTATCTTTATCTAATTTATTTTTAAAAAAAACCACCTTTTTAGAGCAGACTCCTTGATGCAAAAAGAACCGAAAGCCGGCCCAACAAAAAAATCAAGAATTATAAATCGGTCAGCCGACGCTGTAGTTCCACTCAAACTGGTTCGCCAGCCGTTATAATTCGGCCATCCCGCTCGGTTGCTTTCTATAAAAAGGGGAGTTTTCGGTCAGATACTAAATAACAACATGGCAATTTGAATTAATTTGTTAAAATAAATTGTTAAAAATAATTGCATCTTTAATCTTAGGAATACCAGTTTTAATATTTTGTGTAACTAGAACTGATAGGAAGAATTTAAAAGCGATTTTTTAACGCAATAAGGTCTGACTTCTAACACTACATCATTCATAATGAACAAATTAATCATTCTAAAGATTCTACTCTTTACTACCATTTGTGTTTTTGCAACAGATCCAGTATTGTTATTTTCAGACATCGAATCCGGACCAAAGAATGAATGGAGTGTCGCCGAACCCAACAAAGGGGCAGCAGTGAGTGTTTGGGGGAAAGATTTCGGTAATACCAAAAGCACTTCTTTTATTACAGTGAATGGCACTGCGCTTACTGCTACATCAGATTATGCGGTTTGGGGAGAACACTGGCCCACACAGTATTTTCATAACAACTATTTGTAGTTAATTTAGTCTTAGACCTCAGAATTTAAGGTTTTCCCGTAGATTCCAGAACGATCTCGAATATTCCTGAACGACCTCGTGGAGTTTTAAACGACAGTTTAAAAGTGAAGGAACCGCGACGGCGGAAATT
>Ga0209186_1002598_pt1 | contig 12784 bp, 15 predicted proteins | sample SidtaG_FD_187426 | JGI IMG/M metagenome (GOLD analysis project Ga0209186, IMG submission 187426) | Marine algal microbial communities from Sidmouth, United Kingdom - Sidmouth_Male2 metaG (SPAdes) (version 2) | ecosystem: Host-associated > Algae > Red algae > Unclassified | place: Sidmouth...
ACTTGGATAACGTACAAAGTGTAACTCAATCCGAAAAAAGCCCAAAGAAAAGATAAATAGAGAATTGTTTTTATTTCTGGATGTATTTTCATTCGTTTGGTTAATTGTACACAACGGTCTTGTATATGATACGTTGCGTGGTTTAGCATGTAATTTAGCAAATAAAAACCGAATAGAAAATCCGCAAGGATTTTCGCAAGTAGGCTAGTACTAGCAATGGATTATATACTTTGTTGTGCAACGTATTTTATTCTAATTTTAGCCAAACATCGAATGCCTCTAAGTCAATATTATCATCTTTAAAGGTAAATGCACCAAACTGTATATATCCAAAAACTTTAAGTCCTTTTGGAATAATTTTTGGTTTTTCTAAAAAGTCAGAAATTTTCAGATTTCCGCATATTGTTAGGTCATCTATTAATTCATAATCTCCATCCCAATAGAAGTTGCCTAATATTTTAATTCTATTGTTGTCGAATTCAAATTTATATTTGCTATTATTTAATGACATCATAAACTCGTATTTCTCAAGCATATTATTTTGATATTCTAATTTATTGTTTTTTTGAAGTTGGATTTGTTTTTTTCTTTTTTCATTTAGTTTCAGATATTCCTCTTTTTTTAAATATTCTTCATTATATCTAATTAAATTTTCTTTAAATTTATCTGAAAACTTGTATCTATACCGATTTTCTAATATTTCTATTGTTGTCAGACTTAATATGAAATGTCCACGTGCGATTTTTTCGATTATATAATCAGGGTCATTTTTAAATATTTCTTCTATAGTTTTTCCCTTATATCTAGTTAAATAAAATTTACCTTTGGTTGAACTTATTTTTGAATGTAACCAAAGTTTTAAATGGTCAACATTTTCCATTTTTATTTGCTTATATCTTTTCTGCCAATATTCAGATTTAAGCTGATTTTGAATGTGAGGTGAACCAATGGTAAAATTTTCATATTCTGTTTTAGCGTTATTTCTTGTGATATAACCAAGAAACATTAGCTTTATTAAATCGGATAGATACTGGTTTTGAGTTATGCCAGATTGAACGCAGAGCATATCTAATGATTTGTAATTACACCCATCATCATAATAATCAATTAAATCAGCAATGATATATAAAGTCCTTTTTAAATATTCATTTAAACTTTCATAATATTCATCATCCTGTATTATAGATAAAACCTCTTGTAGTGCTTCTCTCAATCTTCTTAGTTTACTTTAAATCTAATTTAGTTGATTATTTATTTCTCTATCAATTCTATATAAGTACTGAGGATATTTTGATAAGAATTCGATATTGTCAAAGCTGTTTAATGATTCAAACTCTCTTGTGTTAATATCTAAAACTAACTCTATAAAAAACTTTGATAAAGAATATATTGTTGAGAGTCTATCTTTACCAAACCAAATAATAAAACTGTCAATTTCAATAGCATTTTTATCAATCAAAATTAATTTCTTTCTGAAGCTAAGTTTATCAAAGTCGGATTTTTGCATTAAGTTGGAATCTAGCTTTATATGTTGCACAACGGTCTCGGCTATGGTTTCGTTGCGCGAAACCAGCCGAATGATTTGTTAAGGCACTAAGATAGCAAAAAGGGAAGGAATTTTCCAGCGGAAAATTCCAGCGCAATGAATTATAGCCATTGTTGGCAGTAGTGTTTTAATTAAAGCGTCCAGAATTGTGCGTTCTGCTTGACAGTCCGACGTTGTGATTTGTGCTTATTTTTTTAGTCAGAATTGTTCGTTGTGCTTGTCAGTCCGACGTTGTGAAGTAGGCAACCGACTCAGATCGCAACGGCTTAAAATTTGGCGGATGAGAAACAAGTCCGACGTCAAGATTTGGTTTTTAGAAGTCAAGATTTTCTGATTTATCTGGCTTACAAGTCAAAAAAAAATCTCCGAGAAACAAACTAGGCAAAAATGTGCGCGTTGCATTACTGCCAACGTGTTTGTATATGGTTTGTTGCGCGGTTTAAGCAACTAATTTAGCAAATAATACACGAACAAAGAAAATCCGAAGAACTTTTCATAAGTAGGTGAGAAGTAGCAATAAATTATATACGGTGTTGGCTGTAGTTTTTTTTAATACGCAATAAATAATTTCATATATTGTTATTGTATTGATAAATATCGTACTTTTGCACTAACAAACGAAATAAAAATCAACAAAATTGGAAATACTTAATATAACAGTAGGTGGATTTGCAAATGTTGGCAAGGTAAAATTGTCATTAGATAAATTCAATGCATTGATTGCCCTTAATAATTATGGTAAATCAAATGTTATTAATGCAATTGAATACGGAATAGACTTTTTAAAAGAATCTATTGAGGATAAAGCTAAAATGATGGCTATACGTTCTATTATTCCTATCAATAAACATATTGATGATTATCCTTATAGTTTTGAAGTAGAGTTTTTAACTTCTTTTCAAGAAGAAGAGTGTATTGCGTCTTATGGTTATTCTTTCGATTGGATTAAAAATGAGAATAAAGGAAAACAAATCAAGGATGAGTTTTTAAAAATAAAAACAATTAAATCTGATTCTAAGTATAAAACATATATTAAAAGAAACACTAAGGAAGGGAATTATATTTCTTCGCCGACAGCAAGGTGTGATAAAAAAATCAAAGTAAAAAAAGCTGAATTAATACTTAATAAGTTATCTAATTTTGATGATTTATTTTACAATAATGTTATTGAAGAAATATTAAATTTGAATGTTATTTATATCGATACATTACAGCATCCAGATAGACTTTTTAGACAAATAAATACTAAAATTGTAAAAACTGGTTATTCTTTGAATATGCCAAGAACTGCTGATGTTGGATACTTTATTTATAGTTTAAGAGAAAAAAAATCTGATTTATACGAAATATTTGAAGATTCAGTTAAGTCTTTATTAACTGATATTGAGGATTTTGAGCCAGTAGAAATTGATTTTAAAAAAGAGGTTAAATTTGATTCTGAAAAAATGGAACTTCCATTAGATTTTCCAGAAAAGCTATATGATATTAGAGTAAAAGAAATTAACAATAATCAACAAAGCAGTATTAACAGTCTTTCGTCAGGCTCTCAAAAAATATTTTATATTATTGCTCTCACTATTGCTGCAGAATTAAATAAAGTTCAATTAGTTTCTTTAGAAGAGTTAGAGAATTCTATTCATCCAGGTTTATTGCAGAGGTTATTAATTATTTTGGATGGTTTAACAGAAAAAACTAAAATAATAACCTCAAGTCATTCTCCTTATTTAATTCAGTATTTGGACACAAATAAAATTAAAATTGGTATTCCTAACAATGAAGGATTGGCAATATTTAAGGAAATCAAGAAATCTAAATTTAATAAAGTTATTAAAATTGCTGAAGAAGAAGGTATTTCAGTTGGTGATTTGATATTTGATAGAGTTATTGAATGTTCTACAGGTGATTATGAATTGTTGAACGAATTATGTAATTAATGGCAAAACAAGTTGACAATTCAATTATAGTTCTTTTTGTGGAAGGTGATACAGATAAGGAATTCTATCAAGAGCTTATAAATTATTATCGAGGTGAAATTTCTAATAATATTCCTAAAATTAAAATTTATAATTTAAAAGGGATTGGTCGATTTGAAAATAAGGTTGCTTCTAAAATAAAGCTTGAAATTTTACCTAAATATAGTTCAGAAAATATTTCAGTCTTCTGTTGTTATGATTCAGATGTTTTTGAGTTAGGTAAAAAACCACCAACAAATTGGAAAATAGTAGAAAAAAAATTAAAAGAAATAGGTGTTAATAATTTTTATAGGATTATTGCTAAGAGAATGATTGAAGATTGGTTTTTATCTGATTTAGATGGACTATTGAGTTATCTTAAATTAAAAAAAGCACCAAAACTGAAAGGGAAAGACGCTTATGAAAAAATTAAGTCTTTATTCAAATCGGGTAATAAAATTTATCAAAAAGGTAATAGTTCACATAAATTTGTGCCAAGTTTAAATATTAAGAAAATCCGAGATAATCATTTTAAAGAATTAAAGAAGCTTGAGCTTAAACTTGGGTTTAAAGACAAGCCGTAATCAAATTACAGCCAACGTGTTTGTGTATGGTTAGTTGCGTGGTTAAGCAACTAAGTTAACAAACAAATCACAGATAGAAAATTCCAGCGGAATTTTCGTAAGTCGGCAGTGACCAAGCAATTAATTATACACGGTGTTGGCAGTAGGATTTTGTTCAGGCTTAATGAGTATTTCATTCAGAAAATCTTTTTCAAGTTCCAATATACTTTGCTGTCTAAACTTTAAATAAGTTACAATTCCTTTATGTGGTAAATCATCAAAATAATAGTCTAAATGTTTAGCTTCATAACCGTTTTTCGCAATTACACTATATGCTCCAGCTTTTGCACGAATTCTATTTTTCGTTTGATTGTTATTAGCTAATTTTAAAATCTCTTTTTCGTACAATTCCGTTTTCTTTATATATTCAGTTCCTTTTTCGGAATATTTGCCATTGGTAAAAAATGGATTAATCTTATTTTCAGCGTACTGTTTTTCAATTCCGCTCAAATACTTTAAATAATCTTTCGTGAGTTTATCGTAATTCTGAATTTTAATTAAACTTAAACTATCATAATCATTTCGTAAAATTTTTGCGTGAATATCATCCATTAGAAAGATAATAGATTCATCAGATTTTGCATTTAAAATTCCAAACATTCCATCAATATCAGCTTCAGACATTGAGTTAGATTCCGTTTTCAAATTTGAATTACAGGAAGTGATTATAATTAATAAAAGAAAGATTGTAATGTATTTCATAAGTTTCTTTATCTTACTGCCAACGTTTATGTATAAGAATAGTTGCGGGTTTGTATGCGAGGATTTTCCGAAGGAAAATCAGACGTTACAAACACGCAACGACCTTTGATTAAGCACCAAACCGCAATTATTTTTATACGGTGTTGGCAAATCGGTTTTTTATCCGAACAATAATTTTGCTCGTTTATTTCCGATTTTATTTAATTCAGATTCGGTTTGTTTATAATTCAATTCGTTAAACATAGTTTTTAATTCAGTCAGACTATTTTCAAAAAATTCACTTTCTTGCTCTAAATTCAGACGTTTTGATAAGTCAGATTTTCCAAATTTTGGTTTTTCTAATTCTGTTTTATTTCTCCGATTTAAATATGCGTTTATCAAGTCCAAGTCATAAAAATTTTCAGAATAGAGCGAGGAAATTCGAGTTTCAATTATTCCTCTGTCATTTACAATGTCAAAATTCAGCCAACTATTTTTAAAGCGATACATTCCGCCCATTCCGCTAATATTAGATTCAGTCAATTCAAATCCGTTCTTATTCATAATTCCGATATAATATTTGTTCAGACTATTATCTAAATGTTCTTTTATTCCCATTTTTTCATTCTGGTTGCGTTTTTCTCAACTGTTTGCCAACGTTTATGTATATGGAAAGTTGCGTGTTTGTGTGCGAGGATTTTCCGAAGGAAAATCAGACGTAGCAAACGTGCAACGACCTTTGTTTTAGCCAAAACCAGCAATTTTTTATATACTTTGTTGGCAATAGTATTTTATTCCGATAACCAAATTGTTAGACTTAAACCAAAATCTTCGTCATAAGAAATTGCAATTCTTGGTTTGTGATTGTCTTCTGTCCATCTTCTCCCTAACCAAAAGTTATCATTAAATTCCTCTGCATCACTATTTGTAAATTTTCCTTTTTGAGAACTATCAATTCCGTACAACAAATATGCTTTGTCTACAAAGTTTTTAATTTTTCCAATTTGTGATTTTGAAAAATTAAAGTTTGAAAATATTAAATTTTTATTTTTTAAATTTTCAAAAGTCTTTAACTCTAATGTGTCGAAAAGTCCTAACTCCATTGGATTTAAGTCTTTTCTGTAGTTAATGATTTTATTTCCGGATTCGTTAGTTTCTTCATTTCCTTTTACAAATGAACTATCAGGAAAAGACTTTAAGTCAGAAGTGAATAGGTCAAATATTGATTCTAATTTTTTCGATTCCGTTTTTTTTGGTTCCGAAATATTGTTTTCAGTTTTTTTAGATTTTAAAAAGTCAAAAATTCCCATTGTATTCGTGTTTATTTGATTTTAGGTTAGAGATTTTTTTATTAATTCCGCTTGTCTTTTGATGGAAATTCCGTTTGGAATATTTCCAGTTTTTTTGACATACAAAATATGGTCGATTGCTTCTAATTCACGATTTAGTGTGAAAATTTTTAATCCAGCATTTATTTTTGTTGTCATTGAACCGTCTGACCAATTTTCTGAATTTTCTCCAAAAAGTTCAGCAATTTTGCTTTTAGTTGTTCTTCCTTTATGCAGATTATAAAATTCCTTAAAATATTTCACGAATGTTGCAACTCCAACACTATCAATTAATCTGCTTATCGGTTTTTCCATTTGTTCTTCGGTTTCTTATATTATTGCCAACGGTTTTGTGTATGGTTAGTTGCGTGTTTAAGCAACTAATTTAGTAAACAAAAACGAACGCGAGAAAATTCCGAAGGAATTTTCCAAATAAGCACTTGCCAAAGCAATTAATTATACACGGTGTTGCCATTAGTATTTTATTTCCGTTCTTAAAAATTCCAATTGATTATTGGTAGTTTACGTTTTTCGTTAATATTCCAAAGTCCTAATTGAATTCCTTTCGTGTTTTTACTTTTATTCCAAATTCCAATTTGCAGTCCAACCATTTTTTCATTTGCGTAATTTGCACCTCCAATTTGCAATCCTGTCATATATTCAGTTGAATTCGATAATGCAATTTGAATCCCATTGCTATAAGTTGCTTCGTTAAGTAATCCAGCAATTTGAATTCCGTTCGATTTGTCCATTCCATTCCACAAACCAGCAATTGCGAATCCATTATTTTCTGTTCCACTTTGAGTAACTAAAGCTAATGTGATTCCATTAAAGGAAACGTTTCCCATTGTTCCAGTCGAAATATTTAAACCGTTTACAATTTCATCAGTTTCCTCATTCCTAATTAAACTTCCATTAGCCATAAAACCAACAAGTCCAATCCCTGGAACTTCCAATCTTATTCCGTTAGTTCTTACGAATCTCTTTTTGTCATTAAACTGTGGAAATGCTCCAACTGAAATTCCATTAATAGTCGTATTCTGTGTGTGAAAAGTTCCAAATAAATATCTCGTTTTTTCATTAAAATCTTGACTAAAGGCTTTAATTGAAATCAGAAATATTATAAGAATCGTGAGGTTTTTCATATTAATGGCAACGGTCTTGTGTATGAAACGTAGCGTATAAATAAACGCTAACTTTTCGGATTTAGCACGAGCCGAATTTTTTATTTTTATGTTTATTTTTCTTTTCTAAATATAACCAAATAAAAAATTTGGCGTACTTAGCAAATATACAAAAACCTCTCGGAAAGCCTATAATAGCTATGTTTTATACACGTTGTTGTAAGTAGTGCTTTTCACGTTCTGCTTGGTTTTCCGATGTTTCTTTTTAGTTCGGATTGAGCGTTGGCAAGACATACTCTTTTGCAATATTGGACTCGTGTTTTGGCTGAAGCGAATTGCAAATGTGTATGGCTTTTAGCGTCGGCTATTTTGTAAACCGTATTTGTAAATTTAGTTTAAAGAATAATCGTCCATTTTCTTCATAAACTTCGCCAAAATCGTGTCGAGAAGAACTTGCTGTATCAAGTTTGGTATTATTTAGCAAGTAGTCCTCAAATTCGTTTCTGTTGTAAATATGATAGCAAAGAACGTCGCCATTTTCCTTGACGATTAAATATCCACCTGTCGCATCATATTTTCCAGTCCAAACTTGTGATGGCATCATTCCAAGCGCAACATCTGTTAAAAAGCGTTTTATTTTATATTCGTAAAATTTATGCTCGTTCTCGATGTCAAATTCCAAAGGATTTTTATTTGCTGTTAAGTTGACCAAATCCGTTAAATGTGAAAACTTACTTGAATAGAAATCAAAAACGATTTGCGATAAAATTTGAGGAAGTAAACTGTCTATTAAAACAAGATTATTTGAAAATATTTGTCTTTCGGTTTTTACAAATTCAAAAATTCCATCCTTACTCTGAATTTGAGCAATTCTGTCCATTATCTTACTTTTTGTATCAATGGAATTTATTTGGTCAATTTCATTTTTCGTAAGATGCGTATAATTAATTTCGTAAATGAAATTAGTCGTTTTGCCTGCATTAAGTAAAGTTGAAGGACTTCCAAGTTGAGATTTTATGCTGAAACCAAGTGTTGGTTGTTGGTTTGTTCTTTGGTCGTGAACTACGATTGTAATGTCTGTTTTGGCGGACGAGCTTGCTTTTAAAGAAATACAATTTATTGATTGCATAAACTCTTCAATTTCCGGAACAGAAAATGTTCTTTCTCGGTTTTCCTTAATTGCTTTTAAAAGAAATAATGCTTTTGTTTTGAATTCGCCAATCGGAATTTTTAATACTTGTTCTTTGCCTGAAATTAAAATTATCTCGTCTTTAATTGAATATTCAAAATCGCCATTGTTTTCTGAACGTAGTATTTTAATTATTGGATAAACTAAACCTTCTAATTTTTCAATGTCTTTATCTCCTAGAAATAATTGTTTATCGCCTAATAATTTGAAAAGAGCATAAATTTCGCTCCATTCGCCTTTGTTACCTGTAATCATTTGCAGTTAAGTTTTTCTATAATTTTTTCCGCTGTCGCTTGAATTGCAGGAACTGCAACTGAATTTCCAAATTGTTTATATGCTTGTGCATCTGAAACCACAATTTTGAATTTATCCGGAAAGCCTTGAAGTCTTGCCCATTCTCGTGGTGTCATTTTTCTAATTCCTTCTCTATTTACTTCTCCAGTAATATGTGTTACAGGAACGAAATTTGTTAATCTATCATCGAAAACTAGATTTCTTTCTCTTCCCATTCCACCGCACACAACTGCATTTGCTGTTCCATCATTTGGAATGATTTCATAACCAAATCCATTTCCTTTGCTTTCGTGTCTTGCTCTGTGATTCTTTAAAGTTTGAACATAAGTTGTGGAAAGATAATATTTAACAGAAACTTCTTCTTGTTCCAAAATATCATCTAAAACAGCATTATTATTTGTCGGTTCAGGATACTGGAAATCTGTTATTCCTAAATCTTTACGAAAACCTACAATAAAAATCCGTTCACGATTTTGAGGAACTCCAAACTCTTTTGCATTTAGGATTTGTGGTTCGGGAACATAATAGTTTAAATCTTCTCGAAGCACGTTTAAAATAGTCGCTAAAGTTTTTCCTTTATCGTGATTTCGTAATCCTTTTACATTTTCTAAAAAGATTGCTTTTGGTTGTTTCTTTTTTATAATTTCTGCAACATCAAAAAATAAAGTTCCTCTAGTATCTTCAAATCCACCACGTCTTCCTGCAATTGAAAAGGCTTGACAAGGAAAGCCAGCACAAAGCACATCAAAGTTGTTGGGAATATAATTTTTAGTTTCAGTTTTTGTAATATCTCCAAAAGGAATTTCTCCAAAGTTGGCTTTGTAAGTTTGTTTGGAATATTTATCCCATTCACTTGTAAAAACACATTTACCATCAAGGTTTTGAAATGCCAATCTAAATCCACCAATTCCTGCAAAAAGGTCTATAAATTTAAATTTAGGTTTTTCAGGTGCTGGAAAAGGAACGGATTTATTAAAATCAAAAATTAAATATTGTAAAGCCTCTTCGGCAAATTCTTTCGTAATTTGTTCGTTTGGATATTCTTTTTTTAGAATTTTCTTTACAAAAGACAAAGCGTCTTTTTTATAGAATTGCGAAACTCCGTTTTTATGATTGTGTAAATAATGAGTAAAAGATGCTGGTTTCGAATCATCTGGCTCAATTACTTTTATTTCAAATAACTGTTCATCAATGTTTTCTATGTCGATTCTTTCTTTTAGCATTTCTTTTTTATTTCAATCCCACAAGTTATAAAAGATTTATTCTATTAGTCCGCTTTGTTCGTTTTTTTGTTCACATTTCGTGGTGAATAATTCGAGCGTAAAGGCGAAAACAGCTCTTTTATTTTTTTAGCGTTGGCTTTTAGCGTTGGAAAAAAATGAATGTGCTGTTTGTGCGTAGGCTTTTTTAGTTCAAATGTTCAATTTTAGCTCGATTTCCGCATTACTTACAACGGTTTGTATATGAAAAGTAGCGGTATTTAATACACTAACTTTTAGGAAATCAATATAGTTAATTAAACGCAATAGCGATTTAGATTTGCACCTAAACCGCTATTTTTTATATACCTTGTTGTAGCACGTTATTTTTTCAGAGTATGCACCATTATTCGTCCATTATCAAGTTTGTTAATTTCATAGTTTCCATTGTATGTTTTCACATTCGCAGAGCGTAATAGTTCACTATGACTTGAACAATGATGAGGATTCGAAATATCATTTCTACTTTTTTTATTATATGTAAATTTCTTTTTTGACATTACCATTTTGACATAAACGCTTTATAAAGTAACGAATTTTTTTCGGAATTATTGAGTTTAACTTGGCAAAAGTCCTTTTTTTGTCTTTTGTTCTTCATACTTTTTACAGACCAATTCGTTCCGTCAAAGGTAGCATTTACTTCTCTATCTCCATCTGTCCAAGTATCATTTCCTTTAAAGTCAGTAATAAACAGCCAATCATTACTATCTTTAATTTTAGCTAAATCATTTTGCATTTCCAAAACGGTGTCGTATCTCTGATTAGGGTCTGGATGCAATGCGTTAGCTATAACCTTTCTCAAAGGTTTTGGTATATGTGAAAAGTGAAAACTCCTATCAGGAAATTGTCCATTTTTCAACCTTTCAATAAAGTGGGCATCAGCTTTAACTTTTCTTTTGATAAAAGCCTGATTTATCTGGTGAGCAAATACGTTATCTCCAATACACATACGTAATAGAGTAATACCAGCTTGATAAATGTCAAATTTTAAATTATGTTCTGCTTGGTCAAAAAGTTCTGGCGGGGCATATACTTGGGTTGTTCCAAATACTTTAGAAAATCCATAGCCACCTGTATATTGTGCAAGTCCAAAATCAGATATTAAAGCTTGATTTGATTTTGAGATTAATATGTTTTCGAGTTTTACGTCAAAGTGAATAAGTCCTTTTGAGTGGATATGGTGTAATCCTGAAAGAAATTGTAATCCATATCTAATAATTTCTCTTGAACTTAAAAACCTTTTATCGCAGATACCTTTTAATGAACCATTTTGATAAAACGGCATTGCTAAATAAATATGGTCGTCATCTTTGCATCCATAATTTACTTCCACAACATTTCTATGACGCGTTAAATAAAGTTTTTTAGATTCTTCAAAAAAAAGAGATTCATCTTTAAACTTTGAATGAGCTACTTTTTTTACTGCAAGTATTGCATTTAATTGGTGGTCTTCTGCTTCATACACTTCGCCTTCTCCGCCTTTTCCAATCTTTTTTCCAATTTTAAAATTTAATGTTGCTTCTGTTATTAATGTTGACATCTATATTATAATTTTAATGATGCGTGACAAGCTAAGATACTTTCTCTTTCTTCTTTTGAAATAGAAGACCAATCCATATCGTCAGGTATATCTTCAAAATCTAATTCGTTGTCAGCAAATTTTTTAAAGTTCTTTCTTTCAATTCCTAATAGCATTGTAATCGTAGCGATTTGCCCTAACTTATATTTGCTTACAGAGCTTCCTGCTAATGATTCTAATAGCACACCTTCGATATAAAATCTTTCTATATCTCTTTTGCCGACATTGTATAATGATTCCTTTACACGAACAAGTGCGTTATCAATTTCATACTCAGCGATTATATCAATAAGTGTATTTCTAATATAATTCAATCGTTCAGGTTCTTCCATTGCGAGAGGAACATTTATTATGTCTACTGTAAGAAAATTGTAATTATCATCCGTTTCTTCGATAATAGCGTAAAATATTTTCTTGTTAGAATAAACTCTTAATCCAATTCCTGTCATTTTGATGTTTTGGTTTAATGTGCTACAACGTGTTTGTGTATGGTTAGTTGCGTGTTTCAGCAACTAATTTAGTAAACAAAAACGAACGCGAGAAAATTCCGAAGGAATTTTCCAAATAGGCAACGACCAAAGCAATTAATTATACACGGTGTTATGCACTGGTTTTTTATTTTTCTAAATTCCACCAGAAGTACAAAATGTTCTCGTCGTTTTGGTCAGAAATGGCAAAATCTCCATTTCCTTTTGGAATTCCGTTTATCGCATTTTGTAATTCAGTCAGTTTTTCTTTTCCGAACTGAATTTCAATTCCGTTATCCAACTCTTTAATCAGCCAATGATTTTCCGATTCAGACGTTTTGCAATTCAAAGTCAGATTCGGTTTAGATTTCCATTTAGCAGTTCCGTTTTGATTATTCGGCACGTTCAGTTGCGCTTGAGTTGGCAATTCAGTCGTAATTTTCTTTTTCGTTGACCATTCGCAATAAGACATTAAATTCAATAATTCCGAAAGACTTTCGCTCGCTTTTAAATCAACCGTAAAGTTCCAACCTGGATGATTTCGGTTATTGTCTTTATAAGTCCAAGCATAGACTTTTCCACTTACTTTATGTTTCTCAATTTGCGCTTTCATTCGGTGCATTCAAGGCCTTAACGCAACAAACGTTGCTAATTAGTTATGGTTCAATTTAATTTTTTCTTTCCAAAAAACCTAGATTTTTGTGAAGGCTTTTTAGAAAGAAAAAATTAGACAGAGTTTTGT
>Ga0209186_1002599_pt1 | contig 12780 bp, 15 predicted proteins | sample SidtaG_FD_187426 | JGI IMG/M metagenome (GOLD analysis project Ga0209186, IMG submission 187426) | Marine algal microbial communities from Sidmouth, United Kingdom - Sidmouth_Male2 metaG (SPAdes) (version 2) | ecosystem: Host-associated > Algae > Red algae > Unclassified | place: Sidmouth...
GGGGGGGGGGATGGGAGCGGGATGCGGTGGCGGCGACATGCGGATCGTCGACAGCGTCCGGTCGTCGACCTTTTAATATCACCCTGGGACCCGTCACATATTCTCGCTGGCAATCCACCACCGCTTTCCAAATCCAAACCAAAAAAGTCTGCAATCCGATTCCGGTAGGCGTTCAGGGATGTGAACTGGCTCACATATTGCTGCGATCTCAAATCACGCTGGGGTGGAATTACCTGCGCAGCCTCTCAACCTCGAATCTGTCTCCGAGCCGACGAGATCAACCTCTTCTGGTCTCTGGCACGAAACGAGCCGCCGCCTAACCACATTGGCTGGCTGCCCGCCGTGGCTCCATCAACACAGCGCAGGGACCTTGAATACGAAGGTCGCAAGAGGCGTGCAATCACTCGGAAACCTGGCGCCCGCATAAAGTCCATAGAAACTGGGTTTGAGGATGACACGGTGCAAATTTTGTCGCACGTGTCACCAGAAAGCGTCTCTTGTGGTGTCACTGTTGCAAATTTTGGAGTGCTGGGTTTTTTGTGGATCGACTGTATCGCCCAAATTGAGAGGAAGAAGGACCTTTGTTCGTAAATCATCAGATGGAGAGCTGGGGGCGCCGGCGACGACGAGCCCCGGACCCATGCTGCCTTGAATCAGTAAAATTTACATAGCGGTAGAATCGATCGACCGCGCAATCCTACAGATCCTATAACCACCAAAGCAGATCACATACGGAAAGGACACAAATTCAAGACGCAAGTAACTCCTCAAAGGGCAAGCCACAAGTCGGTTCACACTTCCTCATGATTACCGACTTCTGAAGGGGGCCACAAGTGGCTGAATATTAATAATTCAGCACTTATGCCACAGTCTTCCCTGATGTAGTTTTTGCGTTCAAGTTTACGGGTTGTGGACGCTGGCTGCTCAAACAAGGTGCGAAGATTGCCCCTTTGCGTTTCAGGGCGCTGCTACAGCAGGAGAGCACCCCCAGCTACTCGTTTGCTTACCTAACTGTTCCCCTCTGCAGCCGCAAACAAGGGGTAGACGAGGAAAAGACGCCCATAGAAGTTTGTGGTGCGTCCAGCGCCAAGCGCATGAGGTGTGAAAAGAACTTGTAGTATCGAACTACCCTTTTCCTTACCATCACCCGACCTCCCACATGCATCCCTTTCGAGCACCCAGGACATGATTTATTTCCTGATTCCCCAACTTGTTGTCTCTCCTGTACATCTATCTCTCCCCCTCGTACATGATGCGGTGGCGTTCGCCACTTGCTCACCTCACTTGCTAGCGGAGTGAATCCCACCGGTGGGCGTGAAAGCCTCTTCTTCCCGAATTCATTCACCTGTATGAAGTGGTGACCCGCCGTGTGCGTGGCCTCTAAGCCAGTTACGGGCAGGAGGGACTGACCGGGAGAAGGACGGGGCGGATTTGGCCAAGCATGCGAGCGCCATTTCGCTGCCGGTAAAGAAAATTAATATCTGTCTGACCCATCGTAATGGAAGGGCCAGAACCAATAGCAAGAGGGCCACCTCGGGGAGAATAGTCTTGTGTAAGAGCCAGGACGAAAAGCATCGCGCCGCGGGACAACAGGCTTTGCGTAGTGTTGGCACCGAGCCGGAGGTGTGGCATTCGGCGGCTGGTGGAAATGCTGCTCGCATCCCGTGGCGTGCCGACAGTCACCGCCGAGACGGGTACATCCTACTGCCGGCTACAGAGCAGATTGGACTCTTGCCACTAGTAGGGGTCAACCTAGCGGCAAGAAAAAGATTCGGTTAGTTTTTGGTGGCGCTTTTAGCGGCATGGCAAGCCCCGAAACTCTGCGAGCGGCCACATCTGACCCGGCTCTCAGAATTACAATTTCGGTGGTCGTGGAAGCGACAGGTGAGGAGATTTTCTGCTTTTCCGATGGGATACAAGAGATTGTGTCGTCTATGGTGCGGTCTGGCAAGTTTTTTGACAGGTTCGTTCACGAAGACAGGCGACTGATGCTTTGCCAAGTTCCACACTGCTGATAAAAGGCGAAGACGATGATAGGCGACACGTTTCTTAACAGAAACGGCAGCGGAATCTGAGACCTACCATTGCAGAGTGCTGGCGCACGGGTATCTGCCAATGGAAAGCTGAAAATGACGCTGGAGCGACTCAGACGCTGACAAGCCCAAAGGAGCCCTGACCCTGGGTCTCAACTAGGGGTTTAATCGCCCTGCGCCGGTCAGCCGCAGCCATATGAAGAAAGTGCAAACTTTCTGCAGACATGTAGGTTTCTTTTTTGTCCCGGGCAGGATAGCAGAAAGCGCGGGTCCACCGCCTTCCAAGGCCCTTACTAGAGGTTGTTCTCCGTTGCCCACCACGATAGCTTGCCCACATGACCCCTTCGCTGGTCAAGCCCGATACTCCGCGGATGCCCAGTATGGTTTTTTTTGGATCATCACGGGTTCTAAACCTCAGCAGGAACATATGGCAGCACCATAGCGCAGTGGTATATTCACTATAGCGCGCTGGGCCCATAACCCAGAGGGCGGTGGATCGAAACCACCTGGTGCTACGAGCCGCGATTATTTTTGACTGGCATGTGCAAGTCGGAGGGTGCGAGGGGGTGTGGGGGGTCCCCCGATTGCTTGGGGTGACTGTAAGAGACATGGGGGAGGCTCGCCTGTTTATCCAGTCTCGTCCAGGTCTGAGCTGTAGAGCTAGCGTGCCGAGACGTAGAACAATTGGAATGAGAATCGCCTCAGTTTTAAGCCACGCTTTCAAGCTGGTGGGCAGCCATCCAACCGTCGAAGAGCCCGTTTTGAGCGGGAGGACTCACTCACCCACCATCCCTCCGTTCTTCCGCGCGGCCATTGGTTCTGGTCAGCTTTCCTACGCCCTAACGCGCCTGGGGCACAGAACGTGTCCGCGCTGGGTGTTTCTTTCATCAATGCTGACGCCCCACACAGATCTTTCGCGTTTTCTTTGCTTCGAGAGTACTTTAAAAATGATGTTCTGGCCTCCGTGTGCACGCCGTGTCAGCTGTCTCATTTACCTAGGTCAGAGAAGACCCTTTAGTGGCGCACCTCTGTGATTGGAGTACCAGGACGGTAGCGGGCGCAGCGGATGCGATAAGCGGTGGCGGCTCTCCCAGTTCTGCCGAATACATGGGGGGAGGGCACACACTCGACCCTGTCGGACCGTGACAAATGTCCCGCAAGCCAACACGGAGCATCCACGAACGGAGGGACTTCGGGTACAACCACATGATGCCCCGCGTCCGGAAGCTGTCGACCAAGTAGGCACCCGCCAAGACCGCCTACTCGCTACGAAGGACCTTGAAAGCAAAGTCGTCGCGGTCCAACAAGGCCCCCGACATGTACGCCTGCACCGGCGGGAGCTCATCCATGGCCCCATATGGAACCTCCACCGACGACCACCACGGCGGGACCCGCGCGTAGTACTGGGCGCGTCGGGGTTGCGGGCAGCTGGTGAACTCCGCCTGGTGCCAACCGACCAGGAAGGGACACGACACGGTCCGGTGATTGCGGCTGGCCGCGATGGACGTGTGGGGCGGGTAGTCCACCGGGAGCCCAAGGAAGGGTGGGGAACTGACGACAAACTCCCAAGCCGGCGCCGTGTAGGACGAACCGACCATCTGCGTCCGACGTTGGCAGTAGGTCCGCACGTAGCCAACCGCCGACGGACGACGGACCACCGTGATGACTGTCGACCGGTCGTCCGCCGTGGGAACCAGCGCGTCCGGCAAGAGGCGCGTCTGCTTAAGGAAGGCGTTCCCGGGGGTCCCCCCGTCAAGGTCCCGGAAGAGGGCATGGGCCCGCGTACGCAGGGTCCATTCACGCTCCTCCTCCCGCGTCCATGCCGCCGCCCATCCCGCCACGTCGGACACATCTGAGACCTCCCCGACAACGGTCGTGTGCCGCTGGTCCCCACCGAGATCGGCCTCCATCGTGGTGGACAAGAAGAACGCGGCCGGACGACAACGCGCGGCCGGAAGGACCACCCTACGACAAGGCTGCCGGACAACCGCCCGGGGGGGGGGGGGGGGGGGCAGCTAACAAGGGACAACACTCGGTGGACGTGATGCGGGCGGGGGATGGTGGACGACGGGCACCGAGGCGGACAACACAATCCGGGATGCCGCTGATGTACTAGTGATTACGTCCCACCCGGTGGACCGACGACGCGACGGCCCGCTCTGGCCCCGCTTACCGAGGACCTGCAGGGCGCGCCCCGCACCACCTGGTGGCGCCTACTCACTCGATCCTGCGGCCCTTCCTCCCAACCGCGCTGACACTGTGCGCATGGGCCGGCTGGGACGCTCGGCCTTGATGTGGGGGCCGTGTGGCGGTTGGGTCCCTCTGGTAGCTGGCCGGCCTGGGCGGTGGAGTACGTGGCCGGCGGATCGGCCGTGCTGATGGCTAGACGGCATTCGTGGGCCCTAAGTTGGCCTTGCCCCGCGGCCGGATCGGGGCTGTGATGTCGCCGTCTGATTGGGTCACGTGCGCTTGGATATCTTGGCCGCTGCTGGTGGCGGTTGTCGGACTTGATTTTTCTTTGATTGTGCTTCGCATTGTTTGGAGGGACTTGATTTTCGCATTACGGGTGCCCTGCATTGGCCGGCTCCGATTGGAGGCCGAGCCACGGGCTCTCGAGGGTCGCTTGCTTCCACATATTTCCGCGGGTTGGGACCGAATAGCGGCCACCCAGCGAAGGCGCCTCGTTTGCCCTCTAGGGGCCGGGGTGCTTGCGTGTGTTGGCCCGCTGTGGCCCCGCTAGGGGGCCGCCGTGGGGGCTCTTAAGGGGAGGTCTCAGCCTTTCCCACGTGTCCAGAAGAAAAACCAACCGTGCCTTGGGTCTCTTGCTTCCTCGGGTCTCTGCCGTAATACTTTTGTCCCCCTCCTCGGGACAGGCGTGGACTGCACTTTTCCCTTGCCGGTTCCTTCTGGGCCTCCCTCCTTTGGGCCCCAGGGGTTGCTGATTTCCTGTCCGGACTTAAGAGAGAAAACCGCTACAATGGTGACGAGGCCGGGGGTGGCGCAGGTTGCCATAACCCATTCTTCCATACGTCCTTTGACGCGATTTTGGCGACATGCCTTTACCTTAGCAGGTTTGTCTTCCCACGACCGTTCCCACTTATTGGCAAGTAGAGTGGCGAGGATAGGCATTCGCCTCATGGTCCTGGTGACATCACCGACATGGTCTTGCCACACAACCTTCTTCAGGCGTGTTAAGATGGCTTCGACATGGTTATCCATGAACTCGGTACCGAGAATACATGGCACCGATAGGTGTTCGGCAACAAAGAATGGGTCGAAGACCTTGGCACATCCAACATCTATGTACAGGTGTATAGCATAATTGGCTATTAGGCGGTTGTTGTTTGCATCATTGATGCGGGGCGTGCGCTCGAGCTTCTCAGCATAACTCTGCCAGTTGGCAGGTAAGACATTTGGTCGAACCAAGTTAATGCCGGCCCCAGTGTCCAAGACATGGCGACAGCTGTGCATTGCCCGTTGGCAAGGGCCAATAGTGGCCGCGATCTCATAGTGCCGATGTGCCGGGCTTAGTATCCTTGTGACTTTACGTCTTTCACCAGTTGGCGATGATGCGCCGGGCAACCGGCTAAGGGGCACCCGGCTCATTCGTTTTTCGAGTCGGTGGACTCGTTGCTATCGCTTTCGGCGGTTTGTTTGGTATCCTCCGTTACGGAGTTCACGGCAATAACAGGGCTGCGGCGTTCGCGTGGCCGGTACGGCTCAGCGCATTTCGCAGCGAAGTGACCGGGCTTGTTACAGTTGTAACAAATGTCGGTCCTCGCTTGAGGCGACTCATTAGGAGGAGGGGAACGGGACCGGGCCCGCGGTTGGGTAACCGGGAAGGGGCGGTCGACATTGGTATGCCGGGTGGGAATGGGCGAGGCGTATGCCACCTTAGTCGTCTGAAGACGAGGCAGCTTAAGCGATAGGCGAAGCTTGTTCGTCCCGTCCCAATACATCTGCGCGGCAGAGATAGTGTCCGCCAGAGTGCGCTTGGGTAAGTGCCCGTCCAATACCATGACATGGGATTGGATGATCTCGGACAAGCCATTGATGAATAAATCCTTCACATCCTGAGCGTGGAACAGGCCGTCTAGGCGGTCGCACTCTGTCTCAACGCGGAGCCCAAAGGCTGTGGGCGACTCATTGTCGGGTTGACGCATTGTAATGATGTCGTGGTAGGCGGAGGCCATTACGGCGTTGGTGGCATACTTGGCTAGAAGCCAGTTAATAGCGGCACCATAGGTGCGGATCGCATAAGTGCGGTGCCCGACTTTCGAGTTCAAGGCGCTCGAGAAGGCTCGTTTAGCAGCTCCCGACAGGCAAAAGGACAAGAGAGGAAGGGCTTGTCCATGTGTCAAGCCAGCTGCGTCACAGGCACGCCGAAAGGTCGTCAAGAAGGTGAATACACCGACGGGGCTGGTGCCCGTAAACGGCTCTTGCCTTTGGAATGCGCAATCCAGGCGGTGGTTCATCTTATGTGATTTTTCCACTAGGGAGGGGGGGAGCGACAGATCACGTCGGATCAGGAAGTAGGTACGATAGTCCAACAGGGACTTGAAGCGACTGTTGGAGGGTCGAATGACCTTTAGCCGATCAGCTTCTCCAACCGCTTCTTCGTGTCGTGACGACTCTTGTACGGACCCGGGTGGGATCGTCGAGACGCGGCGTCCGATGACGTGTCCGAAGACTCGGAGCTTGAGCTCGACGACGGGGAAGACGGGAAACCCGGGGATTCTCCGGAGTCGGAGGAAGAAGAGGAAGTTGTCCCACTGCACGAGCTTGACTCATTCGCGGCCGACATGTTGACGTTCTCAACTGAGGATGTTGAGCGAGCCAACTTGGTCTCCGTGCGGATCTTACGAAACTTCTTGCGAAGCTTGCGCTCTTGATCCCGACGTTCGGTCGCTCGGCCAACTGGCTCTGGACGAGAGGAAGACGACTCGCCCCCCTTGGGGTCGAGCTTGACCTTAGTCTTGCTCTTCTACTTGCGACGCGACTTCGTCGCCCGGGCATCGGACTCGATGTCATCCTGGCGCATAGCCTCCACGTTTGCGATCAGTTCGTCGTTTGCTTCCGCTAGCGAGCGGTTAGTCGCTTGTTGGGCCGTCAGACGGAGACGAAGTGTCTCCACCTCCGCCTTAAGGCTCTCCGCGTCGAGCGGTTGGCCAGAGGCCGCCGCGTTCAACGCAGGTGATCCCGAGAGGGAACCACCTAGGGTGTTGGCGTCGCGCATGTTCTTACGAAAGCCTCCCGGCGGGACGTAGTCGGAAGGCAGGGCGTTGCCCTCACCCTTCCCATTGCCGCGTTGCCCATCGGCACCACCAGGGGTCATTGCTCAACCGGCACAGTGCCAACAGAAGCGCCGCGAGCTCCAATTGGAGATCACCACCCACGACGCCCAGCATCGTGGCACACACAAGTGGGAGACGCGCCCTGAGCGTCAAGCCAATGGGTGCAATACCCGTCACCGTGCCACTTGGCAACAAGAGACAGCTCTCGGGCACCGCGTGCAGATGCACGCGGCAGGAAAGAGTATCCCCGGCTGCTCCACCAAATGTGGCATTTATGACGTTTGTTAAATAACCAGGAAGTAGCGACCGACCGTAGACGCACGATAAAACGAACACTATCGCCTTAGAGGCGAGGAAGAAGAACCTTTGTTCGTGCAACATCCGATGGGGAGCCAGGGGTGCTGACGACGGCGAACCCCGGTCCCATGGTGCTTTTATTATCAGACGGTAAAGGGGCGGAGTCGATCGACCGAGCGATCATCAAGATCAAATAACCACCAAAATAGAGACGATAAAAGAAAGGACAGATATACAAGACGGAAGTAACCTCCCAAAGGGCGAGCCACAAATCAGTTCAATCCTCCACGTGAATACTGACCAGTCAGGGGGGCTACCGGGCCCAATATCCAAATATTAAGGAGATATGCTACAGATGTCACGGGGGTCGACGCCCACGCGTTTGTGGACGTCGACCGCTTTGGGGCGACCACCGCGGTGACGCTGGTAGCGGACGCGGTGCCGGTGTTTGTCGCGGCGTTGGCCGCGGGGCGGTCGGCGGCGGTGCTGCGTGTTCTTCCCGGGGCCGACTTGTGGTCGCCAGCTCTTCTCGGCCCGGCCCGGCGTCGCGAGCTGGGCGGCGGCGAGCGTGCGTCCGAGGTGGCGGCAGCGTTTTTCCGCCAGCGGATGCGCGACCAGCTGGCGCAGCTGCCCCGGCGCGCCGCGCTGCCCCCTCACGTGCGCCAGGCGCTGCAGGCACACGTCGAGGGCCTGCTTGCGCGCGGCCCGGGGGGGGCACCCGCAGCAGCACCCGACCTCGGGACCGACGTGCGTCTGCCTGGTGGAAGCCGCCGGACGAGAGCGCGGCCGACGGGCGTCGCACCACTCCGGCTGGACGCGGTCTGAGAGGTGGGGGCGGACCCTGATCGCCCATCCACTGCAACTCGGCCGCCACCGCCGTCGCCGGACATGACGCCCCCATCGCCGACGCCTCCGGGCTCGCCGACAGTGCCCTCTTCACCGACACCCGCGCCTTCACAGTCGGACGGAGCGGGCGCCGCGGCTTCGCCACCCACGCCGGCTGACGGACCGCCGCACACGCCTACGGGACATCAGAAGACGCCTGCGTCGCCATCGGCTACGGACGGTGGCCTCGCTGCGCCGTTGACACCGCTGCTGGCCGCCTGTCCCGCTTCGCCCGTGACGCCAGTGCCTGTTGGCTTGGCCTCGGCTGCGGACACGCCTCGCTGGCGCCGGCGCGGGCGGCGTGGCCGCCGTTCCGGCGCAGCGGCGTCTCCCGCTGCTCCTGCACCGACGGGACTGCGGCCGCCGCCGCCGAAGTCTGGTACGCCGTCCGCGTCGATGATCGCGGCCGCGGTGGCGGCGGCGTCCGTTGCGCTGCCGTCGACGAGCCTTGCCTCCAAGTGCGGTGCTGCCGAATGCTCCCGACCGCCAGCTGCTGCCGCCTCGCCGGCAACGCGTTCGCGAGTGCCTCCGTCGCGGCCGCCCCGCGCGCTCGCCGTTACCCGCCTGGGCGCGTCGCTTGTGTCGCCTGCCCGCCCGGCGGCGTTACGCACGCGCGCCGAGCGCGCCGCGTCGCGGCAGCGCCCGCGGTCGCCTCCGCCGTCTCCGGGCCGCGCGGAGCGGCGCCGTCCACGCGGCCCGCCGCGCACGGACTCCGCCACCACGGCGGCCGTGTCGGCCGGTGTGTCCGCTGGGGACTCGCGTACACTCCGGCGCCAATCGCCTCCGCCTGCCTCTCCCGGTCCCTGTCGGCCAGGCGCCGCGGCGCGAGTTCGTTCCAGCGGCGGTGAGCGTTCGCGCCTGCATGCTTCCACTGCCACGCCCGGACCTTATCGGCCGGGCGCGGCGGGCCGCGTCAGCGACGAGGGTCGCCATGAGTGACGACCGCGTGGCTGCTGCGGGCGCGGGCACGGGTGCGGCGTCCTCCGACGCCGCGCCTGTGTCTGCGGGGGGGGCGGGTGACCACCGCGCTCCGGCGGGTGTGTCACGCGTCGGTGGAGCGGACACGGGGCGTGCCCACAATAACAGGGGCTCGCCAGCACGCGCTGCTGCGGCAGGCGGTTCCGGACAAGGCGGCGGCGCGGCGGGGTCGTCGGCGGGGTCGAGCGACGCGGCGGCAGGTGGGGAGGCGGGCGACGTGCCGGGAGCTCCGGGCGGAGCGGCGGGTGGTGCGGCACCTGCAGCGGGCGCGGCCGTGGCTGCGGCGGGTCCCGAGCCGTGCCCCGTCGCGGGCTGTACGGTTGTGCTCCCCGATGGGGTACGGACGACCTGGGGCTACACGCACCTCGCGCGCGCTCACGTCGTCGAGTCGGCGGACCTCACGGCGTCACAGGCGGCCGCGTATGGGGTGGCGGGGTGTCGCTGATGCCAGCGCCCCTTCCGTTCGGCACGGGGGCGCAATGGGCGGAGCTCCCTCCCCGCCCACGAGGCACTCTGCTCCGGCAACCGTTGCCGCCAGCGCGCGCGGGCTGCGCCTGCCGCGGCGCCGGCCGCGGCGGGGGCCGCAGCCGCCGGCGTGGCGGCACTCGCTCCCGGCGACGCGGCCGACCTCTTTAAGGCGGCGGCGGGGGTGGACGCGGTGGCTGCCGAGAACCGCGCTCTCGTTGCGGCTATTTCCGCGCTTCCCCCTGCCGAGCTGCAGGCGCAGCTGCTTCTGCTCCGCCTGTGCGCCGGCCCGCGTGCCAACTACTGGCTGCGCGCGCTGCCTCTCGTCGCCAGTGCGCGGCTGGTAGCAGCAGTGGACACCGACTCCCGAGCAGTCCTCGGCCGGCTGATCTTCGACGCGCGTGACAGCCCTGCAGTGCAACAGGCGGGCCTTGATCGACGCGCTACGGGCGGGCGCGGCGTACTCTCCCGCCCTCCGTGCGACGGAGGACGGCCTTCTCTCTGTGCCCCGGGTTGCAGCAGACGGGGGGCCGTTGGGGGATGCGGGCGCGGCCGGTGCGGCCGGCGGCGCTGGACCTGCGCCTGCTGGGCGGACCGCGGCCGCGGCAGCACGGCGCGAAGCGGCTGCCTCGGCTGCGGGTTCGAGTCGGGCGGCGGCAGCTGGCGGTGCTGTGGGTGCCGGCGGCGGCCCTCGCCCTGCTTCCGCCGCGGCGCGCGCAGCGGCAGCGGCTGCGGTGGCGGCCGGCGCTGCCCTGCCTCCGAGCGGCATGGACTTTGAGGGGCCCGACGGCGTCATCGAGTATCCGCCGCCTTTTGACGCGGCGAATCTCGACGCGCCGCCTGGGCCCCCACCCCCCGCGCCGCCGCCACCTCCGCCTCTGCCTGACCCTCCCGGTGTTGTCGCGCTCCGGCGAGACCTGTTGGACCTGTTTGACGCCCGCAGGTCTCACAGCGTCGCGCCGGACACGGGACTGCTGTGGGCGCGGGCGCGTGGCGGCGCCAACGCGGCGCCGGACCGGGTCGCGGACTTGCTCGCGCACGCCCCGCCCCCCGACTCTCAGTACGGCGCCGGTGCATCCAACGCACACGCCGACGGGCAACACCGCCCGGCTCCGTACTCGCCGCATACGTGGCAGGCACTGTTGGGGGGGGAGGCCCGAGCGTCGCAGAGGGACTTGTCGCGGCCGGCTCATGCGGCCGCGCGTGCACGCATCTACGCCGAGCTGTCGCTCTGGAGGCGCGCGGGAATGGCGGCGTGTCAGGGCGGCGGCGCCGCGCTGTGGCTGTCGCCGCTGCCGACGCCGGGGGTGACGGGGACTGCCATCCCCGGAGCAGCCATGCGTGCGGCGGTGCGTCTTTGGCTCGGCTCTCCGCCGCGGTCGGTGGCGCCTGCGCCGCGGAGTCGGTGCGGCCGCGATGCGGATGCTGAGGGGCGACTCTTCTTGTCGGCTTGCAGCGAGCAAACGGGCTTGCACGCCAGGTTGCACCACCACATGGTGCACCTGGTGGCTGAGGCTCTACGATCGTGGCCGTCCTGGACGGACGTGGCGGTGGAGGTCGTGGTGGCGCGCTGTCGCGGGGCCCTGCGCCCGGACTTGCGCGCCAAACATAGTGCATCGGGGGTTGTGGTGTGGGGCGACGCGTCGGTGACGGCGCCCTTCGCCGACGCCAACGCAGCAGGGGCCGCTGCTGAGCCGTTGCGCGCGAAGGCTGCGGAGGCTCGGGAAGCCGTCAAAGCCGCCAAGTACGCCGGCGCGCTGCCCGCCACCACCCACATGCTCACGCCGCTGGTGTGGGAGGCGTTTGGGCGGATCGGACCGGCCACCTCACGGTGGCTGCGGGACTCCCTCGGGGGCCCTGACCGGTCGACCGTGAGGGCGACGCTGCTTCGTCGCGTGTCCGTGGCGTTGTGGCGGTCGCACGCCCGGTCTGTATCTGTCGGATACAGCCGGTGCTTTGGGATTTCGGTGGTGGGAGACAATTCGGTTGCGGGTGGACCTTTGGGTGCGGTTGATTTTTCTGGTCGAGTGGGTGAGTGAGGGGGATGTGGCCCCCGGCGGAGCTGGTTAGGGAGGGCTTATCTCCGGCCTGGGTGATAAACTAATACAGAGACACGTATGTGCCACGTTGCGCCACGTTTCGCAAATATGACTTGGCGCCAGCGTTGCAGGGTTTGCCCTCAGACCTCCTTCACTTTCATTGATATATGGTCTACTAGAATGGGGCTACGCACAACGCAGAAATAATGACCCCATTCTGACCATCTCATGGCTCGTTTTAGACACGTCTGTCCTCAACCAAATCACGCCTGGCCCCAAACAGGACCCCCAGAATGGGCTTTCCATTCAGCGTGCCACATGTTGCGCCTCTACAGCCGTTCTCCCAAAATCCCTCACTGCAACAGTTCCAAATCGGCCTCTGTGGGGTCGTTGAGGCCGATTTGGAACTCTTTTGGAACAGTTGGAGTGTGGGATTTTTGGGAGAACGGCTGTAGATTCCCCTTATGGAAGATGGGACCGACGTTGTAGGGATTGCTCTAATGGGAAAGGGGCTAGTGCGATCTCTGCTGACGCCTTCGCGTCTGAGACAACCCCACTCAGCGCAGGGTGACGGTGGCATCACGTTGAGGAAGTCTATGAGGCCGCGCCCTGCGTCTGGGGCACGTGCGGTGCGAGCCACATAGTGTTCATCTCAGTGTGCTGAGAGCAAAGCCAACAACGCTTCATCGACTCCGCATCCGAACCAATTTAGGCGCGCCACGTATGAAACGTGTGGGTGAGTGATTGGGCGTCGAGGAGGTTCCGAACCTGCAACCTAAAGGTGCCGAC
>Ga0209186_1002600_pt1 | contig 12775 bp, 15 predicted proteins | sample SidtaG_FD_187426 | JGI IMG/M metagenome (GOLD analysis project Ga0209186, IMG submission 187426) | Marine algal microbial communities from Sidmouth, United Kingdom - Sidmouth_Male2 metaG (SPAdes) (version 2) | ecosystem: Host-associated > Algae > Red algae > Unclassified | place: Sidmouth...
ATGGCAGGCTCATACTCCGAACCTTTCCGCTCGCTTGCGTCATGTATTGACTCTTTGTCACCGTTTCCCGGCACGGGCCGGATAGGAGTAACGGTGCGGCAGCGACAGCCCGCCCGGGCCGGCAAGGCGGTAGAGGTGGTGGGTGCCGCGCCCCGGCTGCAGCCCGCCGCCGGCAGGCGCGGCCCGGCTGCATCCCGCCGCCGGCAGCCGCGCCCCGCCCAACCTGCCGTACTCTACGCATGCCTCCTGGAGTGCTGCTTGCTTTTCCCCGTTCTTTCTGCCTTGTTGAAACGGCCGGGTGGCGGCAGCGGCTAGGATGCGGCACCCAGCCCAGAGTGGTCGGGCAGTGCGGGACGTCGTGCGCCCCGCCGAGCGGAATTTGGCCACCGGCGCGGCACGACGTCGGTCTGGCACCCTTCGCGGCTCCCTCCGCGGTCGCGCTTCTCCCTACTCCCCGCCCATCAATCGTTCTGCGCCCCATGGAGCCCGAAATCTTTCCGAACTGCTACGCCGGTCGGCAAGGGGTACGGTGGAGGCAGCGGTCGGCCGCGTCGCGCGCGTGCGGTGGCGCCGGAGACTGGATAGCTTCCCTGCTGGCGCCTATCCCGCAGCGGGTGGCGCCCCATCCCCCCTCCACCGGCCGCCGCTCCTTCGCTTTGGCACACCGCGTGCATGTTTCCCTCCTCGCCGCCGCGCGGAGCTGGCCAGATACCGGCTCCGGGGTTGCGGCAGCCTATAGGCATGCCGGAGCAGGCGGATGTCGGCGGCGGCGGGCAGACAGCTCCGCCCCGTCCCGGATGTCAGCCACGACGTGGTACTGGGACGCTGCCCTAGGTGTTCAGCTGTGCCATCCGCGCATCGGCCGCTGCGCCGTGTTCATGAACGCCCCGCTGCCGCAGAAAATCCTCCACACTTGTTTCGTAGAGGAGATTGCCGCCGCAACGTGACTCCCCGAATCTCTCCAACGTTTGCCTTCCTTGAGACATCCCCCCTGTGTTTTAACGCATCCCTCTGCGTTAAAGCGAGCATGTGCATATTCTTGGTAGTCGTTGTAAAGACCACTACTTCCTAGGTCCCAGCTTCTCTGCTCGGCGGCTATAAGCCAAGGCCCTGTCCGCTTCATTTCTCTTTGCCATGTTTGCTGGCCGTGTTCCTTTTCTACTGCACGTTGCCGTTTCTTCTGTACAGGCGGCGAGCACGTGTGGCCTGCTGCCATCACAAAAGCACGCGACAGTGGAGCTTGTCTCCGTGAACAGCGAGCCGTAGCCACCAGGTTGGAAATCAAGCATCCAGGTTCGCGACGAGGTCGGTCAGTCCCATGATGTGCTCTTCTTCTCCATCACGCCCATGAACCTAATTCTCACCAGCGCCAGATGATGACGCCTCCCCCACCATATAGTCGATCCCCCACGTCTCCCCGCGCTCAATGCTTTGTTCGCGTGCGGCATGTGCACCGCTGCCATCACGCCGCTCACTCTGCCCATCGCTCTCACTCCTCTCCCCATCCCTGGCCTCCTTCTCCGGATCCCGCCCCGCCCGATCCCCACTCTTCAAGCCTTTAACGGACGTGATGCCAGCATGCCCGCCATCATCGCTGGACGGGGACGCCACGAAGGCGTCGAACTCCCTTGCAGGGCAGGTACACGTCGGCCTGAGGCACTCGGCGTTGCGGTAGTTGTAGTAGTAGTGGTTGAGGAGGGTGCCCTCGTTCTCCGCCTTTGCAGTGGGGTGGTTGACCTGAAATGAGGCCGTCAGGTTCATCATAGACAGATGGAAGATGCGGTGCGCCATGAATGCGGTCGGCGACATGTAGGCGAGGTGCCCCCGATACTTGACCGACACGGAATTTTGTACCTCGGCGGCCTGCGTGGAGACGCCGTTGGTCACCGCCAATGACTCGTCGGGGAAGTAAACGCACGAGCATGTGTGCCCCTTGGAGTGTGCCCTGTCGAGGCAAAAGCGCACGCCGTGGTGGGACAGGATGGTGCGGACGCGCTGCATTCCATTGCGGTCCATCTTGCAGGCCATGTGATAAAAGACGACCTTGGGGAGCTTGGGGAAGCGTTCCAGAATGACCGAGAGTGCGTCGGCGACGCTCTCGGCCTGGAACATGACTCGAAATCCCATCGTCACGACGTGAGGGCAGACAATGTTGAGTACGCCGGCAGTAAGTTCCGAGTGCTTCGGAAACAACTTGGCACAGCGGTCCCCCGCGTCCTCTTTGGCGGCCTGGGCTCCACGCCGACCACGCCCACGAGCTGGCTGCTGCTCCGCCGTTCTCTTTGGCCTTGACCTCTGCGTGTAGAGTGCTGGCCGTACGCGCTTCAAAAACCCCAAGTACTCGAATGAGGTGAAGGGCGAGTCAATGTCCTTACCTTTGAACTCCGGGTGCTCCGCCGCAAACTTTGCGTTCTCGGCGGGGGACGACACGTTGAGCCATCTCTGGAAAAAGGCCGCCGTCTCCACTTGGCCACCCGCCGCCGCCTTCTGGGCGGCGACTGCAAAGTCCCTGTCAACGACGTGATCGACCCCAACGGCGAACTGGAGCAGCGAGCCGACGTCGAGCCGCAGCGGCGGCTCCTTCTTTAGGAGCGTGCCAACGCGCGCGAAAACGTTGGCTACGAAGCCGACAGCGTTGGCCGCCGTCGCTTTCTGCTGCCACACGCTGCCGTCCGGTTTCTTCAACTTGTCCACGAGCTCCGTCAGTGGCTCCCGTGCGTTTCCGACCAATACATTGACAACCGGGTCGCCTAGAAATGCCAAAATGAAGGGACGCACGGTCGCCCACTCAGTACCCCCGGCCTTGAAGGTGTCTAATCGAGGGCGGCACGTGCCCTCCCGCTCGTCCGACGGCAATGACGGGAAGGCGGCGTCCGGAGAGTTTCCAAGGCCGCAGATAGGCGGTTCCTCGACTTGCGCGTCGAACGCAGCGGCGGGAGCATTGGAGGGAGTGTCTGCGGAAGGGTTGGCAGCAGCGCCGGCGGCAGCGTCGTCTGGCGCGGCAGATGGAGCGTCGGCGGGAGCGGCACGGTGGCCTCGTGGACGACGCACTCCAGCAGCAGGGGCAGCGCGCGCCCCACCGAGGTCGTCGACCGCCGTCCATGTGTGGAAGCGGAAGAACAGCGTGGCGGCGTCACGTTGGAGCCGCCAATCCTCGCGAGCCGCCGCCGTGCGCCCCCGCGGGAACACCGCGGTGGGCGCCTGGTGCAGCTTGAGAAGTGCGTCAGCTTCATTTTTGGTGATAGGGTCGCCCGTCCGGAGGACCTTTCGTATTGCTGCTCGTATGCTGGGTGGACGTATGACCGCGTAGTTGTCGATGCTCAGGTTCATGCTCGGCAGGTAGAGGGCGGGGCGGGTGATGTTTAAGCCGTCCTTAGCCCTAAAGCCCAGCGCCTGTCGGTCGATGACGATGTACGCGGGGTCGTCGCCGCACAACGGGCACACGAACGCGTCCTGTGTGGGCCGCAGGGTTGCCACGAGGCAGCGTTCAAGCGTGACGATCAGCTGCTGCCGCAGTGTACAGCCCGATCGCAGCGACGCCAAGAAAGACGTGACCGCCGCGTAAGACGACCACGAGTTGAAGACAAATGATACGAGCACGTCACAAAATGACCTGGAGAATGCCAGCACGCTGCCCGAGTCGTCGGACTGACGCAGGGAGAAGAGGCCGTCGCTGACGCCGTCGTCCTCGACTGTGTGTCCCTGTGGGCATATCCACCATCCCAGCGTTACCTTCACAAACAAGTGGACAAAAGACAGAGGGGAAGCAAAGAGAACGGATGCATTGGGAATGAGGAAGTACATGGGTCAGCGCGCGCACAGCGGCATTGGAACAGACGAGCGGGTCAACAAGGAACCGACGAAGAGCGAAGAACGAAACAAGCAGTATGCAGGACAGCAGCGAGGAACACGCACGTACCGACAGCGGTTGGGAGCTACTCCCGTCGCAAAACTACTTTCCAGGCTCCTCCATCAGTTGTGTTCCGTCCGTCTTGGACGCACCACACTGCGAGCAGGTAGTTTCTTGGAGGGTGACGCCTGGGTCGAAAACAAGGCCCAGCTCGGCCATCCGCTGGAGAAAGGTGAGCGGCTCAGAAGGTGCTCCTTAGAAATCTTGACTAGCGCTTCATCAGAGACGTCGTCGACGCCGCCGACACCGTCGCTGTCTTCGTCCATGCCTGGCGGGTCATCTTCCTACATAATGTCCGACACGTCGTCGTCCACTTCGGTGGTAGCAGCCAGTCGGCCGAGCGCTCTGACGATTTGGGCGTGGTGGCAGCGCCGCGGGTTGGCACGGTAGCTGACAGCAACGCACTTGACGTCCCGCCGCCTGGTGTCCACGACCGGGCTGAAAATGGAGCAGTCGAATGCGGCCGCAGCCATGCCTGTGTGCATCTTCACTTCGATGCCGTAGGGCCTGGTGCCGCCGCGCACCTGCAGAAAGGTCATGATGTCCGTGCGGTACCTGGCTAAGTTTTCGACCGCCGCCTGGAAGCTCTTGGCATGCCAGCAAGTGCTCGTGGCCCCTGTCATTGACAGCAACGCCACGTTCTGGGTGTGACCCCAGCAGGAGCACAGGGGCTGTCCGTCAGGTGAGTACCAAATAGGTGCCATGTCGACGGAATGAGGCCCAACTACGCTGAATAGGAAGCGAGACGTCGCGTCGGGTGCGCTGATCGCCTTTGCCATCATGCCTGTGCCCACCGACGCGGCTGAGCGCGTCCGCTCTCCCAACCACCGTCGCAGCGCCGAAGAAATGAGGCCGGTGAGGACCCCTTGCCGCTCCGCCTCGGTCTCGGTCCGGGCGCGAGCAACTGTCCGTCTTGGATGCCGTCCTCGTCTGCGACCCGATGGGGGTGGGGCCGCATTGGACAGGTCCGATGCGCTGTCATCACAGTATCCATCTGCGAGCGGATCGTCGTTGCATCAGGAGGAAGAGGAGCAGCAAAAGACGGAGGGAGCTCGTCCAGTCGGTGAGGGTGAGGGGGGCGGTGAAGACGAAGGAGAAATGGCCGACCGACGGCCACACACGTCGGGCACCCGCCGCGCCGCGAGCGACCCCGCCGGGAGGGAGGACGATCCCACGAGGTTGAGGACGCCAAGGAAGCCCATCTGCGTCCGACGGCAACTTAACGACGCGTGCTCGTCATGGAAATCATGGCTTTGATCCCCGCTCATGCCAGCCGACGCTCCGTCTAGAGAGGTTCCCTGCAGTGCCACTCAGCTCAGTGGATCAGCAATGAGGTCGCGACAGGAGATGACGCACACTGAAAAAGGCGCGCGCTCAACCCCGAGCCGGCCGCGGAAGGCGATGACGTGACGAGAGCTTGAGGCACGCAATCCCAAGTACGATAAAATTATCACGAAATTAAAAGACTGTTTGAGAAGTGCCTGTCAGGAAGGCCGTCGGGCATCCAATGAAATAGCTCCATGATTGTCAGGGGCAGCAGGCTGCTCGCGTCGTAGGACCTTTCAATGGTCAGTACTGGCTCTTTGCGCAAGGCCCTATTATTGGCACATGACGTCACACGACCCCGCTCGAAAAAGGGCGCCCAAGGCCCGATCATTTGAGGGTTGGGACTTTGGTCGATGCACCCATTCCTCGGTCTCTACGTTGACCCCGTCGGCCTATACGGCTGGCGTGGTCGCAGCGCCAGGCAGTCTGTGGGCAGTCGAAATTACGTTAGCATTGGATGGCATTTAACACGCGCACTTACCGAGAGGCTCGGGAGATTCCCGTGGTTGCGTCGCAAAGACGTCCCACCCACCCATGTCGTCTCCCCTCCCTGGACGAGCTGGTGCTGCGTGAAATCCAACATTTTTGACAATGGTGGGCGCCTCGCGGTCTTTGCTGATGGCGTGAGGTACCAGACGGAGGCGTCCAGGCGGGTCGCAGCGGCCGCGGCGGCGCCCGTGCACCCTCTTTTTCCCGACATCGGCAGTGGCAGGGTCGACCTCGCGCACGCACGCCAAGGTCAACGACGAGGACGCCCACCAGAGGGAGAGGTCACCACGGTGGTTTCCACTGCGGCTCTGCTCCTGGCACAGAGCGCCGCCAGGTCTGTCAACATTGGCGGGGGCGCCGTCATTTTGTTTCTACGCGTCGGCCAGAGGCATTGCTGGTCGTATTTGGGCGCTGATAAGCACGGCGGCAATGGCGGCAGCCGCCCGTTTGGTGATGGCCGGCCGCCTGTTGTCAGTATCCCGCGGGGCTGCCTTGGCTGCGAGATGGGCGGAAACCACGACGGCGGCGTCTTCCGCGGCCGTGCGAACCACGACGGCGGCGTCGACCGCGGCTATGACAACAACAACGGCGGCGTCGTCTACGGCCGTGACAAGAACGCGATGGTGGCGTCGTCCGCGGCCGCACCGTCCGACTTGGCGCGCTGCGACAAGCCGGCCCTGAAAGGCGACCCAAGCACGATTGTGACTTCGGCAGTGGCCATGACGTTGGCGCCGGCGGCCCGCCAGCTTGGCAACGTCGGCGGTGCCGTGGAACGAGTTGGTCCACAGAGGGGCAGGGACAACCAGGGAGGGTGCCGTGACGGCCGCGGCCGTGGCGGCTGCGGGTTTCGACCGTGCGCCTGTAAACATTGGCAGGGGTGGCGTCGTCAACACGGCGGCCAAAGGGGCGGCGGCATCAAGCGCGCCAATGGCGGCGGTCGGTCCGTTCGCGCATACCGACTGCCTGTCACGCATACGGCGATTGGAAACGACGCAACCATGTGGGTCGAAGTATGTACAGTGGCAACGGCCGCGACGGTGCCGGCGGCACCTGCGGCCGCCCCATGATTGCGGAAACGAGAGCACGTTTTGGTGGGCGGGGCGCACTGTGCAGATGTGCAGATAGATGTTGTCTTGGGGCTTTCTGTGCGCATCAGTCGGTGCAGTTTGTGTGGTCTCTTCATTGGCCAGAAAGGGAACTAGTCGATCAGGCCAGTTCATTGCTCCTCAACATGCATGTGGCCTTTGCAACCCTCTGGGACCCCACGAATTGTATCAGTAGGTGGCAACAAAAGCGGTGATAGCCGTGGCCATAGCATTGGACAGTTCGGCTCGCTCCTCCAGTCTAGGTGGGGGTGTCCTGGCGTTATTGTTCCAGCACAAAGATGAGGAAGAGTGAGCCCCCCAGGCGGAGGGCGTGCTGGTGTGTAAGCAGATGACACTGGCCAATCCAGTGGATCACGCACCTGCGCTTCGCATTTTCAGACTGTACGAGCCTACAGCGAGCCTGCCGTGTTTTCCCGGACAAAAACACTGTGACATGTCTACTGAGACACACTGCATCCACTCTGAGCAGCATTGATCAGTCTGTTTTCTGTGCAGCTCTTGTCCACCATCAAGCTGTTATGGTGTCCTGGATGGGGGTACAACCCGGCACATCCGAGTCAAACTTGACCAAAACACCCTCAGGATGAGAAGTGCCCTATTGATGGTCCAAAGGGTCCTCAACATGATCCTGTTGTCCGTTTTCCGAATAAACGCATCCTTCATGCCTTTATTGGTCAGCGAAGATGGCTGCCTGCGTCACTTTGCTACCACTGGCGTTCTGGCTACGCATTCCTGGCCCGGTTTTCTCCTTCCAAGTTCATTCATGCACCTGTAGTATGCATATGGACCATAAAAGTTGGGGGTTAGCGCAGTCCAAAGAAGCCACTCACTCCACTCAAGAAGTGATGTCAATAAGTGTCTTTTGGGGTGCGGTCTTCGGCTCTCGTCGCTTTGCGCGGCCCTACGGGGTTCCAAAGTTTTCCAGAGACATACCTTTACCCTGCCCGGCTGTTGTTTTTCCACAGGGGTGCCACCAACCATTGCGCACAGCCCCTTTGTGCTCTTCTAAGACGTACCGACTCATGGTCACAGTAGAGCCGCGCACTGTCGGACACGCTCAAAAAGGCATGCAAACCTCACAGGAGACTTCCCTAACAGAATGAAGGCCTACGTATAGTGCGTGCATGACTTAGTCGGCGTGCAGACGGGATGTGGTTCGACAAGGGTGTTTCTACAGTTCTCAGAGAGGAAGAAAGGTCCCACCATCGTTTAGGTACAAACTTTGTTGACTGGAGCATCTCCTATCACCAATCCATCTCGGAAAGGCAGCTGAGTGCCGGAAAAATGCAACACCTGGTGCACAGATGGGGTCAGCGTCCGCTGTGGTCCGTACCGCTGCTCAACAGCGACGTTCTCATTACCCATGCACTGGTTCACTGCCTGAAATCGGCATCGTGCGTTCTCATCATGTTCCAACAAGAGCTTTCCGCGCAACTGGAGAACCCATTCAATAGCAGTGGCGGTGGTGCTTCTGTGGCGAGTGCGCCTATGAAGTGGGAGGGAGGATGACGAGTAACGCATGAGTGGCAGTGAGACGATGAGTCTGAAAAGAATCTGATGGTCTGTAGAGAAAGGCAAGGTGGACCTGAGTGCCTGCCTCAGGTAGAAAAGACGAGAAGCACCCATATCCGAGAGCATCCGTGCCCCCGAGGATTGGGGGCACCAGAAAAATGATTACACCATGCCTGCTGCAAAAAGCCAAAGAAGGGAAAAGTGGCTACCAGGAAAGCAGACACAGCTACAAGAACCTTGTAGAGCATAATCAGCCAAGTACCAGCCAGAGGGCCGCTGCATGAGCGCCTCATACACGCGTATAGACCGATCAATGGCAGGCGATTAACTGGGAATGCACGACCCTCAAGATCGCGAGGTCAGCGTGCCAAGGAATTCTGGAACTAGATTTTCTCATGCAGTGGAAGCACAAACACAATATGTGGGTAATGATCTGAAGCTGTGAGACCTCAGAAACCCGTCCGAGCGTGGCTTGCACCCGGGCTTTGGGGACCTTGCGCAGCTCTTTTTGCTCTCCCCAACGCACCCCTCGTCTTGGCCTCGTTTCGATAGCAGGTTGCCTCGCCCCTTGTGAGCTCCCCCCTGCCAGGGGTTTTGGTCATGGCGCGAGCGCACCGCCCGCCTTTCTTGTGGGCGGTGCTTGCTTCAGGGGAGCGTTCCCCACCGTGCCCGATGCACCGATGCACCGATGCCGCTCTCTCCGATCCCTCTTCCGCAACGCTGAGCACACACGTCGTGTACGGCTTGCGTGGGCGGAGGGCGCATGTGTGAGTGCCCGCACGGGGAGCCTGATCTTACTTGACGACTCGCAAGTTGATTGTGCGAGGGGGCGAGGTGTGCGTGTTGTTCGATGGCGAAGCGCGTTGAGCTGGCTAGCGTTGGGGGTGGGGCGTCCGTGCCGGCAGCGTTCATCGCGCTTCGGTCCAGGTCCAAGCGCTTCGTCTTGGAGGCCAAGAACGGCATTGACGTGGCCAGGTTGCTGTTGGTGTGGACGAAGTTGGGACGGGACGTGGCGCTCGTCCGCTCGTTTGAGACCCGCAAGGCCGCCACGTCTTGGGTGGCGGGCCCGGTGTCCGCGCTGGCATCATGGGCGAGTCTTACTTGTGTGCCGACTGGCGGCGACGAAGCCGCCATCCCCGACAGCGGGAGCCGTTCTTCCTCTGTTTTTGCTCTTTTGCGCGGTGCAGGTGGCCACGTCGCACCCCTGGCCGACGCGGCCATGTCAACCAAGCTGGTAAACACCCTCACAGCCCTCAACGGCGAGTGCGCGCTGGCACGCATGCTGTCGTCCATGACCGCCGCCGAGACGTGGTTGTTGGCGCCGCGCCTGCCGCCGTGGCTGCTGTCGGCCGGGCGGGGCAACTTGATCAACACGGCGTCCCCAGACGTGGTCATCGTTCTGTCGGACGAAGATTCTGAGGACGATGACGCGGCGGCGGCTGAATTCTCCCGCGCGGCGCAGTCTTTACCGCCCCCCCCCGCCCTCAGTCGCACCATCTTATCCCGCGGAAGCTTAATTGACGACATGCTTCTACCAGTGGCTTTCCAGCGCCACCCATTGACCGGTGTTGTCGTGCGCTCCTGTGACCAGAGTAAGGCGGCAGTGTCGGTGAACAATGCGTCAACGTCTTCGTCGCTGACTCCCCCTCGCAGGACCTCTTCTCCCGCTATCGAAAGTCGGGTGCGTCGCTGGACCCGCGCTCTCTCGGTGCCTACGGCCAGTGCTGGGGCTTTTGTTGGCGGGACGCCTCGCGGCACTCCCCCCCGCCTCGGCCACGCCCACTCAACGAGCAGCGTGGGCGCTCTCCGTTCTGCAGGGCCCTCCCTGTCCGCGCTCGTGGGACCGGTATCGCTCTCCTCTAGCCTTGAGCCTGCCAAGGGGGGCTCCGGCGCTCCGAGTAGCAACAGTACCCTGCGTGGTGGCCTCCGTACCAGCAGCCTTACCCCGCTTGGTCGTCGTCCCGGCCTCCGGCCTACCCCCCTCAACGGACTCCCTCCCGCTGACGCGGCGTCGGCATCTTCGGCGCGCACGTGCACCACTCTGCCGTTTTCGGCCTCTATCAGCCGAGTCCCGCCGACCAAGAAGCGCCGGCTAGCTGATGCCGTGCCATACGATATGGCGCGGCTGGCCGAGAGCATTCTAAAGCGAAACCAGGGGCTGTTCGTGACGGGCGGCGGGGGGGTGGGCAAAACGCGGCTGCTACACGAGTGCGTTTCGAAGTACCGCCAAGCTCACGGTGGCCTCCACGTCGGCCTGCACGTGGTGGCGCCGACCGGAGTGGCGGCAGCGGCCGCTGGTGGCGTCACGCTGCACGCCTACTTACGGCTGCCGGCCGGGTGTTTCGACGAGTCCCTGAGCGAAGAGGGCGATGAGGCCAGATTGTACAGCGCCATGACCGCGGCAACAAGAATGCGGCTGGGGGACACTACGATCCTGCTGCTGGACGAGGTGTCCATGGTGAGCAGCCGTATGTTCACGCTCCTCTGCTACTTCGGCGACAGAGCCCACGCGAAGCACAATCCGGACCGGCCGTGGCGTCTTCTGGCATTTGGCGACTTCTTCTAGCTGCCCCCCGTGCGGCGGGGGGACAAGGAAAAGTGCGACTCCCGTGGTTTCTTTGCGTACAAGTCAGCCAACTGTATGCACTTGTTCAACGACCAACAGCTTGAGCTCATGTATGTATGGCGGCAGGATGACCGCCTGTTTATCGAGATGCTCTCTCGCCTACGGGTCGGCGACGTCAGTGATAACTTGGCAACTTTCCTGGAGATGCGCGCCGAGGTCTACCAAACGCGTGTTTCGACGGGCGGCATGACGGACTTGGACGTCACCCACATTTTCCCGCACCGCGAGAGGGTCAAGATCCACAACCGGCAGTGCTTGTAGATGACGAAGTCGATCAATGGCTGCCAGCAGGTCGTGTTCAAGGCCATCGACTACCCGATCAACTCGCAGCTAACGAAGGAGGAGGTCACACGCCGGCTTGAACAGGCGCTGATGGCGCCCGAGGATCTCGAGCTTTGCATCGGGGCGCGCGTGGCCTCGTGCACTACCGTTAAGGACGGAGACAAGGAGCTGCCCAACGGCATCATTGGGATGGTAGTGCGGTTCAAGCCGGTCGCGTCGCACAGCTCTAGCGGAAAGCCCTCCAAGGTGCCCATTGTACGTTTTAACACCGTGAGTGGCCCGTTGGAGATGGTCGTGTCGGCGACAGGTATGAAGCTGCAGTCGGTCGCTCGGGACGGGGCGTACGCCAGCCGACACCAAGTCCCCCTGGTGCTGGTGTGGGCGGTCACGGTGCATCGGTGCCATGGCTTGTCAATAGATGCAGCGGTAATGGACCTTGCGCCTTGCTTTGTCAGCGGCATGGTCTATGTGGCTTTGTCGCGAGTGCGGTCGGTGGAGGGCGTGCATGTTCTGTCTTTTGACCTCGAGAAGTTGCGGACTGATTCCTGCGTGGCATCGATTTATAGCACGCAGCGCGACATTGGCTTCGTGTTTCTTGACTGTGTGATTCCCACGCGCGATGTGTAGGCCTGTTTTCCACCTGCCCATCTTGGGCATGGGTTTTCTCTTGTAGTGTTGGTGACTGTGTTTTGTGGGCTTGCATGGTGTACCCCGTTGCGTGGCTTTTCCTTGTTTTCTCCATGGATTAGCGCAGCACCTCGTTTGCTGATCAAGGAGGACGTAAAAAGTACCGAGCGACGATAGCATGGCGTGATGCGTGCTTCTACTTTGGCAGTGTGGAGCCCGCCACAAGGTTGTACTCAAGATGATGGCAAGAAATAAGCCGCGCCGCACAAAGAAGCAGCATGGACCGCGAACTCGCACTCATCAAAACGCACTGAAACAAGCAAACCAAACAGCACATGCCCCACACCCCCGCGGACTTCCAGGGCGCCCGTTGAAACACACCACCTCAAGGAGAGAGTCCGTCGCGCTCGCACCTTCTCATGCCAACGAATACAAGCACTTGGCTGCCCCCCGCGGGTGGAAACTCAACGGACACTGGCCGCTTCACTTGCTGCTTCTCCAGCGCTCTCACTCGCAGACAGACCCCCGCTTCCCGACGCACCTTCGATTGGCAACAATCCCCCGGTAGCCAACCTACCCCCGCATTCCGACGCACCCGCCCATGCCGACGCCCGCGCGCCTGCCGACGCAACCACGCTGGCCGACAGTCTGTCACTTGAATCTGCTACCCCTATCACCCCGACAGTAGCTGTCGCACCGGTCGACAGAGATGTCAGTGTGCCCGCGTCGGCCACCGAGCCCGCAGGCCCACGGTCACCACCGAAAACAGCTAAGATAGTACCACCACCGGCAGTAGCCGCCGTGGCATCTCCTGGTGCTGTCTTGCGTATTTTGGACACACCTGCCGCCGGGGACGGGGCCGCCGCCGTCTTGCGTTTCTTGGTCGCTGTCCCAGCG
>Ga0209186_1002603_pt1 | contig 12755 bp, 9 predicted proteins | sample SidtaG_FD_187426 | JGI IMG/M metagenome (GOLD analysis project Ga0209186, IMG submission 187426) | Marine algal microbial communities from Sidmouth, United Kingdom - Sidmouth_Male2 metaG (SPAdes) (version 2) | ecosystem: Host-associated > Algae > Red algae > Unclassified | place: Sidmouth, United...
TTTTTCACCGTGTTCCCAGCGGCAATACTCGCCACTGTCGCGATTGTCCTCGCCGCCGTTCATCTCTTTTCCAAAAACCGCGCCATTGGACGCAACCTGTCCATCGCCGGAATCATCTTCGCGGTCCTCGCCCTCGCGGTCGCGGGAGTTTTTGCCTCGTGGGTTGTCGACAAAACCAAGCAGGCGACCGACAACGTCGCCGACATCAAGGATGCAATCTCCGAGGTCACAGGGAATGCATCCGTCATCGCCGACACCATCGAGCAACTCCCTGGCGACAACGAGGAGGCCGCCACCATCGCCAAAAATCTCAACACCCCTATCGAGTCGCTCGAACACCTAGATACCCTCGACATCGGCAGCTTGCTCGGCACCCTTTCAAATCCCGACGACCCCGCCAACGCAAGCAACTACAACGCGTTGGTCGAACAAATCAGCAATGAGGAGACCTTGAAGGAGCTCGAAAAACTCGGACTCGAAGGACTCGGCTCCACCCTCGAAAATTTTGGCGCGCAGTTCCGGGAACTGAACGAACTCCTCGCAGAATGAGCCCAACCGACCCCGAAATACGTATGGCAAACTCTTGCCATAGAGTGGCAAAGCTTTGCCATAGTGTGGCAGACTTTTGCCATACGATGGCAGACCTTTGCCATAACCGTCTGGCGCTCTGGGTCACTCTCGCCACGCTCTTTTTCAGCCTTCCTAGCCTCGCCCAAGCGCCGGTTCGAACGACCCCGCTGCCGCCGTTCACCGGCGACAAGGTCATCCAGATTTCTGGCATCGAAGGGAATTTTGAAAGCGTCATTGGCACCATCGCCGACGTCGAGAAAACCTCCCAGCAAAGTTACTGGGTCGTCATCATCCGATCCGCCGGTCCCGGCAACTGGGCGACCCGCGACTACGCCAACCAGCTCGCGCAAAAATGGAAGCCGCACATCGATATCGAACGCTCGGTAGTCATCGTGCTCTGCGTCGACGAACGCGCGCTCGCCATCCACGCCGGCACCGTCCTCCAAGACCGCCTCGGCCTCCAAGGGCAACGCGTCGACCGCGAAATCGTCAAACCCTTCTTCATCCCGCTCGCGTCCGAACTCGATTACCCCGGCGCGCTCAACCAGCTCATCCCCGGCATCGAACAATGGATCACCATCCGCGAACAACAATCGCGGGTCGATGCCGAAACCGCCAAGCGTCGCCAACAACGCGTGCGCGAAGAGGCCGCCCGCCATCTGCTCACCACCCGCGACCTGATCAAGGCCCTGCGCGCCGACCTCAAACGCTATCCCGACTTCACCTCCGCCGGTGCCGCCGGCTTGGTCACTCTCGCCGACGACTCGGAAAGCCAGCTCGCCCCACTCGCCACCCGGCTTAAAGTCATGGGCAGCGAAGACCAAGTCCTGGCCGAAACGCTTGCGCTCGAGCAGGCGATTTCCAACGCCCGTAAGAATGTCGGCGAAATCGTTTCCGCCCAGTCCGACGCCGCGCTCAAGCTGGAAGCGCTGGAGCCCGGACTCCGCCAAGAGGAGGCGGCCTTGCAAAAACTGCAAGAGTCCAGCGGGGTGCCGATCGCCTCTGCCAGCACGATGATCGACGAGGTCGACCTACTGATCGGCGCCACCCGCAAACACATCGCCCGCGAACCCATCCAAGCCCTAACCTCCGCGCTCAACGCCGAACGCGCCTTGGAAAAACTGCAGCGCCACCGCACCGAACTGATCAGCATCCAGGCCGAAGTCGCCGAGCAAGCCGGCGCGCTGAAACCCAAACTCGCGGCCTACCAAGCCACCATGGCCGAACGCAAAGACGCGGGCCTACGCGTCGACGAAAACCATGCCCGCGAACTCGAAGCCATGATCAGCACGCGGTTGGATGATGCTGTTAAAGACCGTTCGCGATTGAGCGCGTTCCACGAACGCGCCGACCAGATTCTCGCCGAGTCCACCGAAGAACTAAGCCGCCACCGAACCAAAACCCGGACCGTCCCGCTCGCCGCCCTCGGCCTGCTGTTACTCGGACTCCTCGGCGCCGCCATCGGCTTGCTGGTGCGCAAAGACCGTTGGAAGAAAAAGGCCACCGGCGTCTATGAACCCTACAACCGCGAAGTGGTCGACCTGCTCGACGAACTCGACCACTTTAAACGCCGCCATGAGCTGCTGCCCTTTTCCAACCCGGACTTCACCGAACCGATTTCCGGCAAGTCCCTCGAACTGTACCAACAACTCGAATCGCGTCAGGAAGGCTTGCGCCAAGACTGGGTACAGCTGATGGACAAGCGCGCCCTCGCCGAAGACCTAGTCGAAACAAAAACCGCGTTCTCGCCGCAACCCTACCGCGAAGTCGTCAGCCTGCTCGAACGTGACGACATCAAGCAGCGCACCCAAGACGGTTACGCCGAGTGCATCAACGACCTGCAGAAACTGGAGGAGGCGCACGAATCATCCAACGCGCTGCTCGCCGAAGTCGACGACAAAACCAAACGACTCACGGGGCAACTGGGCGACATCGAACAAGCCAAACTCAGCACCGCGCCCTACGAGCCCGAACGCGAAGCACTCGAAGACGCCACCGAACATGCACGTGAAACGATCATGGGCGACCCGCTCGGCACCGGCGAAGCATTAAAAGTGACCAGCGAACGCCTCAGCGCCCTCGGCAAATGGACCGAAACCATTCTCAGCCACCAGCAAGGCTGCACCGAACTGCGCACCAAGCTCGACGCCGCGCGCAAGACCATCGACAAGCGCCGCGCCGAAGGTCTGCTGCTGGTCGAGGAGGAAGGCAACCCTGACCCGATCTGGGAACAAGGCGACGCCGAACAACGCGAGACGGTCACCGCGCTCGATGGCGGTGACCACGAGATGGCCGAACAACATCTCCACTCTGGATTCGGCTGCTGGGAGGAATCGCTCGACCGGATCAAACGCCAGCAGGAGGCGCGCGCGTTCTGTGCCCGCGAAATCCCCGCCCTCAGCCGCGAACTCGAACGACTCGACAAGATGCTCGGCAAAGCCGAGGCCGATCAGAAGCATCTCGAAGCCAGTTACGATCCGGCGTCGTGGACCGACGTGGCAAAAAATTTCAGCATGTCCGACACCCTGCTCAAGCGCCTCGAACCACTGATCGCCGAGTGCAAAGAATCGGCTTCCGCCGAGGTGCAACAGTACTTTCACGCCGCCGATTTGGTCATCCAGGCGCAGCGCCGCGAACACCAAACCAACGTCCTGCTCGGCGCGATCTCCGACCGACGCGAAGCGATCGACGCGCTCGCCCCCGAGTGCATGCGCGGCCTCGGTCAGGCCGAGTCCGACATCGACACCGTCGACGCCCTGTTGCGCAAACACCACCGCGTGGTCTCCAAGGAATCGCTCAACGACTTCCGCGAGTTGCGCAACGTTCAGGAAGAAGCCGAGGGCGGCACCCGCGCGCCGCGTCCGCACTGGCCGCGCGTGAAAGCGCAATTGGCGCACGTTACCGCAGCCGCAGACGATCTGCGCGGGCAGATGAAGCGTGAAATCGCGGCGCACGAAGCCTTCCGCAGCGCCATGCAAGGAGCCGAAGGCCGCGTTGGCGAGGTTGCCCGCTTCCTTGGGATGCATCGCGACGACCGCGCCCTCGCCAACCGCGTATACCGCGATGCTGCGGAAGCCTATAAATCGGCGCAGCAGGAGGGCCGGGAGAATCACGCCGACTGGTTGCGCCTGATCGACCGGACTCGGGATATTGAAGAGGCGCTCACCCGGGCGGAAACCTTGGGTAAAAAAGATGTGCGCCTCGCCGCCGAGGCGCGCAGCGCGATGAAACGCGCCAACGCGGATATCGCGCACGCGCGTTCGTACCACCGCGAAGGTGTCTCCGCCGATACCACCGATGCGCGTTCGCGCTACGATGCGGCGAGGAAGGCGTATCGAGAAAAGGATTACGAGGAGTCGGTTCAGTATGCGGTCAATGCCTCGCGCAGCGCCAACCAATCGCTGGCCACCGCCGAAGCACGCGCGCGTGCCATCCGTCGCCGCCAAGACGAACTGCGCCGCCGCCGAGAACTCGCGCGGCGGCGAACGGGGAACCGGTCCCATGGCGGCGGCTACGGAACGGGGCTACCGATCCAGATCGGCCGCCTTGGCATCAGCGCAGAGAATGACGAGAACCAAGAGCGTGAGGAAAATCGCAAGCGTTCCAACCGAAAACGCGGCTTCCGCCGATCGAGTTCGGGCACATCGGAAAGCAGTTGGGGCAGCGGAGCGAGTCAGAGCAAATGGTAAGTTTCATTATCGCAAAGATCCTGCCTGCCGTTCTGCTCGTGTGCTTGTTCGCCGGATGTTCTGGGAAGAGTTCAGCCCAAGAGGAAGGGCCACCGGAAACACGCGTCCCCGAATCAGTGGCCCCGATGCCTGAACCCACCGAACTGACCTTGAACGCCAACGAGCCTTCCCGTGTCGAACTGCGCAAAATCGGAACGGCAGCCTGGACCTTACACTTCAACCGGCAGCCGTTCTTCGTCAAAGGAATGGGCGGTTCGGATCACCTCGACAAAGCCGCCGAACTCGGCGCGAACGCCATCCGCACCTGGGGTATCGATGGCGACACACCCGACATTCTCGAACGCGCCCAAAAGAACAACCTCACCGTCACGCTCGGTTACTGGATGGGCCACAAACGCCACGGGTTCAATTACCACAACCCGCAGGCGGTGGCGCGGCAGAAACAGAAAGTGCTGGCGGCGGTTCGGCAGTACAAGGACCATCCGAGTCTGTTGTTCTGGGGCGTCGGCAACGAGGTCGAGACGGGGCAAGAGCATGATCCGAAAGTGTGGCAGGCGATCAACGACGTGGCCAAGGCGATCAAAGAAATCGACCCGCACCACCCTACCCTGATCGTCATCGCCGAACTCAACGGCGGCAAGAATCTGGAACACATTCGCGATCATTGTCCCGACATCGACATCATCGGCATCAACGCCTACGACAGCGCCCATGATGTGGTCGCGCGCTATCGCGCGTTCGGGCTGGGTAAACCTTGCCTCGTGACCGAGTACGGCCCGCCGCTTTATAAGAAGGACAATTTTGGCATGGTCGCCGAACCGAGTTCGACCGCGAAAGCGGCGCAGTACGCCGCGATCTACAAGGCGGCCATCACCGACCATCCAGATCTTTGCCTCGGCGGCTATAGTTTTATTTGGGGCAGCAAAACGGAAATGACCGACACCTATTTCGGCCAGCTTTTGCCCGGCGGCGAACGGCTGGCGCAGGCCGAAGTGTTCCATCGGCTGTTCGATTCTAAAATACCGCTGGCCAATCGCTGTCCGCACGTTTCCGGAGGCGGCTTGAAGACCACGCCGTCTTCGCGGGTCGCGTTCTTGGGCGAACCGCTGAGCGCCACGTTTGAGGTGGCCGACCCCGACGGCGATCCTCTGCGCTACCGGTTCGAACTGAAAACCGAACTCGGTCCTACCGTTGGCGGCGACCACCTTCACTCGAAGAAGAATCTCGGCAAAGCGCTCCAGCACGAAGGCCCGAACGCGAAGACCGTTCGCGTTCAACCAACCGCCCTTGGAAAATATCGGCTGTATGCGTATGCCTTCGACGGCAAGGGTAACGCCGCGACCGCTTCGACGTCGGTCTTGGTGAAGCAACCGGTCACGAGCAAACCAGCGCCCAAGATGCTGTTGCCACATGCGATCTACGCCGAGTCCGGGGAACGTTCGGCCTATGTGGCGAGCGGGGCGATGGGCGACAAGAATAGCGCCATCCGCATGACGTTCGACAGCAAAGACCAACCGAAGATCGGCAAGGTCTGTCTGCGGGTGTCCGCTCCGGCCGGGGCGTGGTCCGGCATGAATTGGCAGCACCCGGCGAACGACTGGGGCGAACGCGAAGGCGGCTTCGACGCAACCGGCGCAACGGCGCTTCGCTTCTGGGCCCGAGGCGCGTCCGGCGGCGAAGCCATCACCTTTGCAATCGGCGGTATCGGTCCGCAAGCGCGATTCTCGGATTCCGCGCACGTGCAGAAAGTCATCAAGCTGAGCAAAGAATGGAAACCGTACTCGATTGACCTGCGAGGGAAGGATCTCAGCCGAATTAAGACGCCGTTTCATTGGTCCTGCTACGACGCGAACAAGGACATCGTGTTCTATTTGGATGAGGTTCAGATCGTTCGGGAGCGGTAGATGGATTTATTTCAAATGCTGATTGGGCTGAGCGGCTCGCTGCATCCACTGGCCAATTCGGATTTTTTCAATGCGCCGTCTAAGACGGGCGACTCAGACAAAGACGAAGAACTTTATCGCGAGGCGCGAAGGCGGAAAGTGGTCGAATCGATGGGGTCCAGATTCACGCAAGAAATGGTTCGGATCATTTCGAGTGAAGCGCCGGCGATTCTAGAGAGCGGCAGGAATCAAGACCCTAACGTTCAGAGGGAGATTCTTCTGCTGAAAATTCATGTCGAACGTTCGAACGCCTAAAAGTTTGTCGGACTTCGGTTGCAAAACTGGTCAACCGCGATGGCTGGCTGGTGCCAAGCCCCAACGGGGTGAGACAACGTAGCCCGCGGGTGGAGTGAGGTACGAACGAAACCCCGGGATTGTCCGGAGTTGACCGAGGCGCCCCAAGGGGGTGCGACAAAAGCTCGCACAAAAAAAATCTGATTGTCATCCCCCGTTGGGGAATCTCATCACCCCCACCTCAACCCGGGGCTGCGCTCATCCCGCCAAAGCGAGATTCGCTGACCCCAGGCTACATTATCTCGCCCGCTTTGGGGCTTCCCCAAGACGTGGGAAACCTGACATGACATCATCGCAGAAGACCCGGAGCACACGGAATTTCGGGTGCGGTCAAAACCATCCGCCTTGTTCTCCGCTCAAGGTTTTTACCATGCGTTGCCCGACCAACGGCAGGCGCGGTAAAACCGGCAAGACCACATCCCGTCCGATCCCCCGAATTCTTCCCCGCGATTGGAAAAAGGGCGTCAGCAGACCCGTTAGTTGTCGGTAGTATCTCAACTTGGAAGAACGTCGTTTGGTGTACGCACGACAGGCTTGCTCGAACTCGTTCGTTTCCTGCAGCGCGTCGGCGAACGTCTCCGCGTCTTCGAGGGCGAGATTGCCCCCTTGACCAAGATGGGGACTCGTCGCGTGCGCAGTGGTACCGGACGACCCCGAGCCTCGGCTTCGCGCTTTGCTGGGTCCTCAGGTGTCGCGACTCCGAACCACTTCCACCGCCACGCTGCGCGCAAAGCGCAAGGCGCCAGGTTTATCGACGCAGACGGTGGCGCGCTGCACCTTGTCGGAATGTCCCAAACAGATGTTGGCGATCCCATCCGCCATGGTTTCGATTAGTCCGAACTCGCTGGGTTCGACAAAATTGATGATCTGCTTGGTGAGCGATTTGTAATCGACCGCGTCCTCAATGCTGTCGGAGGCGGCGGCGGCGGTGAACGGTTCGCAGTCCAGGGTGACGTTGATCACCACGTCCTGTTTGTTGTCGCGTTCGAAATCGAAGATGCCGATGATGCAGCGGAGCGCCAGATCCCGGATATAAATTCTATCCATTACAGTCTATGTTTTGCGTTATAATCGGTTAAGCTAGGCCACACTGCTACGATAGTATAGAGATGATTAAAACAAGGAACGTTGCACAATCCGCCCCGCCAGCCCTCGCTGGCCAATCCCGCCTGCCCCGCCCCCCTCGGTGGAACCCCGGCGTCGCCGCCTTGGTGGCCCTGCTTTCGTGGTCTTGTGGCCTGCTCAGCGGGTTCGCCCAACCGGCGAACTCGTTCGACCTGAGGACGAACAACACCGCCAAGGCCGCCGAACCCGGCGCAGCGGACAACGCAACGGACAACGCAGCGGACAAAGCAGCGGACAACGCAGCGGACAACGCAGCGGACAACGCGTCCGACCCCGCCAAAAAGGAAGCGGCGAAGAAAGCCACCAATCTAGACGGCAAGAAAGTCGTGCTCATCCCGATCGAACAGGAGATCGACCACCCCGTCCTGTATCTCGTTCGCAATGGTGTCGACAAGGCGAAGAAGATCAACGCCGATGCGGTGATCCTGAACATGGACACGCCGGGCGGACGTGTGGATGTGATGATGGACATTGTCCGCGCGCTCGACGAACTCACCTGCCCGGTAATCACCTATGTGCATGGCGACGCCTACTCGGCTGGCGCGCTGATCGCGATGTGCACCGATGAAATCTACATGAACGAGACCGCCTTTCTCGGCGACGCCATCGCCATCATCTACGGACCCGGCGGTGTTCAGACCCTCGACGATGCCACGCGCGAGAAACTCACCGCACCGCTCGACAGCTTTGCCCGCACCTACGCCGCCAAGGTCGGACGCGATCCAGACATCGTCACCGCGATGATCCGCCCAGAATTCAGCTTGAAGATGTCTGAGATTCCCGGCGTCACCAATACCGTGGAGATCTGCAAGGCGGGCAAGATCCTCGTGCTCAACAGCCAGGAGGCGCGCCAGAATGTGGTGGTCAACAACCAACGCGTGCCGCTGGTCTCCAACGGCACCAAGGCTTCCGTCGCCGAGGTGCTCGCTGCGGTCGGACTTCCTCAGGCGCAGGTGGTTCCGCTCAAGATCGTCTGGGCGCATTCCTTTGCCCGCATCGTCACGTTCATCGCCCCGATCCTGATGATTCTGGCGCTGGCCTTTTTCAAACAGGAGATCGCGACGCCCGGCTTCGGTGTGTTCGGCCTGCTTGGCTTTCTCTGCCTGATTCTGCTGTTCTACGGCCACCGGGTCGCCGGACTCGCCGGCTACGAGGAGATCATTCTGTTCGCACTCGGCATGGCCTTCATCGGCTTCGAAGTCTTCGTGATTCCCGGCTTCGGCATCGCGGGTATTATCGGCATCGTCATGATCCTGACTTCGATGTTCATGGCGATGGTTCGTTTCCTGCCCTCTTCGGTGTCCTCGCCGGGCTCGGGTTCGAAGTGGATTCCGAATCTCAACAACATCGCCAATCTGGATGCGGCGTTGATTAATATGCTGATTGCAATGGTCGGCATGTGCGGTGTGATCATGGCACTCGCCGCCGTGCTGCCGAAGATGAAAGCGGCCAAACGCCTGACGCTGGAAACGGCAACGTCCACCGCTGCCGGTTATACTGGCAGCAGCGACCAACCGCTGTCCGCCGGCGAACACGGCATCGCGCTCAGCCGCCTCCGCCCCGCCGGTAACGCCGAGTTCGACGGAAACGTCTACGATGTGTTCACCGAGGGTGAATACGTGGAGAAAGGCAGCGCAATTCGCGTCTTGTCCTCGAAGGGCAACCGCATCATTGTGGAAGCCATCGAACCCTCTAAATCCTAATATCCCACTGTGATCTCCCTCCTCATCGGCCTGATTGTAATCGGCATCGTCCTCATCACCTTGGAGATTTTTCTTCCGGGGGGAATCCTCGGTATTCTTGCCGCCATCTGCTTTATCGCCGCCGTGATCATCGCGTTCAAAGAGGGCGAGGATAGCACGCTCGGTCTCATCACCCTCGGCGGCGTGTTGTGCATCGGCATGGCCTATCTCTTCTTTTTCACCGTGTTGATGCCTCAAACCAAAATGGGGCAGCGCTTTTCTTTGCAGACCAACATCGACGGGAAAGGCACTAGCGATACCCAAAATTTACTCTACCGCGAGGGCGTCGCTCTCACCGATTTACGACCCGGCGGGATCGCCCGGATCGACGGCGAACGCATAGATGTCGTCGCGGTCGTCGGCTATCTGTCCAAAGGATCGACCCTCCGCGTCGTCGAAATCGACGGTTCTCGGATTTCGGTCCAAGAACTCCCCGCGGTGAATGCCGATCCTTCCGGGCCCTCAACGCCCGCGGACAACTTGCCCCCGCCAGACAATCCAGTCACCGACCTTCCCCAATTTTAGGACGCCATGTTTTTCACCACCCTCGCGCTCTTTCTCAAATCGCCGTTCGGCAGCTTGTTGACGCTCGACGACTCGATCGAGCAGAAGGGAACGAAGGACCGCAGTGCCCTCTTGCACACGGAAGGCGAGGCCGTCACCGATCTGCGACCAGGCGGCCGCGCCGTGTTTGACGGGCATCGTGTTGACGTGACTGCGCAGACAGGATATGTCGCTTGCGGAAGCCATATCCGGGTGATCAAAGTTCAAGGCAACCAGATTACCGTCAAAGAAATTCAACCCACCTAAGAAGACCCAAGGAAACTCATTATGAATCTTATGCTCGCTGCCAGCCCCGTCGTTATCGGTATCGTTATTGTGGTGGGGATTTTCTTCCTCATCATCCTCTCGATCTTCCTCTCCTTCGTCAATATTTGGGTCCGGGCTTTCACCTCCGGTTCGCGGGTGAGCTTCACCAACCTCATCGGCATGAAGCTTCGCGGCATCAAACCGAAGACCATCGTCGACGCCCGTATTCAGGCCGAACGTGCCGGCATCGATATGCCGACCGGCCCGCTTGAAGCCCACTATCTTGCTGGCGGCAACGTCATCAATGTCTGCCGAGCCCTGATCGCCGCCGACAAAGCCAATCTCGAACTCGACTTCGAACGCGCCGCCGCCATCGACCTCGCCGGTCGTGATGTGTTCGAAGCGGTGCGCACCTCGGTGAACCCAAAAGTCATCGACTGCCCCGACCCGCACGGCGGCACCAACATGCTCGACGCCGTGTCGCGCGATGGTATCCGCCTGCTGGTCAAAGCCCGCGTGACGGTCCGCGCCAACCTCGAACGTCTCGTCGGCGGCGCCACCGAGGAAACGATCATTGCCCGTGTCGGCCAGGGCATTGTCTCGGCCATCGGTTCCTCCTCGACCTATAAGGACGTGCTCGAGAACCCGGACAACATTTCGCAGAAAGTGCTCGGCGCCGGACTCGACGCCCAGACCGCGTTCGAAATTGTGTCCATCGATATCGCCGATGTGTCTGTGGCCGGCGTCACCGACGTGGCCAACGTGGGTGCGCTGCTCGAAACCGAACGCGCCGAAGCCGACAAGAAACTCCGTCAGGCCGAAGCCGAAGGCCGTCGCGCCATGGCCATCGCCACCGAGCAGGAAATGAAAGCAGCCGTGCAAGAAATGCAGGCCAAAGTGATCGAGGCCCAGTCCGAAGTGCCCAAGGCCATCGCTGGCGCGTTTAATTCCGGCAACCTCGGCATCATGGACTTCTACCGCATGCAGAACATCCTCGCCGACACGGCCATGCGCGAATCGCTCAGCGAAGGTGAATAACCCGTGAGCCTGTCTCTCTTACCGGGGCCGATGCTGGCCCAGATTGATCCCGGCTTCATCATCTGGATCGTGATCATTGCAATTTTCGGCCTGAGCAATCTGCTCAAGGCCGGCAAGAAGCAGCAGAAAAAACCGCCGCCACGACGCACGTCCAAACCGCCGCCGCGGAGGCCGCAACAACAAGGCGGCGGTAGGGCCACGCCACCGCCGCGTCCCGCGCGCAACGCGCCGAGTACGCATGACGTTCGGATGCAGCAAGCGCGCGAACGCGCCCAAGACGAGCGGGACGCACGTGACAGCAAGCGCGCCGCCACCGCGCGCAACCAACAGGCGCCGCAAGGCAAAGTCACCCGCGCGCAACAACAGCAGCAACAACGACAGCAACAAGCGCCGCCGCCGCGCACGGGATCGCGTCCGCCGTCGATGGAAGAGCAGATGCGTCAGCTCTACGAACAGATGACCGGCCAGCCTGCCGGCAACAAACCGTCCCGTCCGCCACCGGACCGGCGGATCACGGTGAAACCCAAGCAAGCGCCCGCGCCAGACCCCAGATTGAAGGTCAAGCCACCCGCGCCGACGTCGGTCCCGCCGCCCGCAGCACCTGCGGCTCCAACCGCACCGAGTGAAGAAGATGCCTTCGCCATGGTCGAGGAGATTCAGGATCTCATGACCGCGCAGGAGAGCATGGATCATCACACCGGCGGCAAGCACAACACCATGGGCACCCGTTCGATGTTGATCGATCTCGGCAAACTCAACCTCCCCTTGATGCGGATCCCGATCATGGCGATCGACACCGTCGACAACGCCGCCAAACGTCCCGACCTGCGCAACAAGAAGGTGCTGCGTTCGGCCGTGCTCGCCCGCGTGATCCTAGAAAAACCCAAAGCCATGCAGGCATCTCCGAACGAGGACGCCGAGCAGATTTGAGCCTGGAGGGACGCCGGCCTCGGCGTCCGCGGGTGTGAGGAGGACCGAGGGTGCGCAAATTCTTCATCATTTGCATCGTCATTGTGCTCCTGATCGCCGGCGTCCTCACGGGCATCTGGCATGCGTTCTCTCCTGGTTCGCAGAGGATCGAATCCAGCAATATCACCGACGTTCTCTTCTACAGCGCCACCTACGACAAACGAGATGGCTTTGGAGAAAGTGTATTCGTCAAAACCGACGTTAACATGGGGGACCCCATATTTCCTCTCCGCGAGAAGGATGACCGTCGATTTGGAATCGTCTTAGCGAGAGAACCGTTTTCGGACGACCCGGATCTTCATCGCTATCTGTATCCGGCGATTCATTTTTCCTCGCCTTGGTTGGTCTGCCACTCCGTACCGCTCGATCAAACGAATGCATTTCTACAAGGCAGCAACCTTTGGAACCATCTCAACCACTACGACCGGAACACATACGCCACCGAACCGCATTGGCGCTCCGACCGCATCCTCGCGAAGTGGGCGAATCGCGATTTTTTCACCAGCGAAAAGGACCGAGCGTTTCTGCACGGAAAAGGTTTCAGCTTGGTTCCCGCCAGACGCCTTCCCCAGGTA
>Ga0209186_1002608_pt1 | contig 12735 bp, 14 predicted proteins | sample SidtaG_FD_187426 | JGI IMG/M metagenome (GOLD analysis project Ga0209186, IMG submission 187426) | Marine algal microbial communities from Sidmouth, United Kingdom - Sidmouth_Male2 metaG (SPAdes) (version 2) | ecosystem: Host-associated > Algae > Red algae > Unclassified | place: Sidmouth...
GGCCCGCCGCGGACGAGGTCGGCCCGCCGCGGACGAGGTCGGCCCGCCGCGGACGAGGTCGGCCCGCCGCGGACGAGGTCGGCCCGCCGCGGACGAGGGGGCCCCGTCTGCCGATCATCAGTGATGCGCGCCCACCGAATGTCACCTGGACAAGATCATCGTTCGGGAACAGCCATGGCTGTTTATCTTTCATTCATGAAGCCATTCTGAAAATGGGGCGGGAATGCAGGCGCTTTCCATTTGGGCCGTTTACACGAGTGCTGACACAGAATAAGAGGCGGTGTCTGTGGCCAAAGTCACTGCAGACTCGACAGAGGTTTCTGCAGGCCGGTGCGGCTCGCCCCTGCGCGGTGCAAGCCACGCTGCCTCCTCTGAGCGTCGGTCAGCGGCAGCCCTGGCCCTCTGTCACGGGACCCCACCGACAGAACGTCTAAAAGACAGGCCTGTGCTGCTGGAGGTAGACTTTTGCGCAATGGATGACAGGCCTCAATGCAAATCCACCATCGCCTTGGTCATCGCGGATTTATGAAAGACTTCACGCCCTTGCTGTTGTTCGGAAGTCGTTGCAGTACGTGATCGATCCTCGGAAAGGCGCCTAATTTCGCCAGATCTGTCTCATGTCAATGGAATAGGCAGGAACGGCATCCGATTGGTTGACCACTATCGTGAGCTAGGACAGAGTCTCTGTCTGTCCGGACCTGCTTCGTGGCGGCGTGGAGCAGCAAATGAGAGCCCAAGCATGCGGACTGTTGTGTCTTGACTTTGGTTCATATGGGGAGGGCTGTACCCAAGTGTCTGTTTCGTACACCGGGATTGGGCACTCTGGTTCCTCGACAAGCAAGTACCACGGAGGAGCGATCAGTTTCTTGAGGACCGGCGTTGCCTGTGGTAGGTGTGCCGAAGAGGGGGACTGGTGCGCCGGCCGAGTTCTCATTCGGAAGAGACGGTACCGGCGGTGACCCGTTGATATGGGAGACCAGCACATAAGAGTGGTCACTTGAGCAACAACGGCGCTGTACACAAAGGGTGCGAGCATGTAGCATCATTTCAAACTATACGTCAACCCCCCCGTCCACGGAAAGAACTTGTTGGAAAAGAAGCGCTGAAGCGACAGCTCCACGGGCGTTTCTGGAAACGTCCCGGGTAGCCCAAACAGCCCTCGGCGCTCACACAGGTCCTCAAAGTCCGGGACAATGTGCTCCAGCCGTTGCACATCGGTGAGCGCCACGATGTGCAACGCGGGATGACCGGTCTCCGGGTCCATCAGCCACTTGAAGCGCCGGCAGCCGTGCTTGGTGAGAACGCAACCAGGTCGCTCCTTCGCAGTGACCAACCGCTGGACGACAAGCGCGTGGCATGTAGTGCCCCCCACCGCGCAGAGCACCAACCGCACCAAGCCGTGCCGCCGCGCACACCAGTCGGGACCAGCGCGATACACCACGTGGTCCCACCACGGCTTTCCATGCAGGTTCTCTGCGGCACGGACAGTTTGATCACGGGGCAGAGCGCCCCACTCAAACATTGCCCTGACAGCCGCCGAGTTTCGGACCGTGACGTACTCGTCACCACCGAGACCAAGCAGGGCCGGCAAAGCCCGTAGTCGTCCGGCAGCAGCGGCGGCCACAACGTCTAGCCGGACACGTCGCCCCCGCACGCGGACGCGCTTGCGAACAGCTGAAGAGACCGGGGTGGTCACCGCGACCGCGTTGTTGCCTAGCAATGCTGCGACGTTGTGAGCCGGGGCGTCGGCCAATGAGGTCTCAGTTGCCGTGACAATGGCGCCGACCATCAGCGGGCCGCTCTCGACGGCGGCGCCCGCCGCCGCTCCCGCCAGGTTCGACAGCTCCTTGCCGCCCGCGTCCCCGTCTACGTCCTCGGCAACGCCCCACGCGTCGACCTCGTCGTCAAAGTCGCTGCCCGAGTCACTGTCGGCCGCAGCCGTCCCCACGGCCGCCTCAGAGAGTGTTGTCTCGTCGACGTCCTCGGAGATGATCCGCGCCAGCGTCTGCTCGCACCGCAACAGCTGCACCTCAAAGGTAGTGACCTGCTTGTTGGTGCGGGCGTACATGACCTTGCAGAGCTTGTGCAGCATCTCGTTGATGGAGGTGTCGGCCTCTGTCAGGTTGCCGCGTCGGCGCAGCTCGTCCCCCAGGTGGAACGCCAGTTTGTGAAGCTTGGTGGAGCATATTGCACCGAAGAGGACTCGCACGTAGCGCGTCACAAAATCATGGGCCTCGTCCGAAAGCTCCTTGATGGCCTTGTTCGATAGCTCCGCGCCCTCAGCCACATTGTCCTGGCACAGCTTGCCCATCAGCAGTGCACCGCGGCAGACGACGTCAAGCACCGCATCGTGTGTGGGCATGTTTGGGAACACGTCCTGGTACTCGTTGCTGAGATACTCTGGCAGAGGCACGGGCGTCTCCTCCCCCTCCTCTCCCCCGTCAGACCGAGTAGCACTCGAGCCGGCGTCCGAGCCGGCGTCCGAGCCGGCGTCCGAGCTGGCATCCGAGCCAGCATCTGAGCCAGCTACGGGGCCAGTTGTACGCTGCTTGCCCTTAGGCAACGGTGACCGCGACGACCCCGACGAGGCTCGCTTCCGCTTGCCTGCGGAGGGATCACATGGCTCTTTCGAGCCTGCCTCGCGGCGACTGATGAGGCCGGCCACCATAAATGCCCAGACGATGATGCCGTGCCGCCACTGACGGCCCTTGAGCGTGGCCTGCGTGGTCCCCGGTGCGGGCATGTAGCTGGACATTCAGAGCATTCATATCGCAGGAAGCAGAAAAGTAAAACAAAAAAGCGCAAACGCATAAACGAAACGAAACGTCAGACCCACGTTGTGCATGAGTCACTCCCCCGGTGGACAGGGCGGCGGATTGAGAGCACCTCCCCCCCCCCCCCCCGGCCGCGCATCAACGACCGCCTCCTCCCGACAGCCGACACAAGCGTACTGGCAACCACTAACGACGTGGCCGACCCGGCCTCGGGGTCTGGTCGGCGGTGGGCGGGTGGCACCGACCTTCGCGCCGCGACACACACCTATCCCCCTCTCAGCGAGACGCCAACGGGCGCGGCGGATGCCATTCGCGCCATGCCCGCCGGCGCCACGTCTTGAAACGTGGTGTCTGTGGGGTCGCCCCAACCCCCAACCTCCCGCACCCGCATGCCCCCCCCGCCGCGTCTAAGACGGGGTCACGCTGAGCCATACCGCCGCGACATCTGTCCCCGCTGTGGCGGTCACCTCTGTGGTTGGGAAGGCGCCCCCATCTCCCCCAATTGGCACACATGGACGTACCCAGGTTGGGACAGAGAAGCCTTGATGAGTCTGCCCATGTGGAGGATGCGAAGGTTGAGCGCCTTGAGAGTATTCTCCACCGAGCCGAAGCGCGCCAGACCGCGAGCGCAGAGCACTACCAACAACTGTGGTATCTTGCTGCCCAGTAGGCGTAAAACGCCGAGCTTCATGACCTGCATTCACCTGAATTCAAACAAACAGACGCGGGGGACCAGAACACACAGTAAGAGTAGGCAGTCAGTAAACCACTCACAAGCAACACGAGATGAAAGGCTGCCATCCAAGGCAAGAGGTGTCCGGCTGCGAGCACCCTCCTGAAAAAAAGGAGCACGTTAATCGTACGTGTAGGAGGTCGAAGCCGAACACCTTGTAGAGCCCCAGCGTCCCAGTGCCCAAGCCGTGGAAGGCGCCCAGCACGGGCACGAACGGCAACGCGCAGGCGGTTGCCGCAATCTGGTTCAGGCGGCCGCCACTGCAGCCGCGGTCGTACAACAGCGCGGCCTCCATTTGCATTTCGAGGGTGTACAACACGGGGCGCTCCGTGCACACCGCCCCGGGGCACGACTGATCTGTCTTGTTGACCAAGCACTGAGAGCACGGGAAGAGGCAGCCGTTGAGCTTCAGCCCCAACACGTGCCGCTCCTCGGGGTGGTCAGCAGCGTAGAGCACGACGCGGGGGACGGCCAGCACCTCGCCTGGCTGCTGCATAAGGCGCACTAGGAAGCCGTCCTTGCTGGCAGTGATCAGCCTGTCGCACAACACGGCCAAGCACCGCTGCAGTAGCTCGTCCCGCTGCATGCGGAGTTTGAGGCGGTCCGCCCGCGTTGGCGCGTGGCCTGGTTTGATGAACGGCATGTATCCGACTGTCATCCACTGGGTCAGCCCCGTGCGGATATTTGGAAACCGCACACGGATGGGGTACATATAGTGGGCTGAAGAGACAGAGAACACCCAAAAGCAAAAAAGACAAAACGTGTAGGAAACATGGAAATGCTGACAAGGCATGCAATGGAGGTCAAGCGACCATCAGTATCGCGACGCAAGTTGTGCACGGAGCGTGGCGCACACGACCCTCTCGCTGCTTGCATGTCGGTCCTCTAAGGGTGGCGGCTCGTCGTCGGACGCGGCGTCCTCGTTGCCCAGCCGCAGAGCCCACATGCTCGTCCGACTGCAGGCACGCTCGCGCATCTGCACATCGTCCATCAGCGGCGGCGCCACGTCCCCATCCCAATGAAACTCATCCCCCACCGACCGCACCCGCCCCCCACATGCATGCAAGCGCTCGGTGACGTCTTCACCAAACCTACCGCCGTTCCACGACACAAGTGCGGCGTCCGAAAACAGCTGCACCGCGAGAGTAAAAACGGGCTGCTGGCAGTGCCTGTGTTTGCGGAAGACGTCCGCCTGCTCCGCCTGGTAGATGTCGCTGTCCAGCGCCGTGGTGCGCAGCACCCGACGACCATCGGCGGAGAAGCGCCGGCGGCTGTTGAGCACCACGTTCGTTGCCATTTGGAGCGCCTCGCGGGCGACGTCCACCAAGTCGCGGGAATAGAATTTGAACGATCGGCCGGCCAGCTCAATGTCCGACACCCGCCAGCCCATCTCCGACAAGCACCGGGCCTGCTCGGACTTGAGGGAACGTAGGAAGGCGGCCGCAGACGGGAACGAGGATTCCATTGGCCCGAGCACGGGGGGGCGGCCGGTGGCCGAGTTCAGCAGCCGCGTTTGACGCTCAGCGGCGACGACACCGTCGTAATACTCGACCCGCGCCGTTTGTGACAGGCCGGCCCCGCCAGTAGCGAGTGCAAACATGCGAAACTTGCGGAGCTCCACCGAGTTGAATGCCGAAACGCCCCCCTGGCGGTTGAGCGGCACGAGCGGGCCCGTCCGCATCAGATCTCCCTTGGATTGATAGTACGCCTGGATGGCCGCCGACACACAACCGACAGGACGCACAGGGCGCGGCATGAACGCCGCAATCGTGCCGCGCTCCGGCTGGTTGACACCCCCAATGGCCACGGTCTCGTCCATCGTCATCGTGCCGGCAACGGCCTCAACGGAGGCATCACTGACGTGGACCGGCGGGGCCGACGACCCGAGGTCCACATCCGGTGTCGCCAGCGTCGAGGCCGGGGCGACTGATGCGGCTACGAGTGCTGTCGACGCCAGAAAAACGGAGGAGGACGAATGCCGGGCGGCAACGTGCTGCCGCAAGCCCACGCCGAAGCGAAAGCGCCGGGCGCAGTGGTCACACGGCCACGGGAGGTTGTCCGCCATGAGGGGCATGGCTGTGACCGGCGCGCCGGAAACCATCGAAGCGCCGGCGGTCATCTGGGCGGCGGCATCCATCGGGGCGCTCCCGGTCGTTGGCGTGCCACTGGCCGTCGCGTCGTTGGGTGCCATTCTTGATGACACGCCTGCGAAGGATACACAACAACAGAGTTGTCCACAATAAAAAACAGGTGCAGAAAGAGTTGAAAGAGAGCCCACGCTCAGTGAGTCTCTTGCTCAGGGAGATAGCAGTCGGCCTAGCCACCCATCGAATACGGCGGCCGCGATCCACGCAAGTGTCTGATGGATCTCGTGCCCTTGCATGCTACGCGAGCATGAAAGTATGTTCCAGGTGCAGGCGCCCTCACGCACCCAGTGTGCGCGGCGCAGTCCTCTCCATTCATGCAATACTAGAGTCCAAGGAGGCAGCGGCGTCGCCATTCCTCGTCCCGCCCCAAGGAATCGAGAGAATACCCAAACATACCCTTGAAAAGAACTGGTGCAGTGAGTGGGCCTAGATAGTAACAGGCGTGGATGCGGGGCAAAAAGCCAGTGGTGTTGAAGAATAGAGCACTGCAATGAGGAACGCAGGCGACAGAAATCAGCTGAAAAAGCAATCCAGAGAGTTGGTCATGCGCGTCAGTACGCTCCTCGGGCGAGAGCCATACGCAAAGCGAGGTGGTGTCACCAACAGAAGACGGCGAGGCGCCACATTGCACAGGTGACACGCCCCGTCAGTCCACCCCATCTCACATTCTCCGTCCGAGAACACGCAGCGAACGACCAACATGTGACGTGCACGCAGGCGCCAACGAGCACCCCCCATCATCAACTACATACGCACGCGCCACGTCTGCGAGAAACAGCGAGGAGGAACCAAGTGTGCACGACGACAGCTCACCGACAGCACGATACGCCCGCCCGTACAGGTCGCTCTCCCAGAGAAACGAGAAGAAGCAAAAGCACAGGCACATAAGGCACAGCGTCAACGAGATGGGAGCACACACCGGGATGAGCGTCAGAAGCGGCCGGGTCTGGCCGTGTTGCTTCTTCATATCTGCCACCAGACACTCCCGCGACCAGCCCCACGCCGGAGGAAGCAACGCCGTCCTGCCGACCGAAGCGTGGAGCTCACGCACCCCCCCCGCAACCCCCCACGCATGAGGGCGCAGCCGTGCCTCGCAGCCCCGTGATTGCAATGCCACCCTCCCCCCAGCCCCCCACGGCGTCAGGCCGACACCCGCCCCACCTTTCGCCGCGAGACGGTCAAGCACTACGCTCCCTCACTGGAATGAAACCTCCCTCACCGAGCGCCGGTCTCGTCAGGCCATCCAGGACGATACAGCAGGCAGGCAAATTCGACACTCCCACGCCAGCACCTCCGCGGCCCACACAGCACACGCAAAGATGAAAAGACCGCATAGAGGGAGCGCGGTGCGGGGGGGGTGGATCGGCAATGCGCCGCCGCCGTGTGTTTACCCAGACGCAAGGACGGGAGGACGCCGGCGACATCAAAAAGAGTGAGACAGCTCGGTGCCCCGGCTTGCCTGCGGCGCGTGCTGTCACGCGTGCGGCACCGCCTCCAGCAAGCACCGCCGTTGCGCACCAAAGAGTGAGCCTCGCAAGCGGGAGAAACAAAGGTGGGGAACGCACGTGCGCACTCCGCACGAGGTGGATAGGGGCTCGGAGGGTGCAGTGCTAGCGTCTCGACGGTCCAGGCCTGGAAACGGACCCGACCAGTGCTCTGCTGATCAACCGCTCGAATCTGTGCAATTGTGTCTTGTCCGACACATACTTGAAATGAGAGAGTCCAGTACGGCAAGAACTCCACTTCGGATCGGACGCTCTGGGATGGTTGTCATCACACAGCGCCAGACTTCTGTTGTCTGTCTACTGCTCACTGGGACGCTTCAGAGGCACAGAGAAGTCGATACATTGATCGGTCAAGCTGGGTTTTCTTCATGAAAAACAGTACGCGGTGATGGACGCTGAGGTTAGCTGCGCTGACTGTCCTCCACTCCACGGGGGGGTCAGAGCCACGTCCGATGCAATGTGGACGGAATCGAGTGTCGATAAGACGGACTTGAGCTCAACCGCGAAACAAATTGCAATTGGTGTCGAATGTGCATTCAGAACTCGGCGACCTCTCGCCGAGCTTCCTCTCCTATCCTTGAGGACGACGTCCCACTCAGCAGCGCGCCGGCGCACCCCCCTACTCGCTTCGAGGGCTTGGTGAGAGCTGACAAAGCAAGGCGAAAGAGGGCGGGTGCGCGTCGCCCAGGCGGCCGTTTCGTGCACCGCGTGTCACGGTCAGGGGGGCGTCGCGCTTCCACTCGGTCACCGTCACGCTGCCCGAGGTGGCACGGCAGCCACCGCGGGGTCAGCTCGGGTACGGCGCGAGGCCGCCGGCCTTCTGGCACCGCCACGTCAGGACCTCCGCTAGTCCCCAGCAGCGGACTGCCCTGCTTCATCCTGGCAGCAGACCCCGCGGACGTGGCCGAAACGGGCACCCGCTCGGACCGCTTCTCCCACGGTGCGCGCTTTTCGGCAACGTCGACGTGGCGAGGACGGTCTCGGTGCTCCTTGGCAGGCGGCGACTCCGCCGCCTCGGCAGCGCTCGGCAACCGTGCCTGGTGTCGCCTGCGTCGGTATTATGATGATCATGGTTGAGTTTGACCGCGCCTTGCCAACCGAGGCGCCGACCGGGGATGTAGTGCCGGGGTCCACGGCCGCCCGCGCATTGGGAATCTGTGGGTGCGGCTGGTGACGTGGGCGGGCTGTCCCCTACGCTCGGCCGAGGCACGCCAATCCTTTTGCCGAGGGACCGTCCAGCGGCGGTAGCAGCCGCGGCTTCCTCGTCGGCAGTCCGGGGCGGTCGCAGCAGCTGCGGCGTCCACAACGCCTGTGTCCGTCAGCGGCTGGTGGGGGGGTGTGCGCCTGGGAGGGGAGCGCGGTTGGTCGGCCAGCGCGCCACTGAGCTTGCTGTGGCGGCGGGCGGATACGAGTACGGCGGCATGAGCCGCGTCCGCGTGACGGGGTCTGCCGGTCTGTGGCTTCATGTCCCCTGCGTGGTCCGGGGTGGCGTCCGCCAAGACGGTGATCACGGCGGTGTCGTCGCCCGTACCCAGCGGGGATGGCCGTTGTCGGTCGGCGAGATTTGGCGCGGAAGCCGCGCCGCGTAAGGTGGGCGCAGCCGGCGGCCGCGGCAGCGGCCAGGGCATGCAGCGTTGGACAGGCGTGCGCGCGGGTCGCGTGTCTGACGGCCAAGTAAGCTGGGGCCGGCGCGTCGGTGGTGTCGGTCACTGCTCCTTTGTCGGTCGAGTGCTTGGGGCGGGGTCCACAGCGGCCCGGTGGGGCAGCTGGGCGTGCTGTGCCCCACAGGTAGCTGATGCAACGGTGCACACGGTGGGGGAGGTAGCCGCCGCGCTTGTCTCCCTCCTGCAGGGCGGCGGCTGCTCGGCGTGCTGCGGAACGGCGCGTGGAGCCCGCCACACCGCACTGTGCCGCCGGTTGGGCTATCGCCTCTCGCTCCAAACGCTGGCGCGCGCGCAGCGGTTTGAGGGCTCTTTGGGCACTCCGGTTTTGCGGGTCACCGCCGGGCGCGCGCGAGCGTTTCGTGGGTTCCTATATTTGGGCGACGGGGCGTTGGACTGCGTGCGGGTGGCCAGTCTGCTCTCGTCATCGACGTCGCGCCCTAGCCGCGGTGGTCGGACCGACGGCTGGTTGGCCTCCGTCACCCCAACGCCGGCAATCCTCCTCCTGCATTGGTTTCCGCCCCCTGTCACCTCACTTACCGCGGTCACGGCGCGCGCTCGTCGGCGGTATGGCAAGCCAGGGAGGCGGCAGTCGCCGCGGCGAGCAGCCCCTCACGTCCGCCGCCGAGCATCCTCCTCCCTCCTTTTTTTCGCCGTCACCGGCGGGCGTAGCCAACGCGCTCAGCGGCGAGCACCTGCCGCCGCCACCGCCGTCATTTACCGGGTGGCACGCGGCCGCCATGCTCTCTCCCTCTCCGGCGACTGCGCCGCCCCTGCTACCGCTGGGCTCATTCTCTGGCGGACCCATCTTTCCCGGGCCCATGCACCCCCCGGCGTTTGGGGCGCTGTCGCCGCCCGCGTGGCAGGCAAGCAGCGCCCTCCCTGGGCAGACGCAGGGTGCCGATGCGGGCCTGCCAGATTTGGCGGGCGCGCCGGCTACTTCCGAGGCGGCAGACGACCTCATCCGCCGTCGCGGATCGGTGAACGACTTTTACTCGTTGCGTGGCGGCGGCGGCCGAGGTGGAGGAGGTTCGTAGTCGTCTCCGTCACTGGGCGTGGCCGGTGGTCGTGGCGGGCGCGGCGTTGCCGCCACTATGCGTGGCGGTGGGCGCGGCCGCGGCGTGACTGCCGCAGCTCGTGCACGCGCCACGGCGGCGCATGGGCGCGCGGCAGCTCCAGGGACGCGTGGGGGCCGAGCTGTGGGGCGCCCTCCGTCGGGGGCAACGACCACAACTGCCACTGGCTCTGACCTTCCCGACGACATGGAGGAAGACGGGTCAATGGCTTCGCCTGGTCAGGCGGCGGCCGCGGCGGCGGCGGCGGCGACGACGACCGCCGCGACCGCGGCGGCCACAGTAGCGGCGCGAGCGGCTGCCGCGCCTGCCGGTGCCGGTGGACATTTTGGGGGAGGGGCTGGTGCTGTGGCGGCGACGCCGGCAGGTTCCAACGAGGTGGAGGGGGGGTCTGTTGCGGCGGTGGTGGCGGCGGCTGCCGTCGCCGCATCCGTACGTGTCGGCTCCGCGGCGGAATTGGGGGCGGGCGCGGCAGGCTCGACGGCTGCCGCGGCAGGCTCGGGTGGGCGCTCGTCGGCCCCGTCCGCCCGCGCCCGCGCGGCGGCCGAGGCCGCCATGCTTAAGGCCGCCGATCCCGTGCTGCAGCTGATTATCAAGGAGGTGCGCACGACGGGGAAAAAAATGACAACCCTCATGTCAGAGGTGGCCGCGGTCAAGGCGGTGGCCATGCTCGTCCTGGGCAAGGCGGAGCAGTCGGCGCTGTCGAGCGACGCGGCGCTCGCTGCGGTCGGAAAGGTCGGCGGCACCGTCGACGACGTGCTTGAGGCGCTCACGGTCGGCGGCTCTGGCCCGCACCCGCTCGCGTCGGTGCCGGCCGGCTCTGCGGGGGCGGCTGCTGACGGCTCCGACGCGGATGTCATCGAGGCACCATGGGCGGACGCTATCCAGAAGCTTGTGCGTGACGACTACGTCCAGCGCACCGCGCGCGCCACGTCCAACGACCTGGTGGTTCCCTCGGCCAAGACGGCGCGCTCCTGGTTCCTCGTCCTGCTCGCGAAGGAGCTGAAGCGCACCCCCGCTGAGGCCGAGACGCTGGCCAAGACGCGGATCTGGCGGAAGGCGAAAAAGACGGCCAACAACCCGACGGGCGCGCGCGTGGCGGTCATCGCGGAGCGCTTCGTCAAGCGGGCCGTGCCCCGTTTCCACTCGGATGCCAAGGTCGTAGCCTGGGACGCCTACCAGCACGTGATGCGCCTGCGCATGAATTTTGGCGTGCTGGTTGACTCCGGCAAGCGTGCCGGCTGCTACCAGATGCTCCCCGCGGACGCCAAGTTGATGTTGACGGGCTTCAGGTTCATCTGGTCGGACAAGAGCTGGGCTGGCATCGTGGCGGCTTGGCACGCCATGGAGGACTGGTGCGACACGCTCGACCACGCGGAGGCCGGCTACGACGACGACGGGGACCCCATCTACAACGTTCTGTTCGGCAAGATCGGCCTGGCGGTGACCAAAGTTTACATCTGCTTGCTGGAGCTGGCCGGATTCCCGCGCCATACGGCGGGGGGCGGCAACACCGACGAGGTGTACCGCAAGGTTTTTGCGGCGGTGCTGCTGAAGATGGACGAGTACCGGCCGCGTGACGATGCGGTTAACCACGGCGTTTACTCTAGCAACGGGCACACCATTAACCGCGCGTTGGTGCCTGGCCTGCTGGAGCCGGTACTCAAGGACATCCTCGTCGCCATGGGCGAGGCCGCCGAGGTGCCGTACACAGCGCCGCCCCACTTCAACCCGCTCGGGCATGCCCTTGCTGGGGCAGGGCTGGACAACGTCAATGGAGACGCTGAGGAGGTGCACAACGGGGACGGCGGGGAGGGGTCCGACGGCGGGGCGGGGTCTGACGGCGGGGAGGAATCAGACGGTGCGGATGCATCGGACTGCGGGGAGGGGTTGGACGGGGGGGAAGGGTCGGACGGAGACGACCATGGGCCCCCTGGCGCCGGTGGCATGTAGTGTTGGGAGATGGACGGTGGGGCGGGCACCAGCGCTCCATGGCATGGCCGAGGCGGATTCTTGCTTTGTTAGGCGCGTGAATTACCGCGACCTGGTCCCGGCCCGTCTCTCACGGTCCGCTTGTCTGCGTTTCGTTTTGGCTCTCGTTTGCATACGCTCATTCGCTGGGTTCTCTAGTGTTTGATCTTGTGCCTTGCTGTTTTGTGACCGAGGGCGGTATTGCCGGGAGCTCCTTCCCCTTCCGTCGGGGAGGAAGAGACTAGTGTGCCAGGAGGCGGAGACGCGGGGGTGGGGAGGAGGAAGCGGGAGGCTGGGGGCGGCAATGGCGGCGGCGGCGCGCTCGTCGGCATAGGCCAGTGGCGTGGTCGGGGGCGTGCGGCCAAGGAGAACGCGCGCAGAGCCGCAGCGAAGCTGCGGCGACCTCGGGGGGGAGGGCGACGCGTGTGCCGGCGCGCCGGTGGCGGCGACCTTGGGCGGGGGGGGCGACGCGTGCCGCGGCGCGTCGGCGCCGGCGGGCCGGAACAGCAACGCGGGCGTGGCCGCGGCTGGCGGCGGAGCCCGCCCATCGACGGTGGCAGGCAGCGGCGGCGACGTTGGGGGGGAAGGCGACGCGTGCCGCGGCGCATCGGCGGCGACAGGCCGCAGCCACAACGCCGGGGTGGCGGAAGCTGGCTGCGGCGCCCGCCCATTGACGGTGACGGGAAGCGGCGGCGACCTTGGGAGGGAATGCGACGCGTGTGGCGGGGGGTTGGTGGTGGTGACCTCGGGCGGGGGAGCGACGTGTGCCGCGGCGTGTCGGCGCCGGCGGGCCCCGAAAACAATGTGGGTGTGGCGGGGGCTGGCGGCGGCGACCGCCCATCAACGGTGGCGATACGCGGCGGCGACGTTG
>Ga0209186_1002613_pt1 | contig 12720 bp, 6 predicted proteins | sample SidtaG_FD_187426 | JGI IMG/M metagenome (GOLD analysis project Ga0209186, IMG submission 187426) | Marine algal microbial communities from Sidmouth, United Kingdom - Sidmouth_Male2 metaG (SPAdes) (version 2) | ecosystem: Host-associated > Algae > Red algae > Unclassified | place: Sidmouth, United...
CCGCCGCTGCCACCGCCTCCACTCCCGCCGCCGCCGCCGGTCCGCTGCCCCCGGTCCCCGCTTCCGCCCCCGGCTCCAGCCGTCTTCGCCGCAACTGCCGCTTTCGTGATTGCCGCGGCCGTGGCGTGGCCGCCGCTGGCCGCGGCTCCTGCCCGTGGCGAGCCTATGCCGCCACTGTCGCGCCCGTGCCTCCACTGCTGTGGGTGACTCCATGGCGACGCCCAACCACGATGGGCAGCGTAGGAGTGGTTTGCGCTGTTCCTTCATCGAGGACGCTCCCGAATACTTTGACCGCGCGGAGGATGCCTACGAGCCGATGGGCGGGTCGCTCTCGGGCATTTTTGAGACGGCGCGGGACGCGAGGGTGACTGCGGTGGAGGGGGGGGAGATGACAAGGCAAGATTGGGACGACGACTCGGATGCGGCGGAGGACGATGCGCAAGGCCACGACACGGCCGACATGCAGGAGGCGATGAACGGCGACACAAGCACAAGATCCACAACCCGCCCGCCAGCCCGCCTGACAATCGGCCGTGCCGGATCGCGTCCGCGCCTTCGCCGGCGGAAGGTTAATCTCTCAAAGTACTCCAGCGACAGCACCAGTGCGGACCACCGCCCGCGCCGGCAGCCAGCTGTGGGCACGACGCCGCTGACCGTCGAGGAGCTGCACGCCGACTTTGCGGCCGAGCTTCTCGTTGCGCTCCTGATCACGGCGCGCATGGAGAACGTCCACGATCGACCAAGCGTCGAGCCCCAGTGCGTGAGCGGCGCTCGTGTGCTCGTCTTCGTGGAGCTTTTTGACCCTGCGTGCGTGTGGTCTGCGTCGGTGCGTGGATTACTGGTCACGTACTGCTCGTGCGGCGGTGTCCTAGGCAGTGGGCGGCGATCCTTTACTGGTGAAAAGATCGAGCACGTCAACGTGCAGGTGGCGCGAAGAAAGTCGTCAACCTGTCTTCACGCCAGTGCGCTGCAGATGGCCTACAACGGGCTATCGGCGGAGCACGAGATGGAGAGCCTTGATGAGCTGATCGAGGCCTTCCCAGCCCTGGCGGGCGACGACGAAGACTCGCAGGCAGACGTCCACGCGGACACGGCGGTGCACTTGGCCCTCCTTGCGGGGAAGAAGGCCAATGTCCCCATCCTCGCCGTGACTTACGAAGGCATCTGGAGCCCCGCAATCGTGAGGCGCCAAGGCAATAAGCACAAGCTGGACACCAGCTTCCTTCTCTCGTGCGGAGCCACCCCTGGGGCTGCATCCACGCACAAGCGGTGAACGAGTACAACCGGTTGGAGGCGGCGGCATCGTCGGCCGCCGCGGCCGAGTTGCAAGAATCGCTCAATTTTGGTCCGTCCGGCTACCTCGACGACGGCGACGAGGAGCAAAACGACGAGGGCGACGACCAGGCGGGGGGCGAGCCGGGCGGTCCCGCTCGACCTGTCGAGGTAGCCCCGCCGACGCCGCTGCCGCTTCGAGTGCGGCGCTCGCGGAACATGTTTCCCTGCCCTGTCGAGGTGCAGCGCTGTAATCAGTACTCCGACTTCATCGACTCCTGCGTGCAGGCGGGCGAGCCGAAGACGATGCACGACACCCACGCCGAGCCCGTTTGCCTGCGGTGCAACATGGTGCGCGACGAGTCGACGAGGGTGGAGCCAGAGGAGGCGATGCTGTACATGATTCGTGGTCGGGCCAAGATCCACATCGGCACGTGGTACTGCAGCACGTGTGAGCTCTCGGTGGAGTATGACGGGGCTCTCAGTGGGCTCTTTGTGGCAACACGCGACACCGTGTACGCGCGCATCTTCCTCGATGCAATGTTGGAGCTGTGTGTCATCGCCCGCAGCACGATGGCGGCTGCCAGCGAGTACTTGGCGAGCTTGCTGCGCAACACCGCTGCGTACGGGGAGTGTGAGCCCGGCCAGGCAAGACAGCTGCTGTCCAACGCATGCAAGGAGTTCTCGCACACGCTCATCATCCCTGACGCCGCCTTCCGGTGGCACTACTGCGGTGCCGAGGAGCGAACGGAATGGCGCTTTCGTTGTGTGATCTGCGACGGGCAAGTGCTTTTCGTTCTAGAGCAGCACGTGGTGAGCATGCTGCGTAGCTGTCGGACGGACGTTGCCAACTTACGCACAAGCGTCGTGAGCCCGGCCACTGCCGATCGCTCTGCGTGACGACCAACGCTGCTGGGGGATGCACCCGAATCGCCCCTGGCCGTAGCTGCTGCGGCGGGGTCGGTTAGGTTCGAAGCACCTTGGGGAGGAAAGGGAGTCGTATCCGCCGGGACTGACCCATCGGCAGTACGCCGAGCGTCAGTACCCGCATCATGAAGATGGGCAAAGCGCGGGGGATCGGCACCCCCGCTCGCCATCGGCGATGGGTTGGCTTCTTGTCTCGAGATAGCACGAACCCGGAAACGAGGGCGCCACGGCCCGTCGAGCACCGTCGAGCGACTCCTCCGGCCTGCAACAACAGCCGCCGGGTGACCGGGACCACAAAGTGGTCGCGTCACGAGTACCGTCAGTGGCGACCGCACCGTTGTCGCCGTGGCTCGCGAGAGGAGAGGCGTCCCTCACCAGGGACGACGCCCTCTTCCCTGCTGCTCCAGAAAGTGTGGCCACAAAGAAGGCGCGAGCAAATACCCTGTGGCAACACTGACAATACAGCAGAGAAGAACCCAAAGGGTCCACCTCCCGAGAGGACCCAGCCGGCGCAAAGGCGCGCACAGACTAGGACTCGAGAGAGACGCCAAGATTTAGATGGCGAGCAAGACGGGGCGGCGCGGGCCGTGGCCGGCGCCAAAAGAACAAGACGGAAACAGACGAAAAAGAGAGACGAAATAGTAACCCCAGGCCAGAATAGGCGGGGGGCTACTTAGAGAAGGACAGCCATCCCAAAGCCCGCAATCCGAAGTACGGAGAGGCGGATGCAAGTCCCGTCAGGGGCATAAGTACTGGACATAGCCCCTGCCAATTGCAATAGCCGCGATTGCCGCCGGCCGCCGGCGGCGGGTGTTTTGGCGGCTGACGGCCGCGATTGCAGGCGGCCGCGGGCGGCTGCGACGGACCATCTGGGGCTACCCACCGCCTATAAACGAGGCGGCGGCGGCAGCCCACGGGACCGCAAGCAATGACCGGCATGCTGTGCACGGGCAAGACCGAGCGTCGAAGGGGGCAGCGGCAGCGGACTCGGGAACGTGTCGCGCAGTGGGTGGCGGCGGTCGCCTCCCACCTCTAGCACTGCCAGTTCCAGTGCTGCTGCTCACCACCGCCACCAAGACCGTCGCAACCGGCCAGGGGCCGGCGGCCGGTGCCGGACGGGCGGCAGCCAAGCCCACCAAGGTGGGAAGGCTGGCCGCCGCGCGACCGCCGACAGCCGAGCACGCCAAGGTGGACGGGCGGGCGGCCGCCAGACCGCCACTCGTCAAGCCCACCAAGGTGAGGAGGCGGGCCGCCGCCCGACCGCCGACAGCCGAGCACGCCAAGGTGGACGGGCGGGCCGCCGCCCTACCGCGGCTCGTCAAGCCCACCAAGGTGGGGAGGCGGGCCGCCGCCCGACCGGCGACAGCCGAGCCCGCCAAGGTGGACGGACGGGCCGCCGCCCTACCGCGGCTCGTCAAGCCCACCAAGGTGGGGAGGCGGGCCGCCGCCCGACCGCCGACAGTCGAGCTCACCGAGATGGACGGGCGGGCCGCCGCGCAACTGCCGACAGCCGAGTCCACCGATGTGGACGGGCGGGCCGCCGCCCGATCGCCGACAGCCGAGCCCACCGAGGTGGACGGGCGGGCCGCCGCCCGACCACCGACAGCAGATCCCACTGAGGTGGACGAGCGGTCCGCCGCCGGACCGCCGACCGGCCAGCCCGTCAAGGTGGACCGGCGGGCCGTCGCCCGACCGCCAAGCGGCGAGCCCCGCGAGGTGGACGGGCGGGCGTCCACCCGACTGCCGACCGCCGAACTCGCAGTGGTGGGGGGGCGAGCCGCCGCCCGGCCGCCGCACGCCAAACCCACCGAGGTGGGGGAGCGCGTCGCCGCCCGACCACTGAGCAACGAGGCCGACAGCGTTGTCGGGCAGCCTGCTGGCGGACGGTCGGCTGCCGCCGCGCCGGCCGAGACCACCGCGCATTGCGAGGGCGACAACGGTGCTGTTTGTGCAGGTGGATCGGCGGCCGGCTTGACACCAGAGTCACGCCCGGCTGCCGCCGGCTTCTTACTGTTCGGTGCCTGGCCACCGCGCACACAGTGCGCCCAACTGGATGTGCGAAAGAGGAGGATCGAGCGCACTCTCTCACCGGAGCGCGTCGAGGCCAGGCGTCACGCCGCAGCAGCAGAGGCGACTGCGGCGGCGGTTGCCGCAGCCGCTAAGGCAGCCGCTGTGGCCGTTGCTTCCGCAGCCGAGTCGGCGACCGCCCAGGCGGCGTACCGGGAGTCGGCGGTGGTCACCGAGCTGGCGAAGCGCGTGGCGAAGAGGGCCCAGGCCACCGCGGCCCGGGCAGCGGTGGCCTCAAACGCCGCCGCGACGGCCGTGTCTCACCTGACCAGGAGGGACGTGCTGCCGCCCGTGGCTTCGGCCGCCGACTGTACCATTTCCGGCGGTTCCGCCGATCGGCCTGCATCTAAGCGCCTCAGAGGGGGCTGCAGCGGCGGCCGACCTCCCCTTCATCCGTCTTCTTGGCGCCGTGGTGGCGGCGCCGCCAAGTAGGTCTTCGAAGCCTGTGTCGACCAAGATGGGGCGGGGTACCGCGTGGCCGGTGGTGGAGAATATGGCGCTCATCAAGGCGTGGCTCATCGAAGCAAACAACCCAATCCGGGGGACGGACCAGGCAGGTAAGGAGTTTTGGACCCGGGTGCTCAAGAGCTTGCAACATGTGCTGCGCAATGAGACGGGCGCGTCTGAGAAATCGGCGCTGGACCAGCGCGGCTTGGAAGCGCTCCGCAAGCAGTGGGCCAAGATGGTCGCCGGGGTGATGGAGCTCTCAAGTTGCATCGTCCAAGCGCGAGTGGCCAAGCCTACAGGCATCTCCACGCATGCTGATCGCGTGAACTGCGCTGAGGGGCTGTACTGCGGGACGAACGTGTACGGCCGCATCCCTGGTGACCACGCCGACGACGTGGCCAAGGGCAAGACGAAAAAGCGCCGCAAAAAGCAAGTGTCGCGCCCGTGGGCACAGTACTGGGAGCAACTGAAGGACCAGGACCGATTCAAGTCGGCGGCTGCCGCTTTTGCAGCGCTGCAAAAGAGGTCCGCAAGCGCGCAAGTTCGGGCCGCGGCGAGGGCGGTGGCGGCTGCCGCGTCGGGCGACGGCGGTCCAGCCGCTGAGCAGGCGGCTGCCGGGGTGGACCCCGCTCCGGCGGCGGCCGCTATGGCGGCGGTCGCAAACGCGGCGGCCGCAGGCAGTGCAGTGGGCGACACGGCGCCGACCGACTCAGTTGACAGTAATGACGAGGAGCAGGGCCCCTGGGCGGGCCGCCCAGTCGGCTGCAAGGCGGCCAAGCGCGCCCGCGCCGACAATATTGCGGACGACCGCACCATCGGTCGCGTCGTGAGCGCCGTCGAGAAGTTGGGCGACGCGACGACGCAGCGGACGGCGGTGATCGCTTTCAGCCTCTCCTTCATGCGCACGACGCCCGAGAACGCAGCCTCTTGGGCTCACGAGGCCAAGAAGATGCTCGCGACGGAGGGCATCAAGATCAAGGCGCCCAAGTCGGCGAGAGATTTGTCTGCTGCCGCTAATGGAGAGGCCAAGAAAACCAGAAAGGACAAGGTCGTCGCGCCGCCCCCCTCGGGGAATGTTGAAGACATATACGCCGTTGACGACAGTTCAGAGACGGGGAACACGGCTGCGGAGGAGGACGTGACGGTCGTAGTGGAAACGAGGTCGATTTTGCCGCCACCGGAGGCGACGCCGGAGGTGGTGGAGGAGTTGCGGACGCGAAGAGGGCGCCGATGTCGGCGGCACCGACACCCGCAGCACCGAAGACAGCAGCAGCGACGGCCGCCAATGCGTCTGTGTCGACGCCAGCGGCGGCATCATCAACGCTCACGTCAAACGCTGCACCGGCGCTTACTATGCCGTCTTCGTCTCCAGCTCGGTCATCTGCCAACAAGCGGCGCGGCCGTCGAGCGCAGGCAACGAAGCGCCAGCAGGCGGCCGCGTCCATGTCCGCGCCTGCGCAGACGACGGTCGACATGACGGCACCGCCGCCGGCACCGCCCGTGGCGCCTGCGCCTCGATCTTCATTGGCGGTGGCCTCGGCGGCGGCCGCGGCGCCTGCGGCGGCGGCCGCGGCGCCGGCGGCGACACCGACAGACACGCGCCACACGCCCCAGTTGGTGAGCCGGCAGCGGCCGCCGCCGCAGTGCGGTTCCGCCTCTGACTCCGTCTCTGACGGCGGCGGCTTTGATGGATTTGACAGTGATCTCATTCCTCCGTTTGAGCGCAAGGGTGGGCGCTCTTCCGGCGAGTCGGACGAGGACGAGTAGACGAACGTACCCATGCCCACTTTGTTGCTTGCTTTGTTTGCTGCTGCCGAGACCACGCACCGTACGTGTGGTGCTGCAAATTTGTAGGGGATTGTGTCTTGTGTCTTGTCTTGCTGTGTGACTCTGGTGCCTCAAGGAGCTCGAGGAGGACTGGTTGTAGCAATACATGGGTTTTTTTCCCCCGTTGGGCGGGTTTTTTTATTTTCTTATGCACCTCGTCTGTGCGCTCATACCACGCACCGCGAGAGGCCACCGCCTCGACATCCACGCGCCCCTCAGAGCTGTACCCTCCGCGCGCGACGCCGCGGGCAACTTGGCTGCCGCACCCACACAGATCATTGCCGCGCCTGCGGCCGCCCCAGAGGCGTTCCCAACAGGCCACGCAATCGCCAGGTCTCTCGGTGCTGGGCGGGGGAGGCGGCAGCGGCCGAAAGATGTGCGCGCGCGCCCGGTCCGTACCCCGCTCGGCCACGCACGGCCCAAGCGGACGACGCATCCGCGCGGCCACCTTCGCCCAGCCGCCAGCCTTCAGCCGCCAACCCAAGCCGCCACGGGCCAGATGGGGGCGTGCCGCCGCCGCCACCGCGCCTGCACCCGCCGTCATGGCGGGCGCCGCTGCATCGCTACTTGTCAGCGGCCCAGGCAGCGGTGGCCGCCGCGGGACAGGTGGGCGCGGGCGCCGGCGGCAGCTGGAGCCAGCACGAGCCATGTGGGGGCGTGCCGCCGCCGCCACCGAGCTTGCACCCGCCGTCGCGGCGGCTGCCTCTGCGTCGCCACTTGTCGGCGGCCCAGGCAGCCGCGGCCGCCGCGGGACAGGTGGGTGCGAGCGCCCGCGGCAGTTGCCACTGCCACGGGCCAGGTGGGGGCGTGCCGCCACCGCCACCGCGCCTGCACCCGCCGGAACGGCGGCCGCCGCTGCATCGCCTCTTGTCGGCGGCCCAGGCAGCGGCGGCCGCCGCGAGACAGGTGGGCGCGGGCGCCCGCGGCAGCTGCGGCCGCCACGGGCGAGGTAGGCGCGTGCCGCTGCCGCCACCGGGGCCGTGCCCACCGTCACGAAGGCCACCGCTACGAAGCACCTTGTGGACGGCAGCGGCAGCGGCGGCTGCCGCAGAATAGGTGCGCGCAGGCGCCCGCAGCAGATGCAGCCGCCGAGAGACGGGTGCGCACGCGGCAGCGGCGGCCGCCCCCGGACGAGTGGGGGCGTGCCGCCGCCGCCACCACGCCCGCGCCCGCCATCACGGCAGCCACCACTGCGGATCATCGTGTGGGCGCCATCGGCAGCGGCGGCCGCCGCAGGACAGGTGCGCACGTGCTGCCACAGCCACCGCGCTTGCGCCGCCGTTACGGCGGCCGCCGTTGCATTGCAGCCTGTGGGCGCCCGGGCCAGCGGTGGCCAACGCGGGACAGGTGCGCGCGGGCGCCCGCAGCAGGTTCGGCCGCCGCGGGCCAGGTGGGGGAGTGCCGCCGCCGCCTCAGCCACGCCTGCGCCCGCCGTCACGGCGGCCGCCGCGACGTAGCAACTGTCGGACGCTCGAGGTTGGGGCGGCGGCCGCTCAATTGGTGAACTGCGGTGGGCGGCCTTTTCGGCTGCGGCAGTCGCTGCCGTGCGCGCGCCGTGCAGCTCGGCGCGGGCGTCCTACGCGTGAGAGCCCGAGGCAGGCGCGGCGGCCGCGCGATTGGTGCGCCCGGGCGCGCGGTCGAGTGGCCTGCGGCCACCGCTGCCGCGTTCGTCGCTTGTGCAGCCGCCGCGGGTTGGCCTGGCACTCAAGCGCCCGAGGCTGGGGCTTTGGCGGCGGGATTGGTGGGCGCGCGCGCGCGGTCGGCTCGCCGCCCCTGCTCTGCTCTCAGAAAGGGGCGTAGGAGAACAAACTCCATTCTGGCTCTGCTTGACATCGCGATGTAATGTGGAACCCCTCTGGCGGTGCAATCAGGGTACGTTTTCGATGCAAGTATGTGGGCGAGACTTTCCTTTGGCGGTTTCCTGAAGCGCATTACACTGACATGAGCGCCGCGACACGAAAGGATAGAATCGGCGAGCCCCGATGTTATAAGGCGCCCGCCCGCACTGCACATGAAGTTGCGGCCTATCCGTCGTACACCTATACACATGTACAGCTGTAGAGTGGAGTGTTTATGGGCGGCCTCCGGCTGCTTTCAGGTGCCCTCCGCAACAAGACTGGTCTTTCGGTGGTGTAGGATGAAGGAAAATCTCCACCAGTATGCAAGCGGATGAAAGACTGCTCCACCATGCTCAGCTGCAGTGCCACCAAAAATAACATCGCTCACGTTGGCTAGCAGGACGCTGATTGGTCAGGTTCTTCTCGGGTTGGTTCTTCCATTGGCTACTTTCTTGTTATCAACAAACTTCAGTTCTGGAGATGTACGCAACAGAAAAGTCGTGGCTCGAGCCAGAGAGAGTCATTTTCTTCGAAAGCGTTTTTGTGGGGGCTGATGTGGGTCGGCCGCAGAAACTTGCGCCATTTTGGTGACGCCCGACGCCGCCATTACACAAGAGTCATTTGGACAAAGCAGCATCGCGCACCTGCCCTCTTTCAAAAGTTCAGCGCTGCAGTACCCGCCGCTTCTGCGGCCGCCGCGGATTGTCAAGGCACCGGCGCGCCCGTCGCAGGCGGAGTGTCCGCCCCACGGGCGGCTGCAGCAGAACCGTCGCCGCCGACGCTCCCGGTCCTGCCGCCGCCCCGTGCAAAAGCGCACAGGTGTTCGTGGTCTCCTGGTTGGCTGCTGTTTTCGTGCAGAGGTCTAACTGATTTTTAATTGGCAACACTGGCTTGTGTCCGTAAAAGTAACAGTTTATGACTGACGTAGCCCTTCTCTGAGACGACGTCAATCCCGGGGCTACATGTTGCACGAGTGCTTGAATGGCCGCGCCTCGCGGCGAGCTCCGCCGCGATTTGATAAGAAGGAAGGGTGGCGTGCATGACACAACGGCGCTGACTGGGCAATACCAGCTCATTGACGATGCATTAATTGGCTGTTACACACTGTCAGGCGGTCTGGTCCTGGGGAAATACTGTGTGCTGATATCTGGTGGGTCGTCTCACGTACAGTAACCCACAAGATCCACCACAAAATCATGCTTATGTGTCTCATTGTTGGCGTCCTCCGCAATCCCCAGGAGTCGCTCTTGCTTTTCCACACCACAAAGTGTCGCTTTTGGCGCGCCCCCGGTTAGTCACCTCTGCGCTGGGGTTGTGCGCCGCATGTCCCCGTTCAGAGGCTGACGGGAACGGGCCAATGGGGGACGGGGGAACGGTGGAGGTGCTCTCGCGAGGGGACCGGCACCAGGAGGTGCTGCCGCCGCTGGGTGGCCACTGCAGAGGTGCTTTCACTGCGCCCCCGCTGTTGCTGGCGGCGCACTGTCACGGCCCCCCAGTGGGGGGGCCCGAAACAGCTCGGCCTCCCCCCAGCACCAACGAGATTCGCAGCCGCTGCCGTGTGGGGCGGCGCGCGGCGGCCGCAACCGCTCAGCGACCACATGCGCCACGGCGCTTTGCCATCGCCGCCGCACAGTAACCGGAAAACCTGCGGCTGGCGGCCGCCGCACATAGCGTCAAGTGCGGGGGCGGCCGCGGCTACCCAACCACAAAGTATCTGACGCCGCTCTGCGGCCGCCCCTGCGCTTTATCGGCAACAGCTGCGGCTGGCGGCCGCTGCTCATGTGGTCGAGTTTGGCGGCCGCCATGCAGAGCCAGTGTCGACGTCGGCGACCGCCGCCGACCAACGGCCAGTTCGGCTGCCGTGATTGCGTGTCGCGGCGCTCGGCCGCGGCCGCCGCCCATCCCCAGCGTGCCCAGCGGCGCTTGGCGGCGGCCGCGGCACATTAACGTCGAGTGCGGTGGCCGCCGCGGCGTATGAGTCCACGACGGTGGCCGCGGCCGACCAACGGGGAGATGAGGCGCTGTTTCCGGGTGCAGCTGCGGTCGGCGGCTGCCGCCGCCTGACCTCGGCGTGCCTGGTGACGCTCGGCGACGGCCGCCGACCACAACGTTGAGTCCGGCGGCCGCCCTGGCTGACGGGTTTCAACGATGGCAGCCGCCGCCGACCAAACACCAGCTCGGCTGCCGTCGTAGCGTGTGGCGGTGGTCGGTGGCGGCAGTCGCCAAACATCAGCGTGCACCGTGGCGCTTGGTGGCGGCCGCCGAACATTAAGGTGAAGTGTGGCGGCCGCCGCGGTGTACAAGAGTCCACGACAGCGGCCGCCAAGGACCGATGAAAGATGGGCGGACGCTGGCGGGTGCGGCGGTGCTCGGCGGCGGCCGCGCCGTACCGACGGCGTGCGCGACGGCGCTCTGCGGCGGCCACCGAACGGAAAGGACGAGGGCGGCGGCGGCCGCGGCCTACGAGGTTCCGCGACGGAGGCGGAGGCCGCCGCCAACCAACCGCAAGCTCGTTTGCCGTTGTCGGGTGCGGTGGTGGTCAGCGGCGGCCGCCGCCTGACCTCGGCGTGCTCACGGCCCTCAGCGGTGGTCGCCGCACATATGGTCAAGTGCGGCGGTCGCCGCCGCTGACAATTGTCGAAAACTGCGGCCGCCGCTGACCATCGACAAGTACAATTGCCACGTGCGGCGCTACTTGGGGACGGCTGCCGCTCCACAATAGCGTGTGCCGCGGCGCTGGGCGGCGGCCGCCATGCATTGAGGTCTCGTACGCCGGCCGCCGCGGAGAGCCATGGTCGTCGACGGTGTCCGTCGACGACCATCAACAGGCTTGTTGGTCGTCTTCGGGTGCGGCGGAGTTCGGTGGCGGCCACCGCCCAAACCTAGTGTGCCCGGCGGCGCTTGGCGGCGGCCGCCGCACATTAAGGTCGACTGCGGCGGCCGCCGCGGTGTACGAGTCCACGCCGGCGGCCGCCGCCGACCAACGGAAACATCGTGTGCCGTTTCCGGGTGCGGCTGTGGTCGTTGGCGGCCGCCGCATAACCTCGGTGTGCCTGAGTTTGCTCAGCGGCGGCCGCCGACCTTCAAGTTGAGTGTGCCGGCCGCCCTCGCTTACCAGTGGTGACAATGTCGGCTGACGCCGACCAACCGCGTTGTTGGCAGCTGGTGTGGGGTGCGGAGGTGCTGCGGCGGCCGCCGCACAACCAGGACGTGCGTGACGGCCTTCAGTGGCCGCCGACGCACGTCGAAGTCAGGAGGGGCGGTCGCCGCAGCCGCCAGAGCAGGTCTTATGTGGCATGTTGATTTGATAAATCTGATAAGACCAGGGGCTTTCGGATCAGCGATTTCATGCAACAATCAGATACAATCTTTGGCTGTCAGAGAGCATTCCAGATATATTTTTTGACACGGGCTCGATTCCAGATTAAGATATCTCCTTTTGATCGGAGTCCAGATCAGAGTTTTTTTCTGAATCATGTATTCGTTCGATTTTTGATATAATCGAATAGTCTAATCCGATTGATTCGTACGGATTCCGGCGGCGCCGGTCCAGAAAATAGGAACGACGCGCGTGCAACAGTGCTGCTCTCGTGATGTCCAACCGGCCAGCTGGCCTTCGCGCAGGGCCGCTTCTGGAGGGTTCCTGGAAGATCTTTTGGCACTGACGCGAGGATGGCGAGAGCCATGAGCTGAACGTGTGGCGTGCGCTGTGCTCTGACTGATGCCTGTCGCCCGGCAAGAGGTTAGCGGCGCCGGCGCGGCGGCGGCAAGGCGGCCGCACGGCGGCGCGACGGCGCTGGGGGGGTGTTGGTACTGTCGTGGGGCGGGCGGTGCTTTGGTCGGGGCGGCGGCGGCGGGGCTGGAGCTGGAAACGCCTGCCCCGCCGCCGCACTCAACACGCGGCAGGTGCCACCGCGCCGGCGGCGGCACAGTCCCCGTTGCGCCGCCGCAGCCGCCGGCGCGCACAAGGTCGGCGGCGGCGGCGTGGTGGCGGCGCGGCGGCGCCAAGGCGCCAAGGCCCCAAGGCGGCGGCACGGCGGCGCGACGGCGCGGAGCGGGCGTTGGCGCGGTCGTGGGGGGGGGGGCGTTTTGGTTGGGGCGGCGGCGGCGGGGCGGGTGCTGGAGAAGCCCGCCCTGCCGCCGCACCCAACACGCGGCGGCCGCCGCCGCGCCGGCAGCGGCACGACCGTCGCCGCGCCGCCGCCGCCGCCGCCGCGCACATGGTCGGCGGCGGCGGCGTGGTGGCGGCTCGGCCGCGCGGCGGCGCGGCGGCGTCAAGGCGGCGGCACGGCGGCGCGGCGGCGCGGGGGGAGTGTTGGTGCTGTTGTCCCAGAGGGGGTGT
>Ga0209186_1002620_pt1 | contig 12706 bp, 10 predicted proteins | sample SidtaG_FD_187426 | JGI IMG/M metagenome (GOLD analysis project Ga0209186, IMG submission 187426) | Marine algal microbial communities from Sidmouth, United Kingdom - Sidmouth_Male2 metaG (SPAdes) (version 2) | ecosystem: Host-associated > Algae > Red algae > Unclassified | place: Sidmouth...
GTCCCCAGTAAACAAGCGCTACCTTTTGCGAGAATCCAGCTGGACGAGGGGAACATTCGAGCGAACTGGGCGGAGTAATCCGTTCATTTCCAGTAGGTTGCGAATTTCCGCTCAGGCACTAGCTAGCTATTCGCCTTGAGGAATTCCCGCATCGAGCAACTTCTGGGCCTTTTCTCGAAGCGGGTCAGGCAGACCTGGCACTGCGAGGGAACGTTGCAGAAGATCGAGCCGTTTAGGAAATTGTTCTACGGTCACCTCGGAGGCAACTTGAATGGCCGCCGCCGCCGCCTCCTTGGCCACTTCTTCCTGACCTACGAGGGCCAGCAGTTCCTTGGCCGACTCTGGGCTAGGAACAGCGCCGAGAGCTGAACAAAGCATCTTGATCTCGGCAGGATCTTTGCAAAGCGGCAGGGCCTTGAGAACGGCTCCGAGCCTTTGGTCGGGCTTGGCTACTTCTGTATCGCGGGCGAGCCGGGTCAGACCACCGACGAGGAGAGCTCGCTCAGCGGCCCCATGCTCGTCGTTCTCTAGGTGTAGGAGAAGATCGGGAGCTACGGTAAATTCTGGCCAGGCGGCGAGGCAGGCCAGGGCTCGCTCTTGGAGTTCGGTGGATTCTGAGCTGACTGTCGCACGGACATGTTCTAGGGCGGAAGCTCCGCCGACAGATGGTAGAAGTTCGAGGATTGCGCTTTGACCTTGTTCGTCTGCTTGTGCTGCTCCGGAAAGTAGGTGGCCTGTGACCACGTCTGGGTTCTGTGGAGCGCGGCAGATCCGTTGCAGAACCTGACGGTGAAGAGGGAAGACGGAAGACGCTGAATTCCTTAACCCCTGAAGAATCTTCGGGATGTCTGCCGGACCTGCGAGCGTTCCGAGGGCTTCGACTGCAGCACTGGAAATCTCCTTCTTGTCCGAGGAGAGATAGCCTAGCAACTCCTCCACCCGCCCCTTCATCCCCCTTGGGCCAAAGGACCGGATTGCGAGGGCGCGGACGTCTGCGGGTAGAGACTTGTCGGCTGCCTGAGCGATCAATTGCGCGTCGCCTTGATCGCCGCCGATCTCCGCCACGGCCGCTTTGGCCGTAATTCGGACCGCCTCGATCTCGGATGAGGAGAGCCTGAGGAGAAGATCCAAGTCTTCGGAGCCACCGAGAGCACGCAAGGTTGCGACTGCTTGCACAGCGAGGGATGGATCGGCATGCCCGGTCAGTTGGCGGATTTCCGGCAGAGCATCGGTAGCCTTACGCTCGCGAAACTGGCGAAGAATCGACGCGGCAATTTCTGGCGGCATCTGGCGAACGTGTTCGCGCAGGAGAGCTATCACTCCAGTCGACTCAGGTAGGCCTTCACTAGCGCGGACAGCGGCACCCATGGTCTCGGCTTGGCCACCTTCGAAAGCAGCGCGCAGAACAGCGACTCCGGAATCCGGATCTGCGCGAACCCTACCGGCAAGGGCTTGGCTCTGAATCTCTGCCGGAATGCCCTGTTCTCCCAGCGCACCGAAGACCTTTAGCGCCGATTCGCTCTCTCCGGCAACTAGCGAGCGTGTGCCGACTTCGAGAAGCCCACGGGCGACAAGGAGGTTGGGTTTGCCTCGCTTCTCGCCTTCTTTCTGGGGCTTGCCAAAGAGCTCTGGGATCAACTTGGCGGCAGCGGCTTCGCCACCGATCGAGGCGATTGCCGTGTAACTGGTATTGCGGATGGTCTCGTCCGAATCGACGAGTTGGGCCGCGAGTAGATCGACATCGCCCGGGCGAGCAAGAACCCCCAGGCTATGAATGAGAGCCACCTTGGCACGCGGAATTTCCGTCTGGGCCAAGGCATCGGCGAGGACCTGAGCGGCGGTATCGGAACCGATCGCTTGGAGCGCCCTTCGGGCAATATCGGCGGTTTCTGGAGACTCGGCAGCCAAGAGAGGAGCGAGGGCCGCTACCGAGGAATCGTCACCGACGAGGATCAGCTGGCGGGCAATCCAGTCACGGCCGGTGCCATCAGTTCGGGTGAGCAATCCGCTCAGGGCGGAGACACAGGCGACGTGATCGTTCTCCGTTCCGGGTCTGGCTGAGTGCAAGGCGATCTCTTCCACGAGTTGTCGTGCCTCGCCTAGTTCTTTAGGTTCGGGGCTGTCGAGGTCGGGCAAAAGATGGTCGAAGGCCAACTGGTATTGGTCAGCCAGACTGGGCTCGGCAACGGGCCGACCTGCGAGCCGGCGGACCAAGGCATCGGCGGGATCGACCAAAACCGGTCGGCGGACCGGGGGAGCATCAGACTCTTCTTGAGTAGAATCCTCTTCGGCTGAAGGCGCAACCGCAGCCGGCGCATCTTGCGGGGCAGGCGAATCTTGTGCGGCGAGTGAGCCACAGAAACCGACCAAAAGGGTCGAAAACCAGACTCGTTGTCCTCCGATTCGTGTCATCGCCAGAATTCTACGGGGAGAGCGTCGATCCGCAAGGCAAGAGATGGGCTCTACTCTTCGAATTCAGGGAAGCGGGAATTCAGATCGGCCCGAATGACCCCGGCCTTCTCTGGATCGCCAGCCTTGTCGAAGGTATCGGCTGCTCGGCTCAAGGCGGTCGGCGTAATGACCGGGTCGATGAAGATCTCGCTGACGATGACATACTTGCCTGCAGCCGCAGCGTAGGCCTTGTCCGAACCGGGACCACCATCAAGAGCGGCCGCTTCACCAACGGCAATGTCGCCTTGGGCAATTAGGAGCTGGGCATTGATTCGACCTTCTTTTTGGAGTTGCAGTCCTTCGCGTGCGGACTCGTTGGCCTCATCTAGGCGGTCTGCACGTAGCAGTGCTTCGGCTTTCACCAAGAACCCACGGGCTCGAGAACTTGGGTGCTTGGTTAGGTCGAGGTAGAAATCGACAGCCTCAACCGCCTCTTCGTGGTGGCCCGACTTGGACTCGGCTTCGGCGAGATAAATCCAGACAACCGGTAGTGTTGAGGCAGGGCGCTCAGGGGTGACTCCGAGCCGCAGGTACTTGGCGGCGCCATCGTAGTCGCCGTCTTCGAAGTAGCGGGCACCAAGCCAGGAAAGCACCTTCGGGTCGATGTTGGCGTCCTCATCCTTAGCTAGAAAGCGATCGATCTCTTCAGCGAGCTCGTCGGCATTCTGCAGGAAGTAGTTGGCCAGGACGATACGCATCTGAGCGCGCTGGAAATACGAGGCATCACCGGCGATGGCGGCCTTTAGATCAGGGACAGCCTTGTCGAATTGCTTTAGCTCGAAGTGGGCACGGCCCCGGTAGTAGTGGGCCTCGGAAACGGCGATGGAGTTCGGGAAATTCTCAATGAGCGCACTGAATCCGTCGATGACTCCCTGCCAGTCTTGTTGCTCACTCTTGATCAATCCGACCTGCTGGTGGGCAAGTTCAGAGGCAGCGGAATCCGGGTGGTGCTCGATGATATGCGCCAGGTCTTCGAGGGCCGAGGCGGGGTTGCCGCTGGCACGGTAGGACAAGGCACGGGTGGCGTAGACCGAGGAGGTAAGTTGGTGGTTCGGGAACTCTTCGAGAAAGCGGGTCAGGCTCTTGGCCGCCTGCTTGTGCTCGCCGGCTTCGCTCTCGCACCAGCCGCGGTTGTAGAGCATCGATGCCCTGACTTCTTCGGGGATCGCATCTGGATCGATCTGCGAATACGACTTGGCGGCACTGAGAAAATCGGCTCCGCGGAAGTAGTGCTCGGCGCGTAGCAGAAGGGCGCGATCGACGTATTTTTTGCTCGAGCGCTTGGCCATGTTGATGGCGTAGCGGTCGACGAACTCGGGGAGGTCGCGGTCCTTGATTTTGTAAAAGCAGATCAGTTTTAGGTAACCAGCCTCGACGGCTTCGTCGGAGTCCTCATAGTATTCTTCGATGGTGCTGTAACCCTCGATGGCGCGGACGTAGAGCTGGCGCTTGCGTTGGGCGTTGGCCACGGTCATGAGCAGCTTCGGTCGAAGATGCTCGGGAAGTTCGGTGATTTCGACTGATCCATAAAGTCCGGCGGCTCCGGCGTAGTCTTCCTCTTGGTAAAGGATCTGTAGAAGTGTGTAATTGGCTACCGCTCCGAGGTATCCCTCAGGCTTGAGTTTCAGGGCCTCTTCCAGGAGTGGCTTCGCCTTATCGGGCTGCTCGTTGTCGCTGTGAATGAGGGCGGTCTTGATCAGTGCTTCAGCCTTGAGATCACGGTTCCCGGACTGGTCGGCCAGTTCGCCGAGCGCCTCGAGGGCGGCATCCTCATTTCCAGTTTCGGTGGCAAGGCGAGCGAGTTCGCGGAGGGCGGCGGGTCGGTATTCGTTGTTCGTCTTGAGATCAGCAACCGAGCGGTAGGCCTGCAATGCGTCGGCTTTTTCCCCGGTCGCTTGGAGGCAGTAGGCACGGTAGTAGGCGGAGGACAGCCAGAGTTTGGCATTCTCTTCAGAGACGGTGTTCGCCTTGGCCTTATCAGCTGGGGCGGCGGAGGCGGCTTTGGCGGCGAGGGTGGCTTTTCGCTCGTGGGACGCGCGCTCGGCAATGGTGAAGAACGAAAGGGCACGTGGGAGATCCCGAATTTGGTAGTTGAGCGAGGCCAAACGGTAGGCGGCGAGAGCGGTGAACTCGCCCTTCGGGAACCGCTTCAGGAGGGAATCATAGGCGACCGAAGCACCGGCTTTGTCGCCGAGCTTGAGCCGCGACTCGCCGAGGCGGAAGTGCGCGGCCTCGAGGTCTTTACCATTGGGATAGGTCTGGATGTAAGTCGTTAGGCGATCGGCGGCGACGTCGTAGTAGCCGTTAGAAAAGGCCAGACTCGCGTAGGTGTAGAGATCGTCTTGCGGATCGCCAGTCGGCTGCGGGGCGGGCGGTTGTTGCCGCGGCTGTGGTGCGACCTGGCTGGGCCGACGGACGAGTGGGGCAGGACGAGTTCCGGGAACGGGACGTGCTGGAATCACTCCCGACGGTGGAAGCACCCGCGGATTGCCTTGATTCGGAAGCGGCTGACCGGGGACGTAGGGCAGAGCCTTAGGCACCTGCTGGGCATACGCCAAAGCGGAAAAAAGCCCCAAGGTAGAAAAGCCGAGGAGAACAGACCGTGAAAAATGAGAGCGAAAACGCATCGGATAAACTCGAGGTGCTGGGGTGCTATTGCACGGCGCCCGGCGGGACGGGGCGTGAGGTGGCGAAGGCGACATTCCAAATCCCCGCCTTCTGGCAGATATTCAGAACCATGATGATGTGGGTGTAGCTGGTCTCGGAATCACCGCGCAAGATAACGGCTTGGTCCTTATGAACGGCTGCAATCCGCTGGAGCTTGCCGAGCAATTCATCTTCGCTGATCGACACGGCATTGAGAATAATGGTGCCGTCCTCGCGAACGTTGACGATGATTTCGCCGACAGTGCGCTTTGGTTCCTGGCCTTCTTCAGCGGCGGGAACGGAGATATCGAGTTCGGTTTCAAAGCGGGCGTAGCTCCAAGTGACGATAAAGAAGATCAACAACAGGAAGACGATGTCGATCATCGGCGCCAGCTGAAAGCTTGCCTCTGGCGTGCTGTTGCTCCGGAACTTCATCGGCGAATTGGATTCAAGGAAGGCTTGAGGCTAGCGCTGGGGATCGCCGTAGCGGCCTTGTTCCTGGCGTTGGCTCTGGGTGGCCTTCTTATATTGAGCGCCAAGCAAGGCCATCAGGTGAGTCGAGGCGGCCTCGAGTTCCGAGATCAGGCGTTGCACACGACCGCGGAAGATCGAGTAGAATATGATCGCCGGAATTCCCACGATCAGGCCGCCCGCAGTTGTGAGTAGAGCTTCGGAGACACCACCGGCAAGTTCAAGTTGCTTGGCCCCGAGGAAGCTGTCCTGCGCGATCTCGTTGAACGACTTGATCATGCCGATGACGGTTCCGAGAAGGCCGACCATGGGAGCGATCGAGCCGACATCGGCGAGGTAAGTGATCCGCTGATTTAGCAGACTGGCCTGTCGACTGCCCTCAGCCTCCGTCACTTCACGGACCTCATCGAAACCCGCCGTCGGGTTCTTGGTAGCGAAGTCGAGGGCCTGCTGGGTGATGCGTGCGATGCACTCGTTCTGCCGATTGCAGACGGCGAGCAGACCGGCGTAGTCGCCTTTTCGGATCAAGGCGTCGGCGGCATTCATGAACTGGTCACTTACGACGGTCCCCTGCCGGATGGTGATTAGGTAGAGAATGATCAGGGCCACCGTGATGAACGACAGAGCCGCCAGCGGATAGACAAGCGGGCCAGTCTTCTCAACGATCTCAAGGATCGAGACACCCGCGCTCTTCGCTTCTTCAGGCGCGGCTGCCGCAACAGTAGCTTCCTGCGCGATGACGAGGGCAGGCATCCAACAAAGGAGCGAGCAAAGAAGGGCAAGGCAGATTCGGTGCATAGGACGAGGACTATTGTAGCGCCCTCGTCGTCCCATGCAAACGCGGGCGAGCGGCAATTCTGCACCCCCAAAAATTCGGTGGATGGCGGTAATCGTCTTTTGAATCGGTTACTCCTGCTTCAACGAATATCTAGATCCCTAATCTGCGATTTTGCCCTTAATGATATTAAAGCCCACTATATAGGTTCTCAAGCTAGCCGGAATAAACTCGATATCTACCCCCTGCACTGCTTTCCAACCCTCCTTGGAAATTGTGGTTATCGAAGCTTGCTGAAGTCCGTTCGATCTGCAGAACGTAAGAAGGGACTTGAGCTTGCCCGGATTTTTGAAATAGGCATCACTCCATTTAATTTCCACGGCCCAGTTAATACTCTGGCTCCCATCCAGACGGACCATATCCACCTCTCCTCCTGACCATCTTGCATAGTGGAGCCCTGGTTGAAAGTCGTGAAACCACTGGGCGAAATATGCGGTCTCAACCATGTCTCCCATCTCTTCATCATCAGAGTCAATCTGATCGAATAGAGCTGTCCTAATCGATGGATTGGTCAGGTAGACTTTGAAGAAGGTCTGTCGCTTGAAGCGTTTTGCCCGATTGTCTACCCGGGACACGGTCTTCAGAAGGAATGCTGCTTCCAGATACTCAATATACCGTTTGATGGTATTTTTTGCGACCCCTGAATTTTGTGCTAATCCCTCCAAGCTAACCTCATTTCCGCTGTTAAAGGCTAGGGCAGTAAACAGATGGTTTAGTTCCTGAATATCTTGGATTCCGTAGAGACTGGGGAGGTCCCTCAAGAGCACCTTGTCGATAATGTCATTCTTGATGAATCTACCTGGTTCCTGTTGGAATTCCGGTGTCAGCGCGATTTCTGGATAGCCACCAAAATTGATATAGTTGATGAACTGGGTGTTTAGCGCGTGAATGTCCGAGGTCGAAAATTGAAACCTTCTGGTCGTCTTGTTTTGGACTCTATCGACGAGATTTCCGTTTCCCAACAACTCCAGATATTCGTAAAACGTTAGTGGAGGGAGCATGAAGTCAGTGAACCGACCTGCACCGGACTCATGGCTCTTCAGGCGAAGAGCTGCGGCCGCAGATCCGGATGCGCATATGTGGGAGGCACCATGACCATCCATCAGCGACTTGATGTGAATTTCCCAATCCCTCAGGTACTGAATTTCATCGAAGAAGATATAACAATTTTCGGTCCTAGCATTGCTACCTGTTGCCGCTTCGAAATGGCTCAGCAGCTCAGTCAAACCGAGTCCGTTGTAAATTGGCTTGTCGGTTGAGCAGTAGAAAATTTTGTGGGGATCAACTCCCTTGGCGATTAGCCGAGAAACAGCATGGTGAATCATCACCGTTTTGCCTACTCGTCTCGGCCCCAGTAGAATAATGGCTCGGCTGGAGCCAGCTTTCTCCATCAGCTCTAAATATAGATCGAGATAGGGTCTATGAGTGAAATCTCCGAAAAATTTTGGGACTTCCCCGTCTACCCACCATGAATTCTCACTTGCGAGTGCATTGCGGACCTGCGCTTCGGAAATTGACTTCACATCAGCATTGTAGTTGGCCTGTCCGGAAACCTCAACAAATAAGATCAATCGATTGATCTTACCTCTTACTTCGGGCGAATAGAATCAGCTCATTGAAGCTATTCTGTAAATTGAACTCTTAGCAAGCCTCGCTAAACGCTCTCGACACCTCTTCCGCGATCGCCTTGGCCCCCTCGACTACGGTCTGCTCGTCCATGGCGTAACTGACACGGATACATTCGTGGCGGTGTGCCCAGTCGGGGTCGTGCAGTCCGAAAAAGAAATACTCACCCGGAATGACCAGAACGCCACGCGCCTTGAGCCGAGCGTAAAGTTTCTTCGAGGTGATCGGAAGTCCCGGAAACCACAGCCATAGGAACAGGGCTCCCTCAGCGCTGTGCATCCGCCACTCGATATCTTCGGGCAGGGTGTCGAGGAAGATGGACTTGGCCCGCTCGCACCGCCCTCGGTAGTAGGGACGGACAAGGTCGCGACTCACCTCGAGGATCTCGCCGGACTCGAACAAGGGAGTGACGATTGCCTGGCCGATGTTGTTGTTCGCCAAGCCGACGATGGCAGTCATCGAGGACAGGGCGCGGGCGATCTCCGGCGAGGAAACCACGATTCCGGTGCGCGTCCCCGGCAAACCAATCTTCGACAGACTCAGGGTCAGAATCATGCCTTCGTCCCAGACGGGTCGGACTTCTTCGAACAAGATTCCGGGGAACGGAGCCCCATACGCATTGTCGAGAATGAACGGAACGCCAAGGCGACGGGCGAGGTCGCGCAGTTTCTCGACTTCGTTGTCCGTCAGCACATTGCCGCTCGGATTCGTCGGTCGGGAAGCACAGATCGCTCCGATGTCTGCAGACTCGACCGCCTTCTCCACCGCTTCGAAATCGATGCGATACTTGAACTCCCGCTCGCCGAGTTCTTCGATCTTCGGCTTGGTCGCCAAAAACACATCGCCGTCCATCCCCTGATCGGAGTAGCCGATGTATTCCGGCATCAGCGGTAACAGAATTTTGCGATGCCTACCATCCGGCATCGCCCCAGCGAGCAAGTTGAATAGAAAAAAGAACGCGCACTGCCCGCCCGGCGTGACCGAAATATTTTCTTCCGTCAGGTCCCAATCGAATTCCTTCGACAACGATCCCGCCACCGCAGAGCGAAACTTTCGACCACCGGCCGGGGCCTCGTAAATCGACAGCATGCTCTGAAGACTGCCATCCTCGGCAAGGATCTCCTCCATCCGCCGCCGCCAAATCGCATCGACTTCCGGGATCAGGGCTGGCTGCCCCCCGCCGAGCATACGGATCTTATCACCGCCGTCAGCCAAGGCTTCGCCCAAGTCATCCATCAACTCGCCGATGCCGCTTCCCTGAGCGATCCGACAACCGGCTTCGGAAAATTCGAAAGACATTCTACTAGGAGTTCGCGAGTTCTTGCTACTCGCCGAGCACACCGACGATGCGCGGCTTCTTCATTCCCTCGCGCCAGAGGAACACCTCGCGACTGCAGGAATACGTCGCCTCGGTGTAGCGCGAGTGCATGGCCAAGGCATACTCGGAGTAGACCTCGACCTTCTCGGGAAAGACATAGATGCTCTGCCGGTCGGGCACGAAGACCACCAGGTTCGGGCCTAGAAGCTTGCGGAACTTGGAGACGAAATTGCTCGCGGTGACCAGCCCGGAGACCAAGGGCTTCTCGGACCGGATGACGGCATACTTCGCGCGACCGGCATGGTCCTTGATATACTCCGGCTCCAAAGTGAGCAACCAGCGGGCCGCCTCAAGCGAAGCCTTGGCGTAGAACGCATCCCAACTGATCCGCAGCTTGTCGAAATCCGCTCGGCGGTAGGCCTCGATCCCTGGGTAGCCAGCGATCTCGCGACCCGGCACAAAGAACGTGTGCTTGCCGCCCTCGACCGTCATGCCCATCTCCGGCCGGAGAAAGTCCGGCTCGACCATGACCCAGTAGGGACGAAGCTTTTCCTCCGCCTTAGGATCCGCCGCCAGTGCGCGGCTTGGAAGCAAGACCGAGGTAAGTGACACCCCGAGCCCACACAGGACCTCCCGGCGTTTCGCTTGCCTTCCGACCAAAGTCGATCCCCATTGGGATTCTGTGATTACCTTTCTCCGTGGCATTCTCGTAGTAGCTATTCCCAGCCTGATCACCATCGACGTGAGCGGCGTAGGCTACGAAGTGCATATCCCTCTTTCCTGTCATGATCAACTCCCGGCCACCGGAAGTGAAGTCACGATTCTCATTCACCACCACATCACCGACAGCGATCAGAGGCTCTACGGCTTCCTGCTCCCCGAGGAGCGAGACCTATTTAGGCTCCTCATCGGACGCGTCTCCGGAGTCGGCCCGAAGATCGGTCTGTCCGTTCTCGGCGGCATGGGAGTCGAGGCATTCAAGGCATCGGTAGTCAGCGAAGACATCGCCGCCATCTCCAAGGTCAAAGGTCTTGGCAAGAAGACCGCCGAGCGAATCGTGCTCGAACTGAAAGACAAGGTCGGCATCGCCGAAGCCTGGGAAGCCTCGCAGGTGCCCGGCTCAGAATTGTCCGAATCTTCCGTCTGGAACGATGCCAGCCTCGCGCTCATCTCGCTCGGCTACAAACAATCCGACGCCCAAAAGGCCCTCGGTCAGTTGCAGAAATCCGGTAAGCTCGGCGACTCCCCAACGACAGATGCCATCCTTCGCGAAGCTCTCCAAGGCTTGAACTAACCTCGCGCAGCCCATCCGATGAGCCACCCCGATCCCAGCACCGGAACAACATCTTCCGCCGTCCAAGAAATCGACCGTCGCCTGCCCGACGGCGGCCTCTTTGACGGCAAGACTTGGGTGCCATCACCCGAGCCATTCGTCCTCACAAAGAAGCAGGGCAAAGAGCTCCAGCGCCTCGGCGACCTACTGGCAAAATTCGTCGCCGCCTCCGACGACGCCTATCGCCGAAGCACCAAGGGCTCGCTACCTGACTGGATCTCCGGCTACCTCGACGCAGGCAAGCCGGACTTCCTTCGTGAAATCGGAGCCTCCACTCAGACCGAGCCGTCCTTGCCCCGAGTCATCCGACCCGACGTCCTCCTCACCGCCGACGGCTTCTCGCTCACCGAACTCGATTCCGTCCCCGGCGGCATCGGCCTGACCGACTTTCTCCACCAATGCTACGGGTCTCAAGGATTCGAACTCATGGGCGGCACCGACGGAATGCGTAACGGCTTCTCCTCCATTCTCGACGACGGAGCCGACATCGTCATCTCCGACGAATCCGGCGACTACCGACCCGAGATGGAATGGCTTCGGCGCGAACTCGGCGACGACCAAGTCTCCGTCCACCGGGCCGAAACCTACCAGCCCGACGGCAGCCAGATCTATCGCTTCTTCGAGCTCTTCGACCACGCCAACATCCCGTTCCTCAAGTCCCACGCCGCCCAGTTAGCTTCCGGAGAACTGCCCATGGTGGCCCCGGCCAAGGCCCACCTCGAGGAAAAAATGTGGTTCGCCTTGTTCCACCGCCGCCAGCTCCGCGACTTCTGGCGCCGCGCACTTCGGGACAAGGGCTACCAACAACTACAGAACTACCTGCCGTATTCTTGGGTCGTCGATCCGGCCCCGATCCCTGACCACGCCGCCATCCCCCGGCTCGATCTCGGGTCCTGGGACGAACTCGCCGCACTAGGCCAGAAAGACCGAGAGCTCGTGCTCAAGGTCAGCGGATTCAGCGAACTCGCCTGGGGTAGCCGTGGCGTCTGGATCGGCCACGACATGCCGCAGACCGAGTGGAAGACCGCCGTCGATCGCGCCGTCGACATGTTCCCGACCAATCCCTGCCTACTCCAGGAATTCCGCAGCCCCGCCCGCATCGAGCACCCGATCTGGAACCGCCAGACCCAGAAAGTCGAAACCATGGAAGGCCGCGTGCGTCTCTGCCCCTACTACTTCGTCGCCGCCGGCAAGGCCACCCTCGGCGGCGTGCTCGCCACCATCGTACCGACCGACAAGAAGGTCGTCCACGGCATGGAAGACGCCTGCTTGGTTCCGTGTAGGATCGAGGGGTAGCTGGATGACCATCCGCCCTCTCCAGCGCAGCGAAGAACCTCTACTCCGGGAATTCCTCTACTACGCCATCCATGTCCCGCCAGGCGCGGCACCTCCCGATCGCAGTGTTTTACAGATCCCCTTGGTAGCCTGCTATCATGAAGACTGGGGCAGAGCTGACGACGTCGCCTTGGTCGCAGAACAGAACGGCAATGCGGTCGGGCTCGCGTGGCTCCGACAGATGACTGCGGAAAACCCGGGATACGGATTCCTAGACGGATCGACTCGTAGCCTATCAATTTCTGTCCTCCCAGGACATCGCGGCCAAGGCATCGGCACCCGCTTGCTCGAAAGACTATTGCCACTAGCGGACGATCATGCCGTCTCGCTCAGCGTCCAAAAAAGCAACCCCGCCCAGCGTCTCTACCAGCGCTGCGGATTCATGAGGATTAGGGAGGATGATTCGGAACTGGTCATGCGAAGGGGTAACCCGCCGGGTTGATCGCCCTATGACCTAGTTTAGCTAGCTAGTGCCTGGGAGAAAACGCATTATTCACCCGCTGGAGCCCTACTCGGGGTCGATTGCGACCAGCAAGGGGGCTTCCGCGATGCTCTTCGTGGGCCCTGTGACGATCTGAAGAGGGTCTTGGGGGATGCGCGGTCAGGTCTCGTACACGGGCGGGCAGGGGGCCGCTGTCGCGCCCGCCAGATCCCGCCATGTCCGGTCGTTGCTACTAGGCGGCTCGGGATC
>Ga0209186_1002621_pt1 | contig 12704 bp, 14 predicted proteins | sample SidtaG_FD_187426 | JGI IMG/M metagenome (GOLD analysis project Ga0209186, IMG submission 187426) | Marine algal microbial communities from Sidmouth, United Kingdom - Sidmouth_Male2 metaG (SPAdes) (version 2) | ecosystem: Host-associated > Algae > Red algae > Unclassified | place: Sidmouth...
AAACAGGCCAACCATTGGTCTAGAACAGCAGCAAACAGCTGCTGAGTGCAAATCTACGACGCTCCATTGGCTCTCCAACCGCCAGGTCCGTGCAGAATCGAGATTCTCCGTTTTCTTCAGATATTCTCCCTTTCTCAGTCGTCTCATGGGGTAAAGTAGCCCAGAGCAGTTTGCTATCGAGATTTTCCTCGAGATTCTAAGATAATCTCAGAAAAGCGAGTGCGCCGATTGTGCGTTTGCGGGCCGTACGGGCACATGCTGTAATGATGGGACCCGACATGCACTGCTGTCGATCTTCTTGGCCAATCAGAAACGTCCCTGCATCGCTGTTGCACTCCCGTTCTCTGCCGATGAGGACAAAATTGGGGGATCAGCAATATGACGGAAACGGACCCCTAGAAGCTTCGCTAAAAACACGTGCCAGGTTGCGGAGATAAAAGCAAAAGGGAGCCAAGCTATGTCTACTCAATTGCGCCCTGTTCTTCTCAAGAACAACGAGATTCTCCTCACAATCGAGTCCAGCACCGCCTTCTCCCACCCTTAGGTCGAGGGCGCAGATGTTGCCCCCGATGGCACACCCAGCTCTGCGTCCATCACACTCATGTGCGGGAACTTGGCGCGCTCCTCCAGTTGCTTCTCCGCCCACAACACGCTGCGGAGGAGTCCCGGTAGGCGGGGCATCGTCTCCTGGTTCTGTGAGGCCAGGATGGCCGCGTTGAGCTCTGACGCCGTCTTTTGTCGCTGCGAAGGCGACAGCAGAGCGGCCATAGGGCACTTGTCCGCGTCCGCAGGTGTGTCAAAAGCCAGGAGCGCGAGGGTGGCTTCCAGCTCGCCGAGGTGCGCCGGGTGGCTTGAGCCCGTCGGCGCCAATTGCGCGGTCGCAAACGACAGCGCGCTCGTGGCGTCGCCAGACCGGATGAGCTCGATGAGCTGCTGCTGTTGCAAATGGAAGAACAGGGCCGGGTTGCGGGTGAGGATGTCCGCGTCAAGGGCAACAGCGCGGGCCATGGCGCCTGCCACGTCGCCTTCCTGGATGGATTGGCGGGTGCACATGCGCTCTGTGATGGTTGACAGCTCGACACCGGGCTCGACGCCGGCCTCGGCCGACAGCGCCTCTGCCGCTTCTTTGTAGCCCTCAATAACCAGGTAGTCCATGACAAGCTTGTTCAGGGCGGCGCGGTCAACGTCCACGTCTGCTAGCTTGGCCTCCCATTGGACCTTAGTGTAGGACGGGGGGGGCTTGGGGGTGGGCTTTGGGGCTGGCTGTGTAGTGTGCGGGACAGGTGATGGGCGGCAGACACAGAATGGCGAGGGAACGAGAGGGAGCATCAAGCAGAGAGCATGGCCAGGGGCAGAGCATGTGCGAAGCAGACTCCGAATGGAAACAGCGAGGGGTGCAGTGTCGTACGCGCAGCAGAGGAATAAGCGTCAATATGTGGTCATTGAAGGACTCCCATAAAAGCGGGCAGTCTGCGCAACCACACCGCGGCGGTCGCCGCAATTGAGCTCTGCACCGCTACAAAGAGATGCTGAAGGAGACAGCGCCAGCAACAAAAGGTGGTCATGGCGGGCACGAGACGGGCCAGGGCATCGCTTGCACATTGAACCCGCTGACGCTCAGAAAACGACCTTCAGCTCATGATGCCAGCCAGGGCGCCGCTTGAACGAACCCACTACCCACACGCGGCGGGCCGCACGAGGGATGGCATGAACGCACCATGGTGTCCCGCTCGCCGTGGTGCATTCGTATTCCAGCACCCCGGTGAGGACGAATCATTCTCACCACACCCTCGATGGTTGGGTCGAGGGGACACCAGGCACAACAGCCGAGCCACGAAGGGGAAAAATGGGAAGCGGAGTGCGAGGGCGGGGGCAACAACAGCGACGAAAGGCACGCGCGTCAGCAGAGACCGCATGGAAACGAACAGGCGTGTGTGGTCAAAGAATGAGGCTCGCAAGCACCACTGTCTTAAGTGGTGTCACGCGCATCTTTCAAGTAGCCCCCCATACAGCCCCATCGCAAGCACCACACGACCGGACCGGTGACGAGTCAAGGCCACAAAAAGACCAAGAGCTTGGACCCAGCGAGGCTCGGCATGCTCGCGGCCTGCCGCGTGCACTGTGCGTAGTGAACCATGGGCGTTGTGGTTCCGGCTTCACCTGGCACTGTGGCCTTTCCTACCAGGTGACAATTGCGGTCTTCTTGGGCTGCTCGCTGTGTGTTAGGGAAGAAGGGAGTACGCCCCCGGCTTCGGCTGGTGTTGCTGTGCTCCCGCCGTACCGCTTCCTGTTGGCCGTTGCTTTGCGGCACCCTGTCTTCGCGGGCACGCACTACGCTTTCTTCTTTGACTGTTGCCTCCCCCACTCGCGTCCTTGCTGCTCCACCATCATCTCTAGACGCTTGTGCACCCGCCGCTGACCCGTTGGCGGCGGCGAGTCGTCGTGGCCAACCCCCTCGGCTGCCACGTGGCACGTCCTTTGTGGCCCGCCATCATCTCTGCCCGTGGGCTGACTCCCCCTCTGTCTAGCTGTCGTTGGACGTAGACGAGCGCTCTGGGGCAGGTGGCGGTCGGCGCGGCGGTTGAGCGGCCGGACGCGACCGGCGCGGCCCGTACACGTCGGCGGCGGCAGCGGGTGGCCACAGTAGCGACGGCGGCGGTGCGGCGATGCCGGGCAGCGGTGATGGCCGGCGGGGCGGCACAGGGGGGGGTGGCGCTGCCGCCAATGGCCGGCGCTCTGCCCCGGACAGCGCCGGAGGCACGCCGCCCTTGGTCCCTTCCGTCATGTCGGCGTCTCGCAACCGCTCTCCTATTGAGTGTGTCAAGGAGATGCTCGGTGGCACGCGCGTCCTCCGCCGGCGCCGCTTTCTCGGAGTGTCGAGTATGTGGCTGTGGCTGTCGCCCGGGATGGAAACGCTACACTGGAGTGCGGAACCCAATCCCATCGACGCTGAGGTCATCGTCTTGAACCACGTGAATCGGCTGAAGGCCACCGACAGGGAGGTCATGATCAAGAGCCTAGACGGTGTGCGGGCCAACTTCATCCTGTCCTCGGTTGACGCGGCGTACACGTGGCTGTTAGGACTGGCGTGCTTGGTGCCCCTCGGCGCGTCTGTCGAGTCGCGGTACCAGGCGTTACAGACGCGGAACCAGTACGACCCGCTCACGGACCAGTGGGATGGTACCCCGCTTGTCAAGTGCAAGCGGGTGCGCGACTATGTGCTGCTCGGCACCATCGGGCGGGGCTCCTTTGGCAAGGTCAAGATTGCGCTTTCCTCGACGGACCGCAAGTTCTACGCTGTTAAGGTGTTGGTCAAGCAGGCCCTCCGCAAGCAGCTGCGCGTTACCGCCTTTGAGCAAAAGGCCAGTGGGGAGCCGTCGCGTGCTGTTAATCTCGACGACGTCGTTGCTGGCGGTGGTGACGGCGCCGTGCGACAGGGGGGCCTTTTGTTACTGGCCGATGGGAGCAATGGAGCGGTTGGCGACGGTGGCGTCGGCGGCGGCGGAAGCGGCAGCAGGTCGGGGAGAGGCAGCGCGTCGAGCAAGACGGATGAGCTGATCACCGACCTCATCCCCGAGATTGCAATCATGCGTGCGCTCCACCACCGCAATGTGGTGGAGTTCAAGGCCGTTTTTAATGACGAGAGCAGCGACCGGGTTTTCATTGTTGTTGAGTATGTGTCCAGGGGGTCGATTATGTCCTCGGCGCGTCTGCAGGGAACACCCCCGTTGGCGGAGACGCGCTGCCGAGAGGTGTGTCGTGACGTGCTCGCTGGCCTTGCCTACCTACACGGCCAAGGTGTTGTGCACCGGGATATCAAGCCCGACAACCTGCTCCACTGCGCGGATGGGACCGTCAAGATCTCTGACTTCGGCGCGGCCCTCTTAGTCAGGCCCCCCGCGGGCCAGCCACAATCCACTCCCCCTGTCAGCATGGACGCGGGCGCGGACGGGTCGGGGGGAGCCGGGGCCTCACCCGCGGGGACGTCTGCGAATGGCCGGCCGGCCGGTCCACTTGGCGGCAGCGGCAGCTTTCGTGACGCCACCGTCGTTGCCGAATCGTCGGCGCACTCTTCGCTGTCGCCGTTTGCGGCGGCCACGCCCAGTGGCCACCGCTTGACGCCTTTGCGGGAGATGGTCGGCACGCCCGCCTTTACCGCACCAGAGTTGTGTCTTTTCCGACGCCCCACCGCTCGGGAGGCGGTGGCGGCCGACCCGTTTGCGGCGGACATGTGGAGCGTCGGCGCGACGCTATTCTATATGGTGTTTGGGCAAGCGCCCTTTTTGGCCTCTTCCGTGTATGACATGTACGAGGCGGTGTGCACGCAGGAGCTGCAGCTGCCGTCTTCCTCTACCGTGTCGCCGTGCATGGAGCACCTGCTAAGGCGCCTACTGGACAAGGACCCGTCCACTCGGCTGACCCTACCAGAGGCGCTCCAGTCTCCATGGTTAGTGGAAGACACGGCGGCGGCGGAGCCGACTCCACCACTGCCCATTCTTACTCGCGTGTTTGGGCGGGGGGATAACGCCAGGTGAGTGTTTAGCAGCAAGGCATGGTGCATGATACATGGCATGTCCTTATCTTTTTGTCTCGTCGGTCTGGAATGAAGCTGAGTGATCGGCTTGTGTGGGCATAGTCTGTGCTTGGCTCCGCTTTGGCGACAACGCCTGCGTCAATGACCAGTTGGCAACTTTGGCTGTTTCCCTGGTCTTTCCCTGGGCCCGTGCAGTGACGCCCTTTGTGTGGCAGTCGTGGACGTCCGAACCCGCCCACCCGCTGTCGGCGATGCCGTGCAACGTGACCGCCGAGCTGGTCGACGAGTCGGGGGCGGCACGGAGCTGCGCTTTCACCCCAAACTGGACCGGGTGGCGCGCTCCGACTGACAATTTGGCCGGTCGACGCATGGTCGCCTGGCGGTGGAGGTACTCGCGTAGGCCTCGTGGTTGTGAGCCGTTGCCACCGTTGCCTCCGGTGCCTCAGTGTGTAGGGTGGGTTCCTACGCCGCGGCACGCCTTGGCCGGGTGTGGCCCACCGGCGCAGCTCCCTCGCCGCCGCCGTCGGCCGTCTGTGCGGGGCTCGTGCGGCCCAGACAGAGCCAGCGGTGGGTGGTGTGGCCGAGAAGGGGGCGAAGGACGCCCCTCTCGGTCCGGGCGTTGACGCATCGGCGCACGGATGCGGGCGAAGGGAGATGCGCGACGGTGATTGCGGTCGGCGCACCGAACGCCCCGCACGGCGCGCCCCGCATCGTCGTGCCCGCAACCGCCGGGGGACCCGCGACCGGTCGGCGTAGCCGGCCGGGGCCGCGTGTCGGCCTCGGGGTGTGCGGTGGCGCGGCAACAGTGGTGAGATTGGGACGGACGGGGCGGGGCTGTGTCCCGACCCCCTCGACCGCCACTGCAATGGTGGCCATCACAACCATCGAGGCGACTGCTGGGCACGTACCGTCTGGCCCCACACCGTGCGCCAACCACGTCCGTCCACGGGTGGCTTGCGTGGCGCGGAGGGCGCCGCTGCCGTCGCGATGGCAACACTTTTGGGGGTGACTGCGCCGCGGTGGTACCGGCGCTGCGGCGGGTAGTGGGGGAACGGCTCCCCATGCCTGCTCACCTCCCCGCACCCTTGTAACGCGCCTGTCGTGTTGGGGAACGCTGGGGGTGGAAGGATAGGGAGGCATGCCAGGGGTGGGCTGCAGTCGAGGCGGGACGGACACGCCCCGAAAGGGGGTGGTGGACGGGACCGCGTGCTGGTGCTGGCTGGGCTCGCGGAGCCCGCGGCGGGTGGAAAACGCGAGGACGAGATGCCAGCCGCCGCGGTTGAGTGGCGGCGCCTGGCTGCTTGGCCACCGTCGCCGTCTCTTGGCCCGGACCGGTTGGCCGCCACCGCGTCGACGGTCGGTGCTGCACTCGGTGGCGGTGCCGCCTGGCGACTGTCATCGTAGGCGTCGCCGCCCTTGACGGCCTGCGCCGCAGCCGTCCGCCGCGGGTGGGGATGCTTCCCCGCGCCGCCCGCCGACGCGGGCGACCTGCCCCAGGGCGGTCTTCTCGCCGCCCCGCGCCCCTTTGGCGCAGACGACAGTGCGACGGCCCCTTTGGGGTGCTAGGACGGCGGACGCGGCGACAGTGAAGACAGGTAGCGCGTCTGGTGCCCGCCCCACTTGCAGCAAGAGAAAACAGTGTACATATGTTGGTCGCCCGTTTGCAATTGTTCCCCCGTCCACATGCGTGCAACTGTGCTCCCTCCCACCCCCTTCCACCTGCGCAGTGCCTATTATAGCAGGTTCCTTGGCGGTTCGGTTCAGGGGGGTCAGATAGCTCCCCCAAGTAGGGTGGTTGAGTACGGGGACCCGCCACCACCGTGGGGTTGGGATACCGCGCATTCGGGGCCTGTGGCGGCGGGGGAGGTCTCGCCTCGCGGCGAGCCCTCTTCTCCGCCGCGATTTTGAAAGAGCCACGTTGCAATGCGCTGACAACGTGTGCAAGGCTGTGGCGGTGCAAGGCTCACCATCGCGCCCGATCGCGTGATCAGCACTTTCCGAACATGTTGCGACTTGCTGTTTCGCGAATTTCTTTGATATCGTTTGTGCTTGGGCGGTGGCTGGTGGACTGGTTCATTGTTTGCGTTTCTCGCGGCCGCCGTCCGATTTGATTCTTTGGTGCCGGCCGGCGAGCTGTTTCTCGCCGGGCCGCGCGCAACGCCGCTCCTCTGGGGGGGGGGCGACTGCTGCGCGGAATGTGCCACACGGCCCCACACGCATGCGTGCGTGATCGTCTGCCGTGTGGCCCGCGCATGCGTGCGCGGTTGCCCGTTTGTGGCCCGTGCGTGCATGTGTGCGCGGGTATTTGAGGGCGCTCGATTCGACTAGCGGTCGGGCGGCTGTTCCGCAGCAAGACCCACAAATCGTCGGATTGTCGTCTCCACCGTCGTGGGGGACGCCAGTCTGCCGGTCGGGTCGATCCGATACACCGTCGTTTTTCTCCTGTTTCCCCTGTCTCCTCGTCTCGCTACCGCTGAGGAACCACAATCGCGATTCTCACCTGGCGTACGGGACGCTGTCGTCGTGCTCGATTACTTCGACGACTTCGGCCACCATCGGGGTGTGGCTCGGTGTCGACCATTCCCTTGTGTCGCCCTCTGTCAACCCGTTGTCCGACATCGTCGTGCTCACGACTGTGCGGCCGTTTGCTGGCACTCGCCGTTTCGGCACCGCCCGAGAAGAGGCGTGCGTTGGGGAACCAAGCCGTAAAGGTGTGTGTAGTCACCCTTGCCTGTGGTGGGCTCGGGTATAAGCAATATTGAGCTTTTAAGACTTTGACCACCAGGGCGAGCGTGACCGGTCCGCGTCTGACCAACGCTTCACAGGACAGGCCTGGCGGCTTAAGCTCACGTGTTCCGATCACCTGACACGGTGCCCCAACGTACAACTACCTCTTCTTGGGCGGCAAGATTCGGGCCGAGTCTGCTGGCAGCGGTGCCACCGTTTGCACGATCGTACCGGACTTGACCCTGTGGAACGTGACGACACCAGTTTGCAGATTCCTGAAGGCTTCATCGACGTGTTACTTCTTGATCGTGATGTCGGACCAGGGCGGCAACCAAAGCGGCGTCGTCTCGCAGGCGGAGTTCATGCCGGAGTTCAACCTGGCGATGCTGTCCGATCGTCTCCGCGGTTTTGTAATGACGGTCCGTGCAGTAAGCACGAACGCGCAAGGCCAAGCTGTGACGGGGGGCGAACTCAAGACAGTCGTGGCGGAAGGTTATCCACCGCTCCGGCTCTTCACCAACGAGTTTATGGCGTTTCCTATCTTGTACAAGGCGCTCGTTGAGTGGATCAACACGCACGGCGGCAACATGGCGGTCGTGCGCGGCAAGCCCAGCTCGCGCGTACTTGCGGAAGGTCTCTACGAGGACGCCGAGGACACGGCTGCTGCGCAGCAGTTGCTCAAAGAAATTGACGAGGCCGATGCCCGCATTGCGCGATACGGCGTGAACGCAGAGGACACCGAACGACGCCCTCATGAAGGTGGTCAAGGACCTTCGACCGGTGCGCGCGCTGCGCACCAGATCGGTATGCGATTCAAACATCCGGCGGACAAGTTCTCTGGTGAGGACGACGAGTGCTGGGAGGAGTTCGTCGCGGAGTACGACCTCGTGTGCGAGAACTACGGCCTCGACGAGACGCAGAAGCTGATGTACCTGCACAACCTAGTGCGTGGGAATGCCAAGCGCTTTTACCTGAAGTCTTACATCCAGACTTGCCGCACCTACATCCAGGCTGTCGGTCGCATCGCGGCAGAGTACAACTCACGTGTTAAGCAGAATCAGATCCACAACAAACTGACCGATCTGCGTATGCGGAGCTTCGTTGTCAAGGGCATGAAGCTTGGCGACGCGCTGACGGAGACGTACCGCGTCATCCTCAAGCTGTCTAAGATGGCACCGCCGGCATTTGTGGGCGAGTCCTACCGCGTCTCATACCTTCGTGGCGCAGTCATCGGCTACCCTTGGGCGACCGAACCGCTGAGTCGCATCTCGACGAACAACCTCAGCTTCCTGATGCTGTTCAACGAGCTCCAGTCTGCTCTCCACCTGCGCGAGGAAGCGCAACGGGCGGTGCTGCGCGACAACGCCGCGCTTGGAATGGGCATCGACGCCAAGGAGCCGCGCGTCATGTACCAAGGGAAAGCCCGCTATGGTGTGAGCAACCGACCGGCTTCGTCAGGCGTCGTCACCAGCAGCAAGAAGCCGTTCGACCCACTGACCCTGATGGGTTGCTTCAACTGCGGCAATCGCCGTCATACAGTCGATGATTGCCAGTTGCCGCGCGACGACAACAAGATTAAGGTGAAGCGCATGGAGTACCTGAACAAGCGCCGCGAAAAGCGCAATGAGGTCGCTAAGGTCCTCCACGCGCTCTGTGATCAGCTGGCCGGCGATGACGACAGCATGACGGTTGGCGGCAAGGAGGACGAAGATGACGGCGACATCGGTCGTATCGACGGTGACGTGCTCTACGAGGTCATGTCCGGCGATGGCGAAGGCAAGAGCAGGACCGCCGTTGTTCCGCAAGGTGTCGGGGAGGTTTTCTGCCGAGGGACTGACGCGTCGACTCTCCCTCGCGCATAGACGGAACAAGGACCGAGAAAAAGCGGTCGACCTTCATGCCCTCGTGCTCTCAACATCCGTAGAGCACTTCGAAGGCGCGTGCCTGGACACCGGGGCACAGCGGGCGTTCATTGGCGAAGCGCAAGCACGTGCTTTCTCTCACTTCTCCGCCAACAGCCGACAACTCAAGCAACTCAAGCTGTCAAAGGTGTCCAAGATTTATCGGTTCGGACGTAGCCGACACAAAGCCATAGGAACGATGGACATTGACGTGCCACTGGGTAGCACTTTTATCATGCGGCTGACCGTCGACGTTGTGGACCTGAACGTACCCTTTCTCTTGGGGCTTGACGCGATGGACAAGTACCGCTTGTACGTCAACACGATGTCGAACCATCTCGTGTGCGTCAACGAGGGTGTCGATCTCCCAGTAGTCCGCAAGTACGGGCACATTTACTACGACTGGGACATGGCGACGTTCTACTCTTTCTCCGAGCTACAACGCATCTACAAGCACTTCTTCCACGAACGTCCTGATCGTCTCTATGCTCTTGTGCGACATGCCAAGGACAAGGATGCCGTTCCGGCGACGTTGAAGAAGCTGCAAGATTTGACGGATGCGTGTGACGTCTGCCAACGACATGCGGTAGCGCCACGCCGTTTTCGTGTTGGCATGCCCAACGAGGACATTCGCCTGAACCAGTTGGTATACGTGGACCAAATGTGGATTGAAGGCAAAGCTGCCCTGCACGTCGTCGACAAGGACACCTGCCTGGGCGCCGTAGCTTTTCTCGATGAGGGCCAGACGACGGACGCCGTGTGGGAAACGTTCCTAAGCATCTGGGTGACGCCGTACATTGGCTACCCCGCAGAGATGCACGTCGACCAAGGTTCCAACTTGACTTCCGCGCGGTGGTCGGCGCTGGCCGAAGCGGCTGGCATCAAGATGCGGGCATCGGGGATTGAGAGTCACAACTCTCTTGACGCCGGCGAGCGCAACCATGCCGTGTTGCGCCATCTCTACCAGCGTGTACGTGCCTCTCACCCGAACATCGCTGCCAAGACCTCCCTCGCGCTCGCCGTTTGGGCGATGAACCAGACCATCGGTCCCCAAGGCCTGTCACCGATGCTGCTTGTCTTTGGGGTACATACTCGCATCCCAGTTCGCACCGAAGACATGCCGGAGCATCGGGATCGAGCAAAGGCGCTCGTTCAAGCGCGGGCTGACATGGGTAAGCACGTTCCTCGTCTCCGTCTCGCTGCTGCCGCTCGCCAACCGGTCCCCGCTGCGGCAGATCGGGAGATCAGTGCGGGCATGCGCGTGCTGGTTTGCCGAGAAAGGCCAGACCTCTGGGAAGGTCCATTCACGGTGGTGGACTGCGACAACAAGCAAGTGTGCCTGGATGTCAACGGTCAACTGAAGCTCTTCTCTCTACACCAAGTCAAGGAGTATACTCCGCCCGTCAATGCGTCGGCTGCTGAGACTGCATCACCAAAAGCAGCGACACCGGCGGGCAGCGCATCTCCAACTTCTGTGGACCCGAGAACCGACGACACAGCCGGCTTGGGATCCGCAATCGACGGCATCGCTGCAGGGGATACGCTCCTCTGTCGCGTGAGTCGTCTACTGGGAGATGTTCAACATCGTCTGGACAACACTGAGCGCAGTGGCATGTATATCACGGAGGTGCTACAAGCCAACGATCCACGCGCTCACTAACCGGCAATGATCAAGGCCAAGAAGGAAGAGGTCGCTGGTTTGGAGGCGCGCCGCACATGGGTCAAGGTTCCACGATCAAGCGTGCCAAATGGCGCAAGCATCATGGGAGGACGCTTTTTACCGGCGATCAAGAACCCTTCGACGGAGGTCGAGAAGGCAAAGGCCCGCTTCGTGCAACAAGGACACATGGACACGGACAAGCCATTCGTGGTCCACAACGCTCCCACGCCGAGACAGAGCTCTACGCGCATCGTCGTGTCCACGAGTGCCAACGAGGGCTTCCGCCTGTTTCTCCAAGACGTGAACCAAGCCTACTTGCAGAGTCGGGATGCGTTGACAAAGCCGATATACCTCAAGCCCGGCCCCAAAGACGCCCAGTTCTTCGACCTGGACGACATGCACGTCCTCCGACTCAAGCGCCCGCTGTACGGCTACTGCGAAGCAGGAAATTACTGGAACGCGACGGCCAGGGCGCACGTGAAGGATGACCTGCAGATGACGCCGCTAACCGGGGACCAAGCGCTGTTCATCAAGGGGGACCATCAAGGCGTTCAAGGGCTGCTCAACCTTTGCACGGACGACTTCCTCCACGGCGGCAACGCAACCTTTCAGGCGCTGACACAAAGGACGCTTGAGACCTTCGCGGCGAAGCCACGTACGTGGGATAGCTTCGACTTTGCCGGCGTGGCCATCAAGACGGAGTCGGACCCCGAGCGCATCCTTTCCCTTGGCCAAGAGCGCTACGTCGAGGCGGCCGCCATGCGTCCTTTGGACACTTCCTTTGAGACATTTGTGTCGGCTCGAGCTACCTTGGCCTGGGTGGCTCATAGTCGTCCCGACCTGTGCTGCGCGATCAACCGCGCTGCTCAGGTGACGTCGACGTCCTTCTGCAATCGGCACATCCAGGAGTTCAACAAGGCCGTCAAGTACGCGAAGGCCACTAAGGAGCTTGGGTTGTCTTACTCACATCTGGACAAGGACTCCCTCCACCTGCGTGTGTATGCCGATGCATCCTTTGCGTCCAACGACGACCTGTCATCACAGCTGGGGTAAATTGCCTTATTGTGTGATGACCGCGACGGCTGCCATGTGTTGGTTTACTCCAGCAAGAAGGCTCGACGCGTCGTACGCAGTATGATGGCAGGCGAGGTGTACGCCTTCGCCGATGCGTTTGACGCTGCATTCATCCTTACGCACGACCTCGAGCGCATCTACCGCCAACACCTGCCGCTTGTAATGCTCACGGACTCCAAGCAGATATTCGACGTCATTACGCGGGCGTCACACACCACGGAGAAACGCCTTATGATTGACGTGGCCGCTGCACGGGAGGCGTACAACAGCAATGAGATGTCCAACGTCGGGCTGGTCAACTCCATGCATAACGTAGCCGATGGGCTCACCAAGCCGCGTCTTTGCTCGGCGCTTGACGCTGTGCTACGGACGGGCAAGGACGGCAACCCAGTGGAGCAGTGGATCATCCGCATGCCGCCGACGCCCGGGCGCTCTGGTGAGGAAGAGCCGGGAGTGTAAGAGCCACGTTGCAATGCGCTGACAACGTGTGCAAGGCTGTGGCGGTGCAAGGCTCACCATCGCGCCCGATCGCGTGGTCAGCACTTTCCGAACATGTTGCGACTTGCTTTTTCGCGAATTGCTTTGATATCGTTTGTGCTTGGGCGGTGGCTGGTGGACTGGTTCATTGTTTGCGTTTCTCGCGGCCGCCGTCCGATTTGATTCTTTGGTGCCGGCCGGCGAGCTGTTTCTCGCCGGGCCGCGCACAACGCCGCTCCTCTGGGGGGGGGCCGACTGCTGCGCGGAATGTGCCACACGGCCCCACACGCATGCGTGCGTGATCGTCTGCCGTGTGGCCCGCGCATGCGTG
>Ga0209186_1002624_pt1 | contig 12696 bp, 17 predicted proteins | sample SidtaG_FD_187426 | JGI IMG/M metagenome (GOLD analysis project Ga0209186, IMG submission 187426) | Marine algal microbial communities from Sidmouth, United Kingdom - Sidmouth_Male2 metaG (SPAdes) (version 2) | ecosystem: Host-associated > Algae > Red algae > Unclassified | place: Sidmouth...
GGCTCGTCATGTACAAGCTTACAACTTTCCCTGGTCGAGCACGCCTCACATGCCCACCGTGGAAGCATGGCGTCAACAAGGGCGCAAAAAGTACCACAAAATCGGCACCCTACTTTTTTTGCACACACGACAAACCCCCAAAATGCAGTCCACATACCGGAACGGCGCGCATAGACTGAAAGCTTGCGAGTTGGTGGTTCTTTCTATAGCAGGACATTCGGCATTGTGTGCGTTGGTGTCCGTCTCTGGTGGGCCTGAACATGCGTCGCCGGCAGAGGTTTTAATGCGTGAGATCCACCTTTAGGAAGTCCAAACGGGAAACGAGGCAGCTTTCCCACATTGGGGCTCAATTGCAAGACCCTGACGGCCTTACCGGTTTCGCCGATTTTATTCCCTCGGAATCGGTTAAAAACCGATCTCGGTTTTTCGGCCGATCAACCGATTTGAACCGATTTCAATTTTCCGATTGGACACCCCTAGTTGGGGTGAGGGTGTGGCCGGCTGCACAGCAAGGTCTCAACCACGTTACTCCAAAGCGCACATTCCGGGAGAAATCGCGTGCGGATCACTGCAGGTCGCTCTGGCCATGTCTGCACGGCGAGGGACGTGAACATGATTCGGCACCAATATCGTTTTAAGTCCGCGGCAAAACACGTGATTCGGCACCGTCTGTCTTGAGGCACACATGAAAACACAGAGCCCGCAGTTTGGGATCAGAACAGGCATTTCGTGGGCGACACATCTGCACCGCGCAGGCCCCACGCCGCTCGAGTACCAGAGTGTAAACGCACGCTTCTGGCATCCCGAGATCCAAGAGGTGAACCGTGAGAGGCCCTCTCGTCCAATCATTCTTGCGGAAGCCATCAAACGCGACTGCGATATTTCTTTCCAAACACGTTCACGTGCGCAAGATAAAAAAAACAATCTCGCGCACGTGAACGTGTTCGGCTTGAATGCGCCGAAAGAGCCTGTTTCGGCTCGTAAGTCCTTTCTGTGCGGGATCGCACGGTCGGCCGGATTGGGTCTAACAGTATTTGCGTGATTGGGGTGTGATTGGAACGAAGCGCTCCCATTGGCTAGCACGTGTCTATGCACGCCGTGCACGCGCCGTGCAGACGGGGCCTCTGGAAACTGGCCTCAATGGCCCCGTACGGGCTAATTTTATCACTCAGAAGCATGCAGAGTGCCGCTACCGCCGTGCTTGCCGAAGAGGCTATGGCGGCCCTGGCATCGATGAGGTGCTACAGGAAGCTCAAGTACCTGCATTCTTGAACGTGAAGACTAGAACTTTGACACCCATGGCTTTGGGGCTCCACTTCGCTTTGCTTTTTGTCACCCAGGGATTCATGTGCACGATTCCTTGAGAATGCAAAGAAAGAAAAAGAATCTCTGCTGTCGGCAACACAAACGATGAATGAATTTTGAACACATTCTCCGGGGAATGGATAGATCTGGTGCATGTTATACATTCTATGTGACGGGTGGACCTGAAAGTAGCCCTCATCTCAGAATCACTGATCAGGTTCGATCCTTGACAATCGGGCCAAAAGTCCCACAGTTATTTCTTTTAAACTCTTCAGCTCGTCCACACTCGCCAAGACCATGTCAACGGTCTGGTCCACCGCCGCCGCGTCATCCTCCGCCCGCAGCCACCTCACCGCAGACGCACGAGCGCTCTCCGTCACGCTGGTGAACTCCTCCGACATAGATGTGTTGGCCATCAGCGCCACCAAGTCAGAAACGTCCATATAGATGTTGTCCACGACGGGCTGGGGCCCGTGGACCTGCCGACACACCTCGGCGGCCGCCTCGGTCGTGAGCACGTCAGCCTTCAGCCAGCAGTTGGCGAGCTGCTCCGTACTATTCTTGTCCCACTCCGCCCGGATAATCTGTACAGCATCCAGAAGATGAGCCTGGCCGCCGACGTCCAGCCCACCCTCTCGGGGCACGCACAGCGGCGGCCGAGCGGATTGAACCCACTCGTCCAGGTTGGCCACAACCCGCTCCAACAAACGTGTTTTGTACCGCCGTTTTAGAGCCGCAATGATTCCCGCGTCGAGAGGTTGATACACGGCGGTTGTGCTTGGAGGCAGCTCAATCACTGTCACCTGCGCATGCGAGACTTGGACGTGGCACCCCAAGTTGTCCAAAACGAGGTAGACGTGGCTGGCCGTGCGGGTGCGCAGGCCTGCAACGAAAACTTCATCGAACCACCTTTTGAAAACGTCGCCGTCCGTCAACGCCGACGCTTGTGAACAGTAGGGCAAGGGGCACCCATTGCCCTGCCCGTTGAAGCACAGCGGCCGCATCGCCTTCCCAATCATTGCCACAGGCAAATTGTGTGTCCCGGTTGCATTTCAGCACAGCGTTAGCGTCACGCGATCCTTACTGCGCATCGCCTTTGACCCACGAGCTATTCGTCTGTCGTCAGCCGGCACATATGAGCGTGAAGGTAGGCAACGAAAAAGAAGTCCCGTCTCAGCAATATTGTAGATCAAATCAGGGTCGTCAGCGGCGGGCTGATACCGAATTTGCTTCATCCGCGCAGCCGCTTCCGCAATGTTTGACTAAACGCCGCACCCGTGCACGGCCACGTTGACCAGCCCGTGACTACGCGCCCAGCGTTGAAGATAGCCAATAGAAGCCGTAAAGTTGGTGATGCCCAAATCCGTTGCAATCTGCAGCGCCTTTCTCCTCAGGATGGCGAGGGCGGTGGGAATGCGCTTGCGCCCCCGATCCCGAACGGCGAGAAACCAGGCCAGTAAACGAGCGTCGATTTCGGCGTACGGGGTGGTCCTGGACGTCACCGAATCCTCCGACGCCCCCTCACGAACACGCGCCAGTAGGACCGCCCGCTGCCGGTAGGAATTCCTGACGGTGGAGTTGGCGTACTTGTCCTCCAGGTGCCGCTTGATCCAGCTCCATGTCTTTCCGCTGTCCTTCCACGAGATGATTTGAATCTTTGTGACCACAGGCATTGGCGTACGGACCCGGCGAGCCCCACCTACGCGCCGAGCGGGAGCTCGCGCGACGGGCGGGGAAGTCACCACGGCGTTGGCTGTAACAGCCGTTGCGCGCTCCGCAGCCCGCAACCCGTCTCCCAGGCTCGGCGAGAGCTCTGGGTTGCTCTGCGAAATGGTGGCCTCGGCCGCAGCTGCAGCCGCATCGACTGCTGTGACGAGTGCCATGAGGTACCTGGGGGTGTGTGGAAAGATAGGAAGCTAGGCGAGACAAACCGACAGCACCAGGGTTGGGGACAACGCGACACTTTACAAAGCGGAGAGACGCGCTGCAACAAATAGTCGTGAGACCGCTACAAAGAACGGCAGCAGCCAACAAAGCACTCATGCGGCGAAGGGGGTGGGACAGCAACGAGTCCACGACGCTGGCAGGAGCTGTCGAGCCGGACAGCAACGATACAAGAACATATGAATTCTCGAAACAACGTATTCAAGTATCTAAATCCGTGAGGGAATACTGTTAGTGTGTTGATGCTGACGCATTCAGATTTCTTCGTAGTTCCTTCTCGTGCGTGGCCCGGCTCGTTTATGTGACAGGGGTCATATAGTCGAGCCAGATATAGCCGGATAATGACTGTACTCTCTTTGCTATGCAGATATGTTGCACGACCTGCAGTGACTTGGACAGACGTTGCGCACAACCAGGTTGTACGTTGCATTTTTTGGCATGCCCTAGTGTCTTGATTAACTTACTCCAGCACCTTTGTTAGCTTGTTTCTCTTGGAACTGCGCCTAAGGCAGCCAAAGATCAGCAGATTCGAGCTGAAGACCTGCACGGCCAGCAATGCTGGTCGGCTCGATCTGCATCGCTGCTCACCACCTCACGCAGTCCCCGATCGTCGTCCCGCACACCATCACGAGGAGCTCTCACGTTCTCACCAGGTTTTGTCCACACCCAGGCTCTTTTTGGCGATGCCAGGCCCCACGACCATGGGAAACGTGCCTCTATTGAAAGGATGACCAGTACTCCTCCCAATGGCAGCCTAAAAAGCAGGATACAGATGGAAATCTGTGCCAGTGGGTGTCCTGAGGTTTGCAAGACTCCATGCGCTTTCCTGCATGCCTCGACACGCGTTCGGCACATGTTCGCAGTAGTCTAACACAGGCACGAGTGATTCCTGTGCAGGTGGCGTTCAGACGGCCACCGAGTCGTGTTCGACAGGAAACCTCGCACCAGATTTTGTGTCGGAAGCCAACACAATTTATCAGGTCTGAGGGTCCCGGCAGAAAGATGCCGCAAGAAATTTGTTTATAATACATAAAACCATGCGGGTTTCCTCGCGCCGCGTACGAGGTATGACCCACGGATGGAATTTTCATGTCCATCATTGTTCGTGAGGGGAGCTCTGGTACCGTGCCATAATTTTTAAGGTCGACAAGAAATGGACGTTCCAATGCAGAAGCAAGGCTGTCCGCAGGCTCTCTGTTGGGCGTGCGAGCGGCCAACGGATACATGAAAGATGCTGGAATCGACTGTCGTGCGGCGTTCGGGGGAACGTGGTTTTGACCCTGCTGTGCTGCATGGCAGACGGCTTGCCGCTGGACAGCGGGTCGAGATCCGTGGTCCTTACGATCAGACAGATTCTTGCAGCTTCGCGCATTTTTCGCCTCACATGTACCTCCTGGACCATATCGTGGCCGGTTGGAGTAAAGGATTATCGCTTTTAGTTTTTTAGTAGTTCTTCGTTAGTTCTTCGGAAGGACGGCTGGATCGCATTACAGTCAGGCGCCTGCTTCTGAGAAGAGCCCTTCCGAAGTTGTGGCCATCTCGGGGACAAAACGAAACACCTTTTCAGAAGGAGGACCCGGCCTCACGGGGTCTCAGAGGCACCCCTGGCACAGACGCCCTGAGTGGACAGTTGGCCTTGTTGTCTCATGGGCGCTAAGGGCACGGATACAAGCCTCAAGCGGGACTGCTGAGCTCCACATTCGGTGCTGATATCGTCAGGACACCGCACCTCGCTGCCCACTTGTATCCCCGCGCTCTATCAACCCCACTCCACCCGCCGCGCTCCCCCGTGCAGTATCCTTACTTCGCTGCCTGGAAGTATGGACGGCGGTAAGGCTGGAGGAGACGTCGATTCGAGCGGTGATCAGACGCGCTCGACAACTACGACACTGTCTCCGCCTTCCACCGGTATCGAGCCTGACAGCTCTATGGCTCATGATCACATGGAGATCGACTTGAAAAACGGCGAGAGCGCCAGTGGGGGTCGTCCAAAGAAGCTCCGGCGCGGAGGGACGAATGACGCCGACGTCATTTGTGTCATTGCTGTACGGGGTGCCAACGCGCACAGGGCGCTTCGGGGCAAGCTTGTGGAGCGGTACGGCTAGGCGGTGCGTATCTTCAACGACCATCCTCAAGCGCCGTTTAAAGTCGAGTACAAAGCGATACATGATCGTTGGCTGATAAAGTTTCGCGACGATCCGTCTCTCAAGGTGTATTTCCAGATTAAAATATCTGGGGTAGTCTGGAATTCGGGGGTCGAGCCGGAGTGTGGTCGCTGCTGACCAATGAGAGTCTCGTCTTGACTGAGCTGCTGCCTACACCAAAGACTGCTTTCGAGCGAGGGTAGCCGCACTCGTGATGTGTGGCGTCGTCCTATGTTGTTCACAGACTTGCAACACACGTCCACAGCTCCGCTCGAGAGGAAGATTGGCGACGACTCGCTGTTCTCGTCGGAAGACCACCGACGTGGTCGGCCATCCAGTCAGGAACTGCAAAGCGCCGGCCCTCAGGCTCGGTCGTCACGTTCTGTGCCCCAGATGGGACATAATGGATGGCCGCTCTCAGACTTCTCTGCGCAGATCTCAGAACAAGAGTCGCTGCCAGCTCTCTGCCAGCTCTAGCAGCGCTGCGGGCGGCCACACAAACGTCAGTGGGCAGCCGGTCTGTCCCGGAATGACGCAAGGAAGCTCTCGTTGCGCTGCCGTCCGGGCCATCGTCTGGTTGCCAGCCTCATAAGATCGGCGGTGTCGCCCTCCGTTGGAGCGCTACATCGCAAGTCGGAAGATTGATTTGTGAGAAACGATTCCTGTTCGAGATCGTATCCTGTAGCCCAATCACGTAGCACTATCAGGGCTCTTCATGTAATTACCTGCTGCTTAGGCGGGACAACTCCACGGAGACCGGACAGAGTTGACCGCAACTGTGACTGATGTGCCCCTCTTGCCTTCCGCACATGGCCGCCCGGAGACTGGCGTGACTGGGATCCAGCCTTTCCATTGGCTGTCGGATGTTGATTGAATTGGCGGCCCTGATTCTGGCTATTTGACGGAGGTAGTCCCAGACTCGGGCCGTGGCCCCGATGGCGAATCATTTCAGCCGTTTGAATGGGCTCGAAGAAATTCGAACGGGGCTGAGCAGCTGCCGTTGGTGCCTGCTGCCTGCTGCCAGCCCAGATGCAGGCAGGTGCGGAGTGGTGGTGCCTGCGTGCACCCTGCCTCGCGACGGCCTTCGCGACGTGGGCTAGGGAGCTGCGGCAGCTGGGTGGCTGACGTATCTCCACCACCCACAGGCCGTGGTCACCCCTCCGCCGCCGCTGCATCGCCGCCAGTCACGCGGTTGGGATCCGCCCGCTGCCTTGACGCACGGGGGGCTCCTGTGGCTGATCCCCCGACTCCCACACACCCCCACGCACCCATCATGGGCGTGCGCACTGCCGGTGTGCCTCTGGCAACGGTGGATGCCCTCCAAGCTGCTGAAGCCGCACTGGTGGCCGCCGCACGCCGAGCGGAAACCGCGCTGTCTTCGGTCGCTCCTGTGGCGGGGCTACTTGCCCCGCCGCCCTCCGCCCCCATCGCCGCACGTGTCCCGCGCGGTTCTCTTGCTGCTCCTTCTCCGTGCCCTCGGCTTTTGCTGCGCGCGCCTGTCGTCCGTAGTGGTGCGGGTGCGTTGCTTGCGCCCGCCCGGTCACCGTCTGTAGCTTCCGTGGCGCCTGTTGCTGTGCGGCTTGCCCTCCTACCTGCTGCACGGCGAACCGCCGTCGCCTCACCTGTCGCGCCGCCATGTGCTGCAGTCGAAGCCCTCGGACTTTCTGCCTCCGCCGATGGGGCGGGAAGAGCTGGTGGCGCGCGCGTGGCGCTCGCGTTTGCTGCCGGCCGCGCTGTTGGGTGGGCTGCTGCGGCTACCAAGCTGGCGGCGGTCAAAAAGCGCAAGCGTCCGGCGGCAACGGTCAGCAGCTTGGAGGCGGACCTGCACGACGGAGCCGACTGGTGGGCCGGCGCCAAGCGCACGCGTGTTGGTGAGGAGGCTGCGGGGGAGAACAGGCGGGCCTACATTCCGTCCGTCCCCCCGCAAATGCTCGACAGCGTCGATCCGACAAAGAAGATGCTGCAGGACCTGTGCACCGCGCGCACTATCTCATTTGGCGTCGCCGACGCGGTGGAATCGTTTAAGACGAGCCTGCGGCGGCTCAACGCGTCTAGCGCCACCACGTGGGGCGCACAGATGCAGTTTGCGCTTGTTTTGGCCCGTGCCCGCGCCCAGCGCGGGTGGGGGGCTCTCGTACCCTTCCAAGCAGGAATGCGCCATCCCTTGGGCGTTGGGGTGGACGGTGGTTCTGCGCCAGAGGCATCCGCTCGCATCCCTGCTCCCGCTGTAGCGCCTCTCTTTAGAAAACTCACCCGCCAGACTCAACCTCCAGCCGCCATCGACGGCTCAGCGGCGTCACCCCCGCCGGCTTTGGCATCTCACTCTCGGCCGTCGCTGTACAGCGCCACGCCATCCCAGACTTTATATCCCCACCAGCGGTTTTTGTCCCTGTCGTCGCGCTGGGACCCCTCTCCCCGCCCGCCGCTCTTCACGACATCCCCCCGTCCCTCTCGGAATGGCGCGCTGCCGGCGTCTGGGGAAGTGTCGCCCCACCCCTCGAGTGGCGGCAGTGCTCCTCCCTTCCGCCGCCCGTCCACCAATTAAGCCGCCATGATGGTGCAGGCGCTGGCAGAAGAGCAGGATCACGCTAGAAGCGCACTGGCCACCGCCGAGCAGGTGGCGGTGGTGCAGGGCACACTCAACGACGTGACCCGGCGGCTGGAGGCCCACTCACAGTCGCAGGCGGCCGCCAACGTCCGTGCCGAAACGGCCTTAGCGGCTCTTAGCCACGCTTAAGCGGCGACACTGCGGTCGTCACAACCCACTGCAAGGCTGGTGACACCGCGGCAGGCGAGCAGGACGGACGGGCTTGTGCCGGCGGCGGCCAGCCGCCACTCAGCTGCTGCCGCTGACATTGCTGCCGCAGCCGCTCCTGCAGTCGTCGTGGCGTACCACTCTCCGCTGGTCCGCGACTGGGCCCTGACGGTCGAGATGATGAAGAGCCGCATGGACGCCTAGCCCCTGTTCCAACGATGGTCGGCGATGCTACGGCTGTGCCATGTGTTGGTGGGGAATCCAGGTCTCTTTGGGTCAGTAGCCTGTAACGAACTGTAACTGGATGGTGTTTCGCTGACCAAGGCGGAGGGGCTTGACGGCAGGGCGGGCGGCGGGGAGAACAAGGTCGAGACCAAGAAGATGAACAACATCGTCACGAATAAGGCCAAGAGGTACCTGAAGGAGCTGCACTGGCTGCACGGGCACTTGCCGCATCTGTTTAGACCGCCAGCGGAGGCGAAGTTTGAGAATATAGCCGATGTAAACATAGAGTGCACCGAATACACCGCGCTCGCAGCAGCTCTCAACCTGGAAGCCGACGCCCTCGGCTTTCCGGCCGACCATGACATCAGGCACCCGACCCAGGCGCGGTCAAAAACCCTGCGCGGCTTTTCTATTCGCCAAGGTCGGGCGGACGGGCAAGGCATGTAGTGTGGTGGAGAATCTCTCTTCATCACCTTTCCAGGAGCTGTTGGCTCAAGCACAAAAGAACATCAAAAATAAATAGGCGTAGCTATGCTCTTGTAAAGACGGACATTGACGGGTAGGAGCGTTTGTGAGCAATTCTGGCGGTGCGAGGACATCGGTGAAGGGCGCCCGCCGCACACTTGCAACCCAGTCTTCCCGGAGGCTGCCGGGTTGACAACACTGGCGCCATCTGTTCGACAGAAAAAAAAAACATTGCTGCACCGGTCCTCACCAGGGGTTGTCAGAATACGGTTTTTTGGCCGTATCCGGGCCAGAATACGGATATAATCCAGAATATGGCGCAGAATATTCGTCCATGATTGTCCATGGAAGAAAAAAAACCACATACGGAAAGCTCTGGACGTCACTATGTCAATATCCCCAGCTGCTGGGCCAAACTGATGTCGAATATATTCGTTTCGTTTGCAATTACAGTCGCCAAGAATATCGGATATTTATCCTGACAACCCCTGGTACTGACGTGGGAGGCCAACGTAAGCCAGCCTCCAGCATGATGGCTATATGTACAACGAGAAACAATACAAAGCTGCTTCCGCGATCCCGCGTGGCGGAGTTTGACGGCATGGGTATGAAACCGACCAGCTACTGCTATCGTCAATTGCGCATCATCGAATCAACCAAGTGCGGGCGAGGTGGATTGGCTGACCGTCAGTCCCGCCAGCCTCGTCTCATCCGGCACGATCATGAAAATCATCGAAACTCGTGCGTATGCGACTTCGTCTGATTTTTTCATATCTCCCCTCGAGTTTGGAAGGGCGGCTCAAGGAGAGGGCATGCGGGCCACTCACTGCCAAGCGGCAATATCCGCTGCGGGATGCTCTGCAGCCAGCATCTGTGCCACTGCCGCTCCGGGGGCCGATCCCGCAACCTGACTGACCCCTCCCCACCACGCCATCTGCCACACAAGCAGCTTGGTGCGTCTGTGGCACTGCCGATGCACGGGCCCATTCTGCAGTATATCTAGCTCTTCGCTCCCAACTGGCTTTCCACTCATGCCGCCGGAGGCCTCCACCACCGCTGCGCACTCCCCCCCCCTCGCTCCCGTCGCCTTTTCTGCTTCTCCTTCCCCCCCCCCGCGCCCCATCGCTGCTGCGCAATTTTTCGTTTTCTTCCCTGGCGACATGCCCACTCTGCCCAAGACTGAGCCGACCGTCACCCCGCTCGCTGCAGCGGCGCCGGCCGCCGGTGTGGCGCCGCCAGCTCTGGCTGGCGCCGGGGCCGCGGCCGCGGCTGTGGCGCTGGCACCGCCGGCAGTACCGGCCAGTGCCACATCCGAAACCGTCGGGGGGCTGCCGGCAGCGCCTACGACGACCGAACTCGACGCCGCGGGGAAGCAAGCGGCGACGCGGACCGCACTGGAGGAGATTTGGGCGGCGGTGCCGGCTGCGCCGGGACCGACGACGGCTGCGGCAGTGGCGGCACAGGCGGAAACGGTGGCGGTACCGCCGACGCGGCTGCCGCACAGCTACCAGCGCGATCACTTCGAAGCCGTTATGGAGAAAGCCGAAGAGGCTGATGCGGTGGTTGTTCACGCAACGGAGCAGATGGGGTACTTCATTGCCCAAACGCACGCAAGCAGAGCGGGCTCGCTGGGACCGCAAGAGTACGCCGACGTGCACGCCAGCGCTACTGATGCTATCGTACGCGTGTATAGTGAGTTGTAGAACAAGGCGGCCGCGCACGCCGCGGCTCTTCGCGCGGCGGCGTTCGCCACCTCGTACACGCACGCGGTGGAAAGCCTGCTCGACCGAGTGGCTCACCGCATCAGGCGAGACCCACTTGTCTCTTCCGAGAGGGCTCTGGACCAGCTCGACTCGTTTATCGACAGAGCACCGCCCCCCCCGCCCCATTGACAGCACCTCTGGCTGCCTGCCTGGACGGCAAGCGGCGGCAGAAGCGGTGGCGGCGAGTGGTAGCGGCGGTCGCGGCGGGTGGTGGCGGTTGTGGCGGTGGGCAGCGTCAGCGCAAGCGGCGGGCGGCGGCAGCGCGGATTGCGAGCGGCGACGGAGATGGTGGAAAGAACTGCCGCCGCCGCCGTCCATCCGACGACAAAGTCCAATCGGCGGCGGAGGCGTTGGTGCCAGGCGTCGTCGCCGCCACCGACCCGTCGGCATCGGAGAGGGGTGGCGCGGGGCTCATGTTGGTCATAGCTGCCGCTTCCACCAACGGGACGGCATGCGGCTGCGGCGGCGGCGGCGGTTGCGCGAGTTGCTGTCACCGCCGCCCACCCAACGACAAGGGCCAAACGGCGGCGGAGGCGTTGTTGCCCGGCGTCGTCGCCGCCGCCGACCAATCGGCGCCGGCAAGGGGCGGCGGCGGCGTTCATGTTCGAAAGTGCCCTTGCTGCAACCAAGGGGACGACGGCGGCAATCGGCGGCGGCGGCGCTAGTCGGGGGCGTTGTCGCCACCGCCGACATAACAGTGACGGCAAGCAGCGGCGGCGGCACAATGGTCAGGCGCTGCCGCCACCGCCGCAAACGGGACAACGGCGGCACTTGGCGGCGGCAGCGCTGGTGACGGGCGTCCACGCCGCCGCCGACAAGACGGCAGTGGCATGGGGCGGCTGCCGCGCTTGTTTCGGGCGATGTCGCAACCTCCACCCACGGGATGACGGCGGAAAGCGGCCGCGGCGGTGCCGGTGGCGCGAGCGGCCGCCGCCGCAACCCACCCGACGACAAGGGCCAAACGGCGGCGGATGCTTTGCCGCCCGACGTGTTCGCCGCCGCAGACTCGACGGCAGCGGCGAGGGGCGGCGGCGGCGCTCATGTTGGTGATTGCCACCGCCGCCACCAGCAGGACCCCGCCGGGAAGCTGCGGCGGCGGCGCTGGTCGCGGGCGTTGTCGCCGCCGCCGACACAACAGCGACGGCACAGTGGCGGCGGCACAACGGACGAGGGGCGCGCGCGTCGGGCGGCGGCAAGCAACGGCGGCGGCGCAGGTGGCCGGAGTCGCCGCAGAGGAGGACGAGGCTAACAGAATGGACACAATCGTCGGGAGCGCGCAGAGGGGCCGGCAGGGACGTGATAGTGTTCTATGATGTCGTGTCTGCAATGAATAAGCTCTGTGTAGGTTCAAGCCAGATGAAATTGCCAAAACATTCCGGGTTGTCCAGCAGCAGGGGTGGCTGTTGTTCAGTCCGCCCACCGTTCAATCGAGATCTGCCAAGGCCCGTACCCGTCACACATGGGACCGAATGACTCATGCCTCGGGACGCCGCCCGTTCGTGCAAGGTTGTAAGCTCGAATCGGTTGGGGTGCAATTCCCCTCCACTCCATTTCCTTAATTTCTATTTTCCTTGCAACTATTCATCTTGCCGAGTGTACTTTAGCGCTAATTTTTCTATCACTTTTTCCCAGGGTATTATTGAACCAATGGCATCACTTGAAACATTTGCGAGAACGCAAAATTGTGTCGATATTTGTGCCTCACCATTCGTTCTAATGGAGTTCATTGGCGGCCACCAACCACTGTATGGACGACAAGTGGCGGCAGTGACGCTGTTCGTGGGCGCCGCGGCACCTGGCAACCGAAGCAAGGATAACAAGTGGCGCTGGCGACGCTGGTGGCAGTGCTTGCCATCGCCACCGACGCCAGACGGCAAGGAGTCGGCGGTGGCCGTGGCGGCGGAGCTCGCGCGGGCGTCAACGCCGCCACAGAATTCGTATCGCCGGAAAGCGGCGCCGCACAGCGCCGCGCCGCGCAGTCTCGCGCCGCGCACCCGCACGCCGTGGCGCGCGGCGGGCGGTGCTGTCCGGCGAGACGGGGCGGCGGGGGCGGGGGCGCGAGGGGGCCGGCCCCCCCCCCCCCCCCCCCCCCCCC
>Ga0209186_1002625_pt1 | contig 12690 bp, 8 predicted proteins | sample SidtaG_FD_187426 | JGI IMG/M metagenome (GOLD analysis project Ga0209186, IMG submission 187426) | Marine algal microbial communities from Sidmouth, United Kingdom - Sidmouth_Male2 metaG (SPAdes) (version 2) | ecosystem: Host-associated > Algae > Red algae > Unclassified | place: Sidmouth, United...
TTTGGGTCGGCACAAAACTAAAGGTAGCGTAACGCCTCCGGCTTGCGCCTCGCGTACTACATGCACAAGGAGTGCTTAACGTAGAGAAAATTCACGAATTTCCTCTACGTTAAGCGGACGCAAGCCGGAGGCATTACGCTACGGCACTTCCAAGACGCTATATGAATCGACTAATATTTTTATTTTTCTTAATAAGTTGTACACCAAACAACTTACAAAAAATAACCGTCAACGATACGGCACAACCTGCTATGCTCCAAACTCAACAAATACAACTTAACACGCCTCAAATACAAGTCGATTCTTTATTATTTAAAAAATCGACGCAAATCAACTTGGGTTTTGCATTACCCGAAACGGAAATTTATTACACCTTAAATGATGAAAAACCGCAAAAATATGACGCCCCATTTCACCTTCAAAAAACGACAAACATACGTTTACAAGCCCGTAAAAACGGTTTCCAAAATAGCGATTGGATAGAAACGACCTTAATTAAAGTGAATAGCAAAACACAAAACGCCAGCATTGAAGTCAGCCCCGAAGCCCACAAAAATTATCCGGCAACAGGCGCGACATCTTTGATTGATTTGCAAAAGGGAACGGTGAATTTTCGGGCAGGGCAGTTTTGGTCGGGCTTTCAGGCGGAGGAAGTGGTAGTGAGTTTGAATTTTGAAGTAGCAACGGAGGTGGAAAAAATTTATCTATCTTTATTGTCTGACCATAATTCTTGGATATTTTTGCCTAAGCAAATTGACGTGTGGGCGCAAGGTGAATTGATTGGTACTACAAATTTAAATGTACCCGAATCCGCCGAAAAAACAGCCTTGACATCAATCCTCATTAACATTGAACCAAATGAATATAACACCTTAGAAATCAAAATTTTAAATCACGAAAAAATACCGGAATGGCACGCCGGAAAAGGTACGCCGCCGTGGTTGTTTATGGATGAGATACTTGTGGAATAAATGACACCGTACCGACGACTTTAGCCGTCGCATGGTGTGGGAATATTTTTATTTAAAAATTCGCAGCGTGTAGGGGCAGGGCATGCCCTGCCCCTACACGCTGTTGACGGCTAAAGTCGTCAGTACAGTGTAAAATGTCAGAACTAATCGGAAGGTTTCACCCACTCATCGTACACTTGCCCATTGGGATTTTAGTGTTGGGATTTCTCATGGAATTGTTTAGTCGTTTCAGTGGGAATGAGCAGGACGTAGAGCGGCGTGTAGGGACAGGGCATGCCCTGTCCCTACACGCCGCTCTACGTCCTGCCTTATCGTTTGTGTTGAAAGTGGCGGTGGTGGTGTCGTTGGTGTCGTGGTTTACGGGATGGATAATGCCGAAGGAGGGGGAATTTGATGAGGGTTTGGTGCGGCTGCATTTTTGGTCGTCGGCGGGTTTGGTGCTGTGTACGGTGTTGGTTTATTTTTTATATGAAACAAAAAATAATGCGCTAAAAAAATGGTATTTCCCTGCCTTTTGTTTGGCGATGTTGCTGCTGACTTTGACGGGGCATTACGGCGGTAGTCTGACCCATGGCGTGAATCACCTGACTGCGCCTTTAGCCGCTAAAAACGCTGCTAAAGTAACAGATGTCAATGCTTTACAAATATACGCAGATGTCATTGAACCGATTTTTAAGCAAAAATGTTGGAGCTGCCATAACGAAGGTAAACAAAAAGGTGGCTTGCTGATGACGACGCCCGATGCCCTGAAAAAAGGTGGTGACGGCGGTGCGATTTTGGTGGCAGGAGATGTGGCGGCAAGTGTGTTTGTACAGCGACTGCACCTGCCGTTGGAGGAGGATGAACACATGCCGCCGGAAGGTAAAGTCCAACTGACCAAAAACGAAATCAGCCTGATGGAATGGTGGGTAACGCGAGGTGCAGCGTTTGAAAAAACGGTGGGCGAGGTCGAACAACCGGAAAAGATAAAAGAGATTTTGAAGTCCTACGAGGAACGTGAATACACCGTCGATACGAAAGGTTTGAAGGCAGTCACACCGGATAAAATTGCGAAATTAGCGAAGGACGGAATCACGGTGATACCTTTGCATGAAGAAAGTCCGCTAGTGTATGTGAGCATGTCGCGCGATACGGCTTTGACAAATCGTACATTTAAACAACTGAAAAGCATTAAGAAAAATATTACGGAAATTGACCTTTCGTTTTCCAATATGAATGACAGTTGGATGTCGCATGTGGGTGCGTTTGAGAATTTGACCAAAATAAAACTGCAACACACGCGGGTCACATCAAAGGGTTTGCGGCATTTGGATGAGCTTGAATATTTGCAATCCGTGAATCTGTACGCAACGGAAATTGACGATAAGTGCTTTGATTTTTTCGGAGAAATGGAGGCATTAAACGCCTTATATCTTTGGCAAACGAAGGTCAGCCTCGAAGGGGTCAAGTCCTACTCAGAAGCGCATCCTTCGGTCGAGGTCAATTACGGCGTTGATGAGGCTACTTTTAGTGATGTTCGATTAAAACCACCCACGATTACGGCTGAAAGAGATATGTTTGAGGACACTTTGCGGGTGAATTTGGGCGGTACGTTTAGAGATGTGGCGGTGTATTATACCTTAGACGGTACTGAACCGGACACGACTTCGCTACGGTATGACGAGCCATTTTTGATTGATAAAACGACTTCCATAAAAGCGATTACCACGAAGGAAGGTTGGCAAACTTCGGGTGTGGGAGATGCCACTTTCGTGAAAGCCGGATACAAAATCGCCGACCTCCGAATCAGCAAACCGCCGCACGACAGATACAAAGCCAAAGGCAAAAAAACTTTAGTTGATTTTGAAAAAGGCGAAATTTTTACGGATGGAAGATGGCTCGGCTACGAAGCCGAACACCTCACTACAACGCTGGATATTGGTAAAAACAAAGCAATTAAAAGCGTGGTAGTCAGTGCATTGGAAGATACGAACAGTTACATTTTTTTCCCAAAAGAAATAAAAATTGCGACCTCTACAGACGGTAATTCATTCAAATCACAAACCGACATCAGCATCCCGATTGCCAAAGAAGGTCATCCGCCGAAAACCAAATCTTTCCTACTCAATTTTGACGAAACCGAAGCGCGATATGTGCAAGTAAAAATTTTCGGTACACTCAAAAATCCTGAATGGCATCCCGCGCCCGGCGCGAAAAATTGGATTTTTATTGATGAGATTATGGTTAATTAATGAGTGAATGAGTGAATTTTGAATGAGTAAATTTTGAATGAGTAAATTTTGAATGAGTGAATTTTGAATGAGTGAATTTTGAATGAGTGAATTTTGAATGAGTGAATTTTGAATGAGTGAATTTTTTAATGCGATAATATGGATGAATGAATTTTGTTGAATCAACATTCGATATTGAGTCATAATTAACAAGAAAGCAGGGCGAGAAATGAAGTAAATTTGAGCGAGCGATTATGTTGGATTTTTCTTTCAGTGATGAATAAGACGGTGCTGCCCAAATGTGTTTCTAATGATAGTTTGTGTTTGTTTTGCGGAATGTTGGACGCTATCGTTTTTTCCATAAAAAATAAAAAAAAACACGTTGGTTTGGGTGTAAAATGCTAGTAATTAAATCTATAAGGTTTTCAAAAACCTTATAGATTTAGGGCATAGACCACAAAAAAAGCACAGAGCAAAACGCCCTGTGCTGTAAACTACTAATTTTACTAAAACATTTTTTGGTTAGGGAACTCGCAACAAATAACCTACCCAATCTACTCGTTCTTTTTCGCTCACTCTGCGTTACGAAAATGGTCATCCCGAATGCTTTCGGAACTCACATTCTCGCGCCTTGATTGAGCAAAAAATAACTTCGTATCTTGGGTAGGTTATTTATTACGAGTTCCCTTATTCCATAATTGTCACTTTCTTCGTGGCGTTTCCTTTATCGGTAGTCAGAGAAAGGATATACATGCCGCCCGATAATTGATAGTTATCTAAAGGTAATCTTGCGGTGTGGTGTCCGCTGTTTTTCGTGCCTCCTGCTTGGTCAAAAGTTGCAATATGATTGCCAAGTGTGGAGTATAAATTCACTGCTACTTGCGTGATATTTTTCAAGTCATATTCGAGAATGAGATAATCCTTTGTCGGGTTGGGATAGACATTAAAGGACAATTCATTATCAAGATTTGTAATTGAGGTCAATATTGGTTCAAAAACCGCAATCAAGGTGTCGGCAGACTCAAGCGTAAGACGAGCTATGCGCGTATTTTCATTCGGAGAAATGGCATTACCTGCGGTACTAATCCAGTGGCTAAATTCGTAATCGTCTTCAAATTCATTGAAAACTTTTGCTTTGATATTATTTTCCATTCCACCAAAATAATCGCCGCTCCACGGGAACTCCTCAATATCCAGCGTATTCAAATCTATCTCTCCAATGCCCTCGGGTTCAGTCATTAAGGTGAGGTTGTATGGTCCTGAAAGTTCGTTATAACATTCAATCATACCATCATCAAGGAGCATACATCGTTGTTCGATAAAATCTTTGAGGTCTTGTACATTCGACTGCCATTCATTTAACGTACCGCCCCAACGCGCTATCTGACCGGGCATTTCCGGTTCAATAACGGCTAACATTCTATCGAGCGTTTCCATCATATTTTCGCAAGAATAGGTCGTATTCATCATATCCGCATAGCGCGAATAATACAACTGCCTGAAGGTTGGATTTTCTTCCAATAATTTGAGGAATATCTTTTCGTGTTTGCCGATATTGCCTTCAATTTCGGTGCCGCCGCCACTTGCAAATGCATCATATATCCCTTGGCATGTATCATCCCAACTACCGTTGCAGCAATAAGTATCTTGTTCAATAGTTTGAACGAAAAGTGGATCCGTAGCAGGATATGGAGAAGAACCATTCAGGATAGTTATACAATCTTCGGGTGGTGTATCGGTGCCACCGCCATAACTATAACCATTAAAAAATTCGTCCACAAAATCAGAAATTTCCTCCAAGTCACAAGGGTCGGCGTCGGGACTGATGTTCGGGACACCGCTATAATTGACATAATAATCAAAGGTCGCATCCAAATCCCAAAGAATGTATCCCCACTTTTTGTGATCACCGTCAGGATTCAAACCACGCCACCAGCCTGTGTTATAATTGAGCCAATCGGAAGCCACAACATTTAAATTAACAATCATATAATCAATCAAACTCAGCATATTTATACTGTCTTCTGCCACCATGTAATTATCAGTATCACTCATGTCATTGTCCAAAACAAAATCCCTGATACTCGCCCAATCATCCAATGCCTGCTGACCGCCATACTGAATTTCGGTAGTTCCCCAAGTGGTCAAATATTGGATTTCGTATTTTCCTTGATCATAATACTCATCGGTATAATCATGGTCAACAGGACGATCACGCATACCATATACCCCCCAATATTGACCATTCAAAAACAGAATAACGCGCTCTACGGCTCGCGTATCGAGTTTCATACCTGCTTCTCTTGCAAGTTCTTGTACATATTCGTCGCGTATATGCGTAGCACCTTCGTGCTCGGCATCAGGTAAGGCGGGGTAATTGTCATCTCCCGAATTTCTAAACATAAATTTCTGGTATTCATCTCTTTCAGAATAGGAAAAAAGCGGTGCTTGTACAGCTTTAGAATAGCCCATTTCATCTCTCGAAATCCAGTCCAAACTTCTGTGCGGCAATACCCACGAATCTTGTCCATGACGATTGAGGCTTCCGAATGAATTGGCTTCCAGTTCTTTATCGGTATTAAAATATTCCAAAGAACCGATAGGAATTAATTCACCGTCGCCATTTGCCAAGTCAATCACATCATTTGCAGCCACCGAAAAAACAGCCAGAGAATAATCCGGTTCGTCAATAAAAAAGGTTCTAAAATCCATTTTACCGGACAAAATCAACGAGTCGTCGCTAAAGGATTGCGCCTTGACCACTTGGGTAGTCGAGATAGTCAAAGGCTCGGTATATTCCGTAGAATTTTCTGTAGGATTTGTGCCATCAAGCGTATAACGAAGTGTAGAATTGGGTTCATTATTATTCAAAATGAGCGTTTGTTCGCCCGAATAAAAACCTGCATTGAGGCTCATACTTGGCGTACGTGTGTAAGCTGCAAATTGGGCTGTACCGTCATTCGTGATTCCAAAACTCGGCTCAGTGCATATCATCCAAGTATCACTTCCGTCGATGGTGCGGCAGTGCGAGTGTTCTACCAAAGTTAGCCCCAAATCAAACATATCAATGACATCGCCATTAGCGTCAGAAAGCAGCACGACTTCATTAGCTTTTGTTTGTGCCAATTTAAAATTGGTGTGGTATTCATTATTGATAAAACCATCTCTTCCCGAACAAAGAAAGACTAAAAAACCATTCGCAGGAATCATTGTCCCCGCAGGAATTTCCCATTTTTCTGGTTTACTTTCTTTATCCGAAAGATGCCAACCGCTAATATCAATTGCGGTATTACTATCATTATAAAGCTCTATCCAGTCTTCGGTCTTTTGAAAACTATCCGTGAAGCTGTTTAGATTGGAGGCGGAATATTCGTTAATATGCACCTGTGCGGACAAACTATTAACAAATATTAAAACAAAAAATAGTCGAATGTACATTCGCATAAGTAGTCAATTAATGTGTTGGTAGTGCTACAAATGTAATGCTCAAACTTGCCTTGCATTTTGGAAATGCAAGGCAAGTCCCCGAACTCCAGCCTTACATTTACAGGACTACCAATGTGTTATTGTAAATAAAGTTATCCGCTCATCCCCAAATGGGGGTGAAATTTCTTTTTGATTCAAAGTAACACAGGCTTCTAGCCTGCACTTTCGGTAGGTTTCCTTCACAACTAACACGGTGCAGGCTGGAAGCCTGTGTTACTTTTCACCCTATTTTGGAGATGAGCGAAGTGATCAGCCAATATTTTATCTAAAATATTAAGGCATGTTTAGAAATATGGTGTACACTTTTTTGAACCACTGAGCGCACTAATCCCGAAAGCTTTCGGGATAAAACTCAATTAACGTAAAAGAAAACTAAAAACTTCATTTGCAATGCTTTATAGAGTTTTTAGTGAACTTTTGTGTTAGTTTGGTCTTCGTGTCTTTAGTGAACTTAGTGGTTCAAAAAGCGTACACTACTTTTATGCGAAAATTAAACATGCCAATATTAAAACTAAAAATTTTATAAATTATTGAATTAGCGTATGATCCTGTGGTATGAGACTATCCGTCTAAACTTACCTGCCGGGTTTACTCGGCAGACGAAGGTTGTTGCAAAATGTAGCGATTTGTTGGCATAAAATATTCGCTCCGAACAAAAAGATTCGTCTGACGAGTTTTCGCTTTAGGCAAAGTTAGACGGATAGCCTAGTATGAATCTATACTCCTTTAGAGGAAGGTTTCAAAGATATGTAAATATATAGGCACTAAATAGAAGAAATCCCCGTACTCAAAATGGTAGATGATTGCAAATTGTCAAAATTTTGACATTTGGGGTGCTAAAATTTCGGCTCATCTAGGAATTTAGTGGAAAGCTTACTCGACGGACATTTTCAAAATGTCAGGCGAGATGTATTTGCGTTTTACATTTAAATTATTTTATAAAAAATGTTTTATTATTATTTGCCAATAATTGATTTTAGGTGGTGTTCGAGAAAAATAGGGTGAGTAATTATACGCGAGTCGCAAGGCGAATTCCTTTGCTGAACATGGATATTTGAGTATTAAAACACCCATTTTCATACAAAAACATTCGCCTTGCGACTATTCCCTATTTTACTCGAACACCACCAAATTTTAAATAAATAATAAAAATGTTGTCGTCTGACATTTCGAAAATGTCCGACGACTTAGGCTTAACTTCCAATTTTCAGATAGGACGATTCTCAAAATTAATTTACGTTCCACTAAATTCCTAGATGAGCCAAAATTTCGAATCGACTGTACACCAAAAAAGCACAGAGCAAAACGCCCTGTGCTTGATATTATTGACCTTGTTAACAAGGAAATTTTTTATGCCGGTTCCAACACCCTTTCAGGTTTTGCCACCTTAACACTCTTCACCGTTTTGATAATTCTACCGGCTACTTTGTACGGGTCGGCAGCCGAGTTCGGGCGGCGGTCTTCCAACCAACCTTTCCAGTCACTCTCCACCGTTGCAATCGGAATACGAATCGAAGCTCCTCTATCCGATACACCATAGCTAAATTCGTCAATAGCCTGTGTTTCGTGCAATCCGGTGAGTCTCAATTCATTATCAGCACCATATACGTCGATATGCGCTTTGATAATTTCAGGTGAAGCACCGAACGCCTCACAAATCATATCATAATCCGCCTTCTTACCCGATGTACGCAAGAGCGTATTCGAGAAATTGGCGTGCATACCCGAACCGTTCCAGTCACCGAGTACAGGCTTGCAGTGATAATTGATAACTACACCATATTTTTCCGCCGTTCTTTCCAGCAAATAACGCGCTACCCAAACGTGGTCACCCGCCGCTTTTCCGCCTTTTGCGAAGGTTTGAAACTCCCATTGACCTGCTGCTACTTCTGCATTGATACCTTCTACATACACACCTGCTTCGAGGCAAATGTCAAGGTGTTCTTCTATAATTTCGCGCCCAAAAGCATTGGCAGCACCTACCGAACAGTAATATTGCCCCTGTGGATTGGGGTAGCCGTCAGCCGGAAAACCAAGCGGTTTATTCGTACCCGGATCCCATAAGAAGTACTCTTGCTCAAAACCAAACCAGAAATCATTATCATCATCGTCAATCGTAGCACGTCCGTTAGATTCATGTGGTGTACCGTCCGAGTTCAAAACCTCATTCATCACCAAGAAAGCATTTTTACGGTCAGGGTCAGGAAAAATCGCAACGGGCTTCAATAAGCAGTCCGAAAAACCGCCTTCTGCCTGTTGGGTAGAACTTCCGTCGAATGACCACATCGGGCAATCTTCCAATTTTCCACTAAAATTACGTTTGATTTTAGTTTTGCTACGTAGGCTTTGTGTGGGCTTGTAACCGTCAAGCCAGATATATTCTAATTTAGTTGCTGCCATTATAATGAATGAATTTTGAATGAAAGAATGAATGAATTATAATGCGATAATGATGAAATGTGTCAATGCTACAATGATTTTATTGATACATAATTCATTCACGTATTCATTGATAAATTAATTTTAAAAAAAAATGTTTCACAAAGATATTCAATAAAAATTAAAAATCAAGGTTATTTTTTCATTTTTCATTAAAAAACAATAAAAATTTTCAAAAAAAATAGATTTCAACATCCTTTTAGTTTATTTTTGTGAATATTTTTCAAAAATAATTTTTTATAAATTGTTTTTGTAAATAAAAATAAGACCATTCAAATTCATGGTATTTATTTTGCGAATGATTAATTTTGCGTATAAAAATTTCGCATAAAAAAGAGTTTCACTTAATAAATTCCAAAAAAATAACATGCGATAAATTACTTAAAATGATGAATCAACGATTGAAGGCATTACAGAGAATGGCACAGGGTAAGCAGCAAGATATTTTAAATAATAATCAAAAAATTTCTGAAATATTTGCTTCCAATGTATTCGGAGACGATGCAATGAGCCAATTTTTGTCCGAAGAGGCTTTTTTGCAAATAAAATCCGCCATACAAGCCGGCACAAAAATCAATCGCGACATTGCCGAACAAGTGGCTTCTGCCATGAAGTCGTGGGCAATGAGCAAAGGTGCGACGCATTATACGCATTGGTTTCATCCACTGACAGGCGTAACGGCGGAGAAGCACGATGCTTTTTTTCGCTTAAAAAATGGCAAAGCGATAGAAGAATTTCGCGGCGACGCGCTCGTACAGCAAGAACCGGATGCAGCGGGTTTTCCGACGGGTAGTTTGCGGAGTACTTTTGAGGCGCGGGGTTTGACGGCTTGGGATCCCTCCTCCCCTGCTTTCATCATGGAAATCGGTAATGGCAAGACGCTTTGTATTCCAACGATTTTTGTAGCATACACGGGCGAGGCGTTGGACTATAAATCGCCTTTGCTCAAGTCGCAACATTATCTTGAAGAAGCTGCCCTTTCGGTGTGTCAATATTTTGATAGAAATATCACAAGCGTAACACCAACATTGGGATGCGAACAAGAATATTTTGTGGTGGATGACGGCTTGTATAATGCCCGTCCTGACTTGGTGTTGATGAAGCGGACGCTCTTTGGGCGCGTTTCTGCGAAGGGGCAGCAATTGGGCGACCACTACTTTGGCGCGATACCTGAGCGCATCTATACTTTCATGCTCGACCTTGAACATGAAGCACATAAAATCGGTATTCCCGTCCGTACACGACACAACGAAACCGGTCCGAGTCAATTTGAATTAGTGCCTGATTATGAGGAACTTAACGTAGCGGTTGACCATAATCAATTGCTGATGGACTTGATGGGGCGCGTAGCAAAACGACATGGTTTGCGCGTACTTTTGAATGAAAAGCCCTTTGCAGGAATCAATGGTTCGGCAAAGCATAATAATTGGTCTTTGCAGACAAATACGGGACGAAATCTACTCGCTCCGGCAGAAACGCCACGCAAAAATATCTTGTTTTTGACCTTCCTTGTGTGTGCGCTCAATGCAGTGCGTGAGCATGGCGACCTATTATATGCGAGTATCGTTTCGGCGGGTAATGAACGGCGACTTGGTGCAGAAGGCGCACCGCCACCGATGATGGGTGTATATATAGGTGGGCAGTTGGAAGCGGTGTTTGAGGAAATCGAAAAACGTGGCGAGGAATGGATTAAAAATGAGGATATGAAGCAGGAATTGAAGTTGGATATTCACAATAAAATTCCTGATTTGCTGCTGAATAATACGGATAAAAATCGCACTGCACCTGTGGCATTTACAGGTAAAAAAATAGAAATTCGACTGGTCGGTGCATCGCAAAATGCCGCGCCTTCGATGATTGTGTTGAATACGATTGTAGGGCAACAATTGCAACGATTTGCGGATGCTGTGGAGACATTGATTAAGCATGATAAATTGAAAAAAGATGCAGCCACTTTGCGTGTATTGAAACGGGAAATTACGGCTTGCAAATCTGTCATTATCAATAGTAAAAACGGTGAAAACTGGGAAAAGGAATTGAACAGCAAAAATGCAACAGCGCAGAATCTGCCCGACGCAGTGGCGGCGATTATTACGGATAAAACGAAAGCCTTGTTTGCTGATGCAAATGTATTTACAGGAATCGAATTGGATGCACGTCAAAATGTGATTTTAGAACGCTATCATTCGGAGTTGCTTATCCAAGCGCGGTTGATGGCGAGTATGTCGGTCAATCATATTTTGCCCGTAGCCATCAAGTATCAAAACGAATTGATTGTCAATGTAAAAGGCATGAAGGAACTCGGTATGAGTAAACTGCATTATGCGACTGCGGAGCAATTAATTAATACCATTTCTGAGCATATTAATGGACTGAATAAAGGTGTAGAAACGCTACTCGGAAAGGTAGAAAATATCGAAAAAGAAACCGACACTACAAAAAAAGCGAAAGCATGTCATGAACAGCTGAAACCGCTATTCGCAAGCATACGTACACATGCGGATGAGTTGGAATTTTATGTGGATAATGGGCTTTGGACGCTGCCTAAGTATCGGGAGTTGTTGTTTTTGCGGTAGAAATACATATGCGTCACGGTAGAGAAAATTCATGAATTTTCTTTACCTTGACGGATTATTTTTTGTCTTTGAGTGCTTCGATGAGTTTGTCTTTTTGTGAGAGTTGTTCGTCTTTCTGTAAGATAATTTCCTCTTTTTCAGCGACTTTATCGGCTAAGCCTTGCAGTTCGCGTTTATAAATTCGTTCCCATTCATCTTCTAAATCCATTTTCATACGCAGGGCATTATCTGCGGCTGCCCGATTGAGTCGTCGCATAATTTTTTGAGTAAGGGGGTCGTCAGATTGTTCCGTAATATCCAATTGTTGTTTATTTTCAGTGATAAATTCCTGCGAGAAAACCATGAGGACATTTTCCAATTGAGTCTACGTTTCATTTTTGAGATAAGGAATTTGTATGGTGTAACTTTCATGATTGAGCAAATGTATAAATGACTCATCTCCAATATCTTCTATACGCTCATTCGGAATTACATCATAATAACAGTTTTGTACTTTCAATACCGGAACGGTGACATTATCCAATTTATACGCCAAAAAATAAATCGTGATAATAGGCAAAGGTTTGATTTCCTGAACGCCTTGTTCGTTGATAATTTCGGCATGTTTAGAAATATGGTGTACACTTTTTTGAACCACTAAGCGCACTAAAACTCAATTAACGTAAAAGAAAACTAAAAACTTCATTTGCAATGCTTTATAGAGTTTTTAGTGAACTTTTGCGTTAGTTTGGTCTTCGTGTCTTTAGTGAACTTAGTGGTTCAAAAAGTGTACACTACTTTTATGCGAAAATTAAACATGCCATAATTTCATCTTCTTTTCCGTAATTTGTTGCCAAATAATTACGAAAACGCATGACATCTGTTGTCTTTTTGGATTTTAACCGTTATTGTATCCAGTTTTTTATTCTTGATATGCTCCTGATGAATAAGTCAACTCGTAACTGTGAGTATAAATTTCAAATACGATTCCAAATGGGTCTTCTACATATACCATTTTATAAGGTTTTT
>Ga0209186_1002626_pt1 | contig 12679 bp, 13 predicted proteins | sample SidtaG_FD_187426 | JGI IMG/M metagenome (GOLD analysis project Ga0209186, IMG submission 187426) | Marine algal microbial communities from Sidmouth, United Kingdom - Sidmouth_Male2 metaG (SPAdes) (version 2) | ecosystem: Host-associated > Algae > Red algae > Unclassified | place: Sidmouth...
GCCTTGAATACGTAAGGCGGGCTAAAGCCCTTTCATGATAAGCCGTCGGTTCCCGACGTGTATATAACGATCCTCTTTACGGGGGTTGAAACCCCCGCCTATGTCTAAACCGTCGGTTCCCGACGTGGATATATCGAGCCGCTTTACGGGGGGGTGAAACCCCCGCCTCTGTCTAAACCCTCGGTTCCCGACGTGTATATAACGATCCTCTTTACGGGGGTTGAAACCCCCGCCTATGTCTAAACCGTCGGTTCCCGACGTGGATATATCGAGCCGCTTTACGGGGGGGTGAAACCCCCGCCTCTGTCTAAACCGTCGGTTCCCGACGTGGATATATCGAGCCGCTTTACGGGGGGGTGAAACCCCTGCCTCTGTCTAAACCGTCGGTTCCCGACGTGGATATATCGAGCCGCTTTACGGGGGGTTGAAACCCCCGCCTCTGTCTAAACCCTCGGTTCCCGACGTGGATATAACGAGCCGCTTTAGGGGGGGTGAAACCCCCGCCTCTGTCTAAACCGTCGGTTCCCGACGTGTATATAACGAGCCGCTTTACGGGGGTTGAAACCCCCGCCTATGTCTAAACCGTCGGTTCCCGACGAAGGTCCGTCAATCCTGCTATGTATTTCACCGTGGCGCATCCTCCCGCGCTTCGCCTGGCGGTTGAAACCGTGATGAAGCGTTGTCATGAAGTTTCAGGTCAGTCTCTCGAAGCCTTGGTCGCAGCTTGCTTTACCCAGACGCTTTTTCATTCGATCTTGCCTGAAAAATCTGGCACGGCCTTGGCATGCAAAAATCCGACGGAATGAATTACGCGCCTCAGGCGAAACATAAACCTCAGCCTGTGGTCGAGCCGGGCGAATTTCGCTTTGCCGCCATGTCGCTTGATCACGGCCACATCTTTGGCATGTGCCATGGCCTCACCGAAGCAGGAGCGCAACTCGTCAAAGTCTACGATCCTGACCCAACCAAGGTTGAAGGCTTTCTTGCGCAGTTCCCCGACACACCCGTCGCGGCCAGCGCAGAAGAAATTCTCGAAGACGACACCATTCAACTTGTCGCCGCGGCCGCAGTTCCAAATCTGCGCGGTCCGCTCGGATGCACCGTGATGCAACACGGCAAAGATTACTTCACCGACAAGACACCTTTTACGACCCTTGAACAACTAGAAGAAGCGAAGAACGTCGTCGCCGCTACCGGTAAGAAATACGGCGTCTATTTTAGCGAACGCTTGCACGTCGAATGCGCGGTGTACGCGGGGCAGTTGATCGAGTCTGGCGCCATCGGTGAAGTCATCCAAGTCCTTGGGCTCGGACCTCACCGCCTCAGCAAAGCCAACCGCCCAGAATGGTTTTTTAATAAGGAAGAGTATGGCGGTATTCTTTGCGACATTGGCAGCCACCAGTTTGAACAGTTTCTTTACTACACCGGCGCGACCGACGCGAAGGTCGAACACGCCCGCGTGGCCAACTACGCGAATGCAGACAAGCCGGAACTCGAAGATTTCGGCGACTGCATGCTGACCGGCAACAACGGGGCCACCAACTACATTCGCATCGACTGGTTTACCCCAGACGGGCTGCGTACCTGGGGCGACGGGCGTTTGTTTATCACCGGCACCAAAGGGTCGATCGAGCTTCGCAAATACGTGGACATCGCCACCGATCACGGCATGGACCAACTCTACTTGGTTGACGAAAATGGTGAGCAACGCATCGATTGCCAAGGCAAGGTCGGTTATCCATTTTTCGGCGCCTTCATTCTGGATTGCATCAATCGCACCGAAAACGCGATGACCCAAGCGCACGCGTTTAAAGCAGCTGAGCTTTGTTTGATCGCGCAAGCGCAAGCCGACCGCGTAAAAGGGTAGGGCGAGAGAAGCGGGTCGAGGTCCGCAGAACTCGGCGAGCCTCCGCGTTGTTTGCAGGCCCGAAGGGTCTAGTCATTATATCCCCGGGCAACGCGAGGTCCGCAGAACCCGGCTAGCCTCCGCGTTGTTTGTAGGCCCGAAGGGTCTGGTCATTATAACCCCGGGCAACGCCCGGGGTATTCGAACTCGGTGCTGCGACCTCTCAGGCCGCAATGAACTGGACCACGAACCCACGGCTTCGCAATGGGCTATAATGACACGACCCTTCGGGCCTGTCCATCCGTCCGTAAAAATCGTCCTTGAAGACACAGTTCCCGCTCCGGAAAAGTTGACTCCACGGCTATAAAACCGCTCAACAAATGCTTGCGCCAGTTCCCACTCGCGAGGTCCGCAGAACCCGGCGAGCCTCCGCGTTGTTTGCAGGCCCGAAGGGTCTGGTCATCATAGCCCCGGGCAACGCCCGGGGTATTCGGACTCGGTGCTGCGGCCTGAAAGGTCGCGTCATATTCAGCGCAAACATGACGCGACCTTTCAGGCCGCAATAACTTGGACCATGAACCCATGGCTTCGCCATGGGCTATAATGACACGACCCTGCGGGCCTGTCCATCCGTCCATCCATCCGTCCGTCCGTCCGTCCAAAAGTGAGCCTTCATGGTTAAAAAAAAGCGCACCAAAGAAATCCTTGGTGCGCTCTGATGATCCGGTTAGCAGATCCGTTAGACTGTGGTCAGGCCGCTCATCGATAACTTGTTCTTACGAGCCTTTAAGTGAGCCGTTTTGAGGCGCTTCTGCTGCCGCTCTAAAAGCTGAAAAGCATCGTCGAGCAGTGTTCTAATGCGCTCACCTTCTCGATTGACAATGAAAGGGCCATGGTGAGGCATTTTTGCTTCCATGCGGATCTGATACAATCCGGGACCATCTAACTTGCTAATATGAACATGAACCGAGGAGACTTCTGGGCGCCGGGTTTCGATCCGTAGTAGTTGCTGCCCCATATACGCACGAATGAAATCCGATGCGTCGCCGCTCGTGTTTGCGATTGTGAATGGTATTGTGGAGGTATTATTAGATGTCTTCATTTCTTTTAGGTGGTTAGTCTTAAGTTGAAGATTAACACTAGCAGATCTGGAAAGAGTCTCTATCAGGGAAAACCTGAATCGTATCCGGTATCCACATGCCTGAAATAATTCTGGTCAATCAGGCGCGATACCGCGCAATGCCCTAGCCCTCCAAGCTCCTGAAACCGAACCTACTATTTCGTGTTTGGCTCCGTTAGTTTGTCCTGAAATCGCTTGCCTTCGATGTTGAGCACCGACGGTACGGGTTTATTTGTTCATCCAGGTTAAATCGCGCTGTCAGCGCTACGATGTTTAGTTACCTCAAACCCAGGGCGTGGCCCCGAGCTGTGTTGAGTGAGCCCTTCAGGCTCGATGTGGCCACCGCAACATATTCAAAATAGGATTTTAGGACAGGCTCTATCAAAGGCGTTAAGCTGAATTTGTTGACATTCCGCCGGTGTAATACAATGTTATACATTATGATCAAGACCATCAGCAAAATCGGAAACTCTAAAGGCATCATCCTCGACTCCGCCCTTCTCCAGCTCGCAAAGCTAGACGTCGGCGATCAGGTGAACATTGAGATCCACTCTGGGGGTACCATTACGATTTCGCCGATCCGTGATATTCCGTCTGAGGAAGAGGTTAAAGCCGCCATCGATCAGACCATGAAAGAGTATTCGGATACCCTGAATAAATTGGCCCAATGAAACCCATTTCTCAAGCTTATCATTTGTCGGTTGAAAATGTTTTAGCGATACACGAGCAGTCCATTCATCATTTTGGAGGCTCGCCTGGTATTCGTTCTGTGGAACTTCTCGAGTCAGCCCTCGGTGCAACTCAAGCATCCTACGGGGGAACCTCTGTGTTCAAAGATCTCATTGAGGTTGCCGCCGCTTATCTATTTTACCTCTGCTCGAACCATCCCTTTATTGATGGGAACAAACGTACGGCTCTCGCTTCGTGCATTGTTTTCCTGAAGCTTAACCAAATAGAAACAACCCCCGATTCACCCGAATGGGAGGCCCTCGCTCTCGATGTCGCCTCAAGCGTTATCAAGCGCGATGAAGTTGCTACCCGCCTGAGGGAGCTCCTTGGATTTGGGTAGGGCGATGAAGTTTCCGAATATGGTCCAGCTCGAGGAGACGGTCTGGGTCGCAACCACTCCAATAGGATTACCCGCATACGACTTTCAATTCGAGGATGGCTTTTCGTGCCGTCATTTTTTCAGGTAACCGAACCGATCCGCGCGGCAGCTCGCATGGGAGCGGTCGAGGATTATGCCATCCGCTACAAGGAACTCGTCTCACACGGGATTGAACTCGTTCACACGCCTGAAGAGTACGAACGGACTTTGTTACTTCCGGTATAAAGCGCTGAAGGAGTGCCTGCTCCCAGCAATAGGATGGCGAACCCTATTTGGGCGGTTCAGTCTTTTGTTCGCTTCGTCTTCATGCCTATCTGGTTTTTACCATTCTATTTAAATGACTATTTCAGCTATATCCACACGGCTTCTATGCCGGCGTTCACTCGTCAGGCTTCCTCGGTTTTGTTATCCTGTTTTTTTGATCTCGATGCTTTTTTATCTCTCCGCATTTGGGGTACAGGATTTATCTGCGACGCTGGTGGATCAAGCTCTTAATATCCAAGGTCGGGTCGAGGCGGACCCGAATCTTGACGCGGCCACTAAAGCTCAAATCGATGGATTGGTGGCGGCGGTGCAGGCGAACCAAGGGGCTCGACAATCGTTCATAAAAAAAGCGGCTGAAGCAGCGGCCGCGACGCAAGCTGCGGACCAAACTGGACGTCAGTACAGGTTGGATCTCGAGGCGTTGAGCGCAGAGCCGGTTAGTCCGATCGATCCAAATGCGACCATGGAGTCGTTGGATGCGAAGGCCAAGCTTTCTCGTGACCACGTGGTCGAACTTAAAAAGAAACTCGAGGTTAATGCGGTCGAAGGGTTAAAGCGAATTGCTCGGAGGCAAAATTACCGGACGCAGTTGGACGCAATTGACAAACGTATTGCGGATGCAAAAGCGCAGCTTAAATCGACGGAAGGTGATGCCACTCTTTTAGTGGAGGCGAGTGGACTTCGATTCGAATCTGAGGTGTTAGCCGCTGAAGCTGAAAAAGCCTTATTAGAGGCTCTTCTGGCCAGAGACGAGGCGGAGGAGCGGGAGAGCGTCCTGAAAAAGCAATACGATTTCATCGAGCTAAAGTTAAAGCGAGAGGAAGCGACGCTTCAGAAGCTCGAAGCGGTTCTCGCGAGCAAGCGACAGAGGATGGCGAGTCAGCTAGCCAACGCGGCTGTGTTAAAAGAGGCCAAAATTCAAGTGTCTACCCAAGCGATACGTTTTTTAGCCAGCAGCTATGCGCTTAATACAGAAATGGCGAAGCGGAATTTGGAGCTAGAGCAAAATTCCCTCCAGATTAAAGCGAAGGCAGATAAGCTTAAGCAGAGAGTCGAATCGTTGGAGAAAAAATTCCTGGAAACCAAGGGGCGGGTTTCGGCCATTGGCTTGACCGGTTCGGTTGGCGCGATGTTAAGAACGCGTAAAGGTGAGTTGGCATTGATGATGAGTGAGCACCGGGAGATGCTTAAGACCGCGTCGATTATTGAAGAACTGCAGTACGATATTTTTGACATTGATCATCGCCAGAAGGAGCTTTCTCCTGAGTTGATTCGCAGCGAAATTGTTGAGGCCTATGGCGAGCAGCGCCAAGCGGTCTGGGCCGAACTCGAAGCCCCAATCAAAGAGCTCATCGAAGAGAGGTTGGGGATATTAAAAGCAACCCGAGCCAGTCTTACCCGCTACTCCGACAGCCTGCTGGATATTCAAAGTAGCACTCGGAGTAAGTCTGAAATCGTCAAGCGCTTTAGCGAATACATCAACGAGCGGATTTTGTGGATTCGAAGCAATAAGCTTTTGTTCAGCCAGCTTGAATTCGATGAAGGTGACGAGGTCGCATTTTCATCTACGGCGTGGTTGAAAGCGGGAAAAGAAATGGTGCAGGTTGTGATATCTCGACCGGTTCCGATCGGCCTTGGGGCGTTACTATACGTTTTCTTACTTTTTCGTCGGAAGCGTTTGCGGTCGGAAATTGACCGGCTTGGCGAGGTTGCGGCGCGTGGGTCATGTGAGTCGTTTTGGCCAACTGCCCGCGCCTTTTTACTTTCGATGCTGTTTGCCTTGACCCTTCCGTTGACCCCTTTCCTGCTTGGTTTGGTCATGCTGAATGCACCATTTGGTGCCAGTACGCTGTTTGTCGCGGTGGGGCGATCCTTGATCGCGGCAGCCTTGTTTGCTCTGCCATTTGAAGCGCTTCGTGTCATCTGCCGTCGCAAAGGGTTGGGGAACATGCACTTTGATTGGTCCTTGGTAAGTGTCTCGAGATTGAAGCGGAATTTAGATTGGGTGGTTTGGCCGGGAGCGGTTCTTGTCTTCGTGGTCTGTTTACTTTTACAGCTCAATCATACGCACCGCGTTGATTTATTGGAGCGCGTATTTTTTGTCGTAGGATTATTGTTCGCCGCGTATTTTCTTTATCGAACCTTCAATCGAAAAGACGGTGTTTTCAGTGAGTACTTAAAGTCGAATCTGCAGACCTGGGCGAATCAAACCTCTGCTCTCTGGACTGGGTTTATTCTCGTAGTCCCGCTGTCTTTAGCGTTGCTTGCGATCTGTGGGTATTACTACACCGCGCTGAATCTGGCTGAGTGTGCGTATTTTTCTTTCGCCTTCGCCGTTCTGGTGGAAACCCTTCGGGCGATGACTCGTCGCTTGGTTTTGGTTCGAAAGCGACGCTCCTTTATTCTCGCGGCTCGCCGCAAGCGAGAGGTGGAAATCCAAGCGCATCGGGCCGCGTTAAAAGAAAAAGCCAAGGCGAGAGAGGAGGCCGCTAAACGTGGTGAAACCCTCCCGGTAGAAACTGCACCCGCACCCGTTGAAACGTTCAACGTGCAAACGGAAATAGAGGCGGATGAAATCGCTGGGAACGTGATTCAAGTCCAGAAGTTGATTTCAATTAGTCTGGTTTTGGTTTGGGGAATTGGGATGTGGCTCATTTGGATCGATGTGCTGCCGGCTCTGAAGGAGTTGGATAACTATACGGTTTGGTCGAGTCATGTGGTTGAGAATGGGGGTGATGCCGCAGCGGTGGAGGCCGAAACCAGCACCGCGACAAGCCTTCTGCCGGGCACTGCGACATCAGAAGGGCAGGGGAGCAGCGTCAAGAATAGTGAACCCGTAAGGCAGGTGACGATTCGGGATCTCCTGTTGTTCATGATTATCACCACCGTTACATGGGTGCTTGCCCGAAGTCTGCCCAGCGCTATGGAGATTTTGTTCCTAAGTTCCCTGCCGGTGGATCGATCCTTTCGATTCGCGATCAAGGCGATCACGAGTTATCTCATCGTGGTGATCGGGGTTGTTTTGGCCTTCCGCTCCCTCTCGATTAGTTGGAGCAGCGTGCAATGGTTAGCAACCGCGCTAACCTTCGGACTGGCCTTTGGCTTGCAGGAAATTTTTGCAAATTTTGTTGCGGGGATCATTCTCATGTTCGAACGGCCGATGCGGATTGGTGATTTTATTACCGTGGATGAGTTTACGGGTCACGTAACCAAAATCCAAACTCGGGCCACGACGATTATTAATCGGGATCGCAAAGAATATGTGATTCCAAATAAGGATTTCATTACCGGTCGCTTGGTCAACTGGACCTTGAGTGATGCGATTAACCGAATCGAATTCGTGGTTGGAATTGCCTATGGATCGGATGTCGAGCAGGCAAAATCCATCATCTACTCCATTTGCAAAAAGCATCCTAAGGTCTTGGATAAGCCGGAGGTTCAGGTGATTTTTGGTGAGTTTGGTGAGTCGTCTCTCAACTTGACGGTTCGTGCGTTTATCGGGGATGTTGAGATCCGTCCGGTCATCACGGATTCGCTGCACACGCTCATCAATAAAGAATTTAATGAAGCCGGAATTGAAATTGCCTTCCCGCAGCGCGACCTGCATGTGCGCTCGGTCGACCTGAAAGCTGGGCAAGCTCTGCAGCAACTCAATCCAGAGGTGGATGCCGACCTGTCATGATGTACCTGCGCTACTTTTTCAGATGCGGCTGGTGCAAGGTTGCAGCTTGGTTTCAAGTAGGATGATGTTCTGCAAAAGGTACTTTCAGCTTAGAATGTATGAACGACCCAGACCTCAATGGCACTTAGCTAAGCGGTCCAGCATATTTTTTTGTGCCATGTTACATCGTGGGAATCCGCCCCAAAGTGGGCGGGATATGGTAGCCCGTGTGCAAGGCCGCGAAGCGGTCGCAGCGCCGGGTTTAGTGCAGACGTAAGAGGCAACGAGGGGTAAGCGTTAGATTGTAAGAAAGCTCGAACGGAGGCGCAGAATTTATCCCCGCGCAGTTCATATCCTAGGGTGTCGCCACTAGGCGGCTTAGAGGATAAATCCACCGAACCACGGCCTCCTCACTTTGTTCGTCAACCATGGCTATCAATGGGTCAGCGCTACGCGCCTTTAGTCGCCTGGATTTTCACTCGTTTTCAATACAAATCGGCTTATCTAAGTGCCATTGGACTCAGACCTATTCGGACCAGCTCAGGGCTCAATCATGCCTTGGCGAATAGCATAGCGGGTCAAGCCGGCTGTATCATCGATGCCTAATTTTTGGGTGATCCGGCGACGATGGGTTTCAACTGTTTTAGGGCTGATCTCCAGATCGTAGGCGATCCCTTTGGTATGTACTCCCATGGCAATGCAAATTAAGACTTCCGCTTCGCGTATTGATAGCGGGCACCCTTCAGTCTGCAAGTCCTCAAAGTCGTCTTCCTGAACCTTTATGGCGTCCGTGACGACAACATCGATTGGAAACGAAGTGGCCGGTTCCATGCCGCTTCGCGTCGGTGCGTTACTTACGAGGTGAAGGTCTTCCGACTGGTTTAGAGCCGAGACCACCCTTTCGCGACGACTTGGGTCATCGATTGCTATGAGGATGCGGATCATGCAATTGACCTCCTCTTGGTTTTGAATCTATCATTTTCATCTTAAACTGTAACATTAACTTAACGGTAGCCGCTATCAGGGTTTCCCTGAGTCGCCCTGCAAATGAGCATAAGATGATGTGAGTTAATCGTGTTGGATGAGTCGCACATAGCCCGATTATTTCATTAAAACTCATCGAATCCATAGGTTTCCTAGCGGTGAGATTGAGGAGTTTCGGTTAGCCAATATCTGAAATTTGGGACAACAATTTGTGATGAAGTATTAGCGTCGCGAAGTGGTGGCATTCGAAGCCGTATCTCACGCACAGGCGTCCCCTTGCTTCAAATCGCCAATATCGCTGAGCTGAATAGCAGGAGCTCAATCAGACCCATCAGTCCCATCCCGGGGCTATGTCCTCGCGTTGGACTCTCGAATGATCCGGCGCTGAATCCATGGACTCGCGTCCATGGTGATTGAATGTCACTGTTTAGCGGTTTATTTCTCTATCGCGCAAAAGAAAGGTCTTACTAGTTGATTATTTCTACTTATCAGGGTTTCCCCTATGGGCGTGAATTCCAAATCTGGATATAACCAAAAACATGAACTTACCATTGACATTAATCGAAGAAGAAAAACCGTTTATCGCCGTGTGCGATACTGAACGTTCTCCTTGCTTGATCTCTGTCCAGCTATGTAGTCTTACTCCATACCTCAAAAAGTTGGTGATGCATCACAAGTGGAATCTCGAGCATGAGGTTCCAGCCGTGGATTTTGTCCATCTGCATCTCGAGGGTAGGAAAGAAAAATCTGAATATCATGGCAGGTTACGCGCTCAGATTGCCGGGCAGAATGATTCGCTTGAGATAAGCACTCGGGCTCCATCGCGAAAAGAATTGATAGATCGCGCATTCGAGGCGCTCGAAAAACAACTCTCAGACGTGGCCTAAAACACAGATTTCAATGAATTACCTCTAGACAAGGGGTAAGGAATTTCCTGACAATTTATCTCTGGTGTCTTTTAGGGAAGAAATTGCATCATGGTGTATGATTCAGATTTACACATGTGCCGCTACCATACCAAAGACCTGCGGTGTCCGCATGCTTATGATAGAGCCCGACCGATCAGAATTTACCATGGCGGCGGCAGTTTTTCGGGCATACCCACCCTTCAGGGATTCTGGGAAAGAAGATATATTGGTGCGATGTGAATCGATCACGGAAGCCGAGCAGCTTCTAAGCAAATCGCCTTATGATCTGATTGTTTTGGGGGCTGAAGATTCCAAAGCGCCTGGAATTCGTGAAGTACGCCGGATGACAGATGCTCCTTTATTGGCCATGGCCTGGCCGGGACAGGCCGCAGCAAAAGCTCGGACCTGCGGCGAGCCCCGCATGGCTGTAGCTGAGAAGAAGATGTTCATCTCCTCCCCACTGTTCAATGCCTTAGATGCCTTGCGGGAATATATCCTTGGCAAAGGGGTTTCTCCATACAACCTGCTGCAAGAAGGCTCCTTCTAAGGACGGCCCTCATTCTAACGAAAACGTGTTCGCTTTAGGTCAAAAAGCGTTTGGTTCCACTTATCGACAGGGAGTAATCTCTTGGGGCGGATTTCCACAATGTTACATGTCGCAGAAAATAGGCTGGACCGCTTATCTAAGTGCCATTGGTGTCATCGACCTCAGGCATCCCATTCCAAATTCCACGTGGGCGCGGGCTGGGGCTCGGCTTTAGGAGTTTACATCCCCGGTGGGGCGCTGTGATCGGATGGTGGCTTCTTTAGGTGGCAGCTCACGAGGCTTCCCTTGTCGCTCCCCTCATCGGTGTTACTCTGGATAAGCAATCGCGCGTCCAAGGCTTCGGCTCGGTGCGCCATCGTCAAGCGCCCTAGTCCGGGGGTCGCGACATCCGGATCGAACCCGCAGCCGTCATCTCGAATATTCATGCGAATGCCCTGAGCCTCATTAATCAACTCTACAGAAATTAGGCTGGGGGTCGCATGTTTTATCGCGTTGGAAATAGACTCTTGGGCAATGCGGTAAAGGTGCAGTGATTGTTCGGGGAGTAAGTTCACTTCGTCACCTTGAAAGGTGCAGGGAACATCATGAATCGAGGTCGTGAAAAGAGCTAGTTCTTCCAATGCCTGATTCAAGCCTCGGCGCTCGAGCTCTGGAGGATATAGTCCATGTGACATGCGACCGACATCCTGGATCGCTTGGTTGAGCAGGCCGGAAAGGTTGTCTAGCAACTCGGGTTTTTCTAATGCACCAGGCGCAAGTTTTCCTCGAAGCCGCTTCAGAACAATGGTCATTGCGGTTAGGTTTTGCGACAGGACATCGTGCAGCTCCCCTCCAATTTCCGCTCGAATGATTTCGTTTTGCCTTAGAAGTGCATTTTCCATCGTTTTGCGACGGCTTTGTCGTAATTCTTCTTCAAGGCTGGCTCGCGCCATCGTTTGGTCAATACTCTTAAGTAGGACTTGGGGGTTCAGTTCATCCTTGATCACATAATCCTGCGCCCCGGTCCGAACCGCTTGGCGACTCAATGACCGGTCGTCCATACCGCTGACTACGATGATCGGGAGGTATGGGGTCACCTCACGCACTCGGGCCAGTGTTTCTAGTCCAGAGCAATCCGGCAGGTTTAAATCAAGAATCACCAGTTCAAACCGATCGTTGCCGCCTTCGCTAAGGATTTCCAATGTCCTCCCGAGTGAATCGACTTGTTCGATCTCCAGCGTCCAATGCGGTTGGCGGACCAGCATGCTTTTCAGCAGCATGCCGTCTGCAGCATCGTCTTCCACAAGTAAGGTCCGAATTGATCGATTATTGGGGTTGGATGGGTCGTGATTTTCCACAGGCGCATTGTAGGATGTAGGGATGATATTGACAAGGTTACTTGGTCAATATCTAAATTCAGGGATTTCCTGATGGAGATCCTACTTCCTCTTTTTATGTTTCTGTGTATTTTCTTTTCATGAAAATCCTCTTGATAGACGATCACCCCATCGTGCGAGCCGGTCTCCGTAGCCTTCTGGAAGAAGAAACCAGTTTGGATATCGTTAGCTTTTTAGAGGCGTCTTCTGTCCCCGAAGCGATGTCCAGTTTGAGAACCTCGATTCCAGATCTAGCTATTGTGGATATCGGGCTTGCAGGAGGTGACGGACTTGAATGGATCAAAGACGTCCGTGCCATGGGCCATGATTTCCCAGCCCTTGTCATGTCGATGTTTGACGAGCGCCTCTATGCAGAGCGGGTGCTGCAAGCCGGAGGCAACGGGTATCTCATGAAGCGCGAATTGGCGGAGCACTTAGTCGAGGCCATTCAGGTGGTGTTGTCTGGCGAGATTTATTTAAGCAAGGTCATGAAACAAGTGGTTAAGTTTCGTTCGGATGGTCAGCGAAGCGCGGTCGAACAATTGAGCGACCGAGAGTTGGAAGTTTTCCGCATGATCGGAGATGGTATGACAACAAAAGAAATCGGAGCAAGTCTTGGACTGAGTGTCAAAACCATCGAGACGTATCGGTCGAATATTAAAACCAAACTTGAACTCCGCAATGCCGCCGAGCTGGCAAGTACCGCATCTCGTTGGATTGAAGCCGCGCTGACTTCCTAGCAGGGATTCGCCGTTTCAGGAACGCATTTAGTTCGTCACCGCCTGGAAGGCGGTGGCACGAACACGCCCTTGGAAGGGCATGGTACGGACCCACTGCCGATTTAAGATTTCAGCTCGCGGAACGCGACCCGATAGTAAACCGCCGG
>Ga0209186_1002631_pt1 | contig 12661 bp, 10 predicted proteins | sample SidtaG_FD_187426 | JGI IMG/M metagenome (GOLD analysis project Ga0209186, IMG submission 187426) | Marine algal microbial communities from Sidmouth, United Kingdom - Sidmouth_Male2 metaG (SPAdes) (version 2) | ecosystem: Host-associated > Algae > Red algae > Unclassified | place: Sidmouth...
AATAGTCGCAAGGCGAATGTTTTTGTATGAAAATGGGTGTTTTAATACTCAAATATCCATGTTCAGCAAAGGAATTCGCCTTGCGACTCGCGTATAATTGCTCACCCTATTTTTGTCGAACAGCACCCAATAATTACATTGAAATTTCAACATCTACACAATCACAAACTTAATATGTCAGACATAGCAATAGCCAAAGCAGACCTCCAAGTGAATGGTTTTCTTGACCTCGAAGTAGATCCCACCATGGATTTGGTAGAAGCCATTGAAAATTTAAAAAAAGAAAAAAACGCGATTATTCTCGCGCATTATTATCAGGAATCTGAAATACAGGACATCGCGGATTATACAGGCGATAGTCTCGGACTGTCGCAAAAAGCTGCCGAAACAGACGCGGATATTATCGTATTTGCGGGTGTACACTTTATGGCAGAAACGGCAAAAATGTTGAGCCCTGAAAAGAAGGTTTTGCTGCCGGATTTGAAGGCAGGTTGTTCATTGGCAGATTCTTGTCCGCCGGATATTTTCCGTAAATTTAAAGCCAGACATCCCGACCACATGGTGGTCAGCTACATTAATTGTACGGCAGAATTGAAGACTTTGACCGACATCGTTTGTACTTCTACCAATGCCGTTCATATCATCGAAAGCATCCCAAAAGATAAGCCGATTATCTTTGCACCGGACAAAAATTTGGGCGCGTATTTGGTCAAAAAGACCGGACGCGATATGATTTTGTGGAATGGCGCGTGTATGGTACACGAGATTTTTGCGATGGAAAAAATCGTAAAATTGATGGAGCGTCATCCTGATGCAAAATTCATTGCACATCCCGAATGTGAGCCACAACTCCTTGAAATAGCGGATTATATAGGTTCTACGAGTTCATTGATTCGCTATACCAAAGAGAATGATGCCACTACATTTATTGTAGGTACAGAGGTTGGGATTATTCATCAAATGGAAAAATCTTCACCTGATAAGACTTTCATCCCCGCACCACCGAACAATACTTGCGCTTGCAACGAGTGTCCGCACATGAAGCGCAATACGATGGAAAAATTGTACCTCTGCATGAAACACGAATTGCCCGAAATTACACTGCCCGAACACATTATCCGCGACGGTATCGCACCGATTCAGCGAATGATGGAAATATCTGCGAAAGCAGGGTTATAGACGTGAGACAAGAGATGTGAAATAAGAAATTGACGCCTGATTTTTCTATGAAAAATCAGGCGTTTTTATTTGTAAAATAATTTCCCCAAAAAAATGCGCCGGACGACCTCTCACAGCGTCTAGCGGTATTTTATGTAACTGATGTCACGAAAAATGCTTGTTTTGTGTAACATCAGTAAGTAAGTATTCGCTCATTCAAAATTCATTCATTCATTTTTTGCCGCATCTCTAAACCCAAACTGTAAGTGCTTTATTTATTTCGTGGTAGCCTATAAAACAAGATGCGGCAGAGCGAGTACCGCCTTCCCCGGCTTTTACTGAATGAACACAATTGGAGCGAAAAAGTATCAACTCTCCGACTTTTGGGCTAAATCTTTGAGGCTTTAAAGAGATTTTATTGGTATCTATAAAATCGTAATTTCCGGTAAAAAGGTCTTTCAATTCATGGGCATTGGGCGCAAAATTCCATACTTCCAGCTCACCGCCTTTTTGGGGTACACTAAAGTATAAATTGGCAGCCAATTGAGATTGAAGGTTTCGAAATTCATCAGCATCGGGCAAGTCTTTCAGCAATGAATCTACATGGGCGGGTAAGCCGCCGTCTTTGTTCGATTCAAAAGACCTGATAATGCCGGGATTCATGGTTTGACCATGTAATTTTGAAACATTAACACCGTTTTTCCATGCAAAATCAAGACCGGATAAAAGCGTTTGGATAGGATTTATTTTTCCAAATAGATGTTCCATTAGAACTAAGGTATTTTGTGCTTTCTTTAAGTATAATTTGAGTTTTTCACTATCATTTTCAGTCTCAAATAAGGTCATTCCGATACGATTGACAGGTACGTCTGTGGCATTTGAGTATCTGTTGAGCAGTTTCGATTTTTCTATACTTTTTTGCCAGTTTTCGCAGGTTTCAACGCTAACAAAAGGGTACACTCTTAATGCTAATGTTTTTCCAGTAATCAAATCCAATAAGTTCTTTTTGTTTAGAGGCTCTGATTCGATTACGTTTGAAGTTATTATCATAACTAAATTAGGTAAAGTCTATTATTATTTCCGGTTACTAACAGACTAAATGTGAATGAAAATATATCATACTCTTTAGGAAGAAAAATTTGGCATGTTTAATTTTCGTATAAAATTAGTGGTTCAAAAAAGTGCACACCACATTTCTAAACATGCCAAAAAAATTTCACAATTTGAGTTGATTGATTGTGTGATAATTAGTTGTGGAAATGGTATATGAGTGGAGTCGCAGAAAAAGTTGAAGTGTGGATGGTTTTGTAAAATGTTATTTAGGAACGTTCCTCAATTGAAGTTACAGACAACTTGAGTTATTTATAAATCGAGGCACTTGATACTTAGTACAAGTTAAAGTATAGTTTGCACATTTTCAAGGGTTATAATTATATTTTAGCATATCTATGTATAAGTATTTGACTATCAATGCTAAATTATTTAGCATCCAGGGCGAACGAAAAGTCGTTTTCATAATGCGTAATATATTGATTTTTTTTAAAAGCCTACTCGACGGACATTTTGAAAATGTCAGGCGAGATATACTTATATTTTAATTTAAATTATTTTAAATAAATTGAGTAATTTTCACTTTGTAAAAATTGATTATCATTAAATAGTGAGCAAATACTGTCGCCTGACATTTTCAAAATCTATTGATACCCCACATCTTTTTCGATTGCCCGAGTTGACTGACATTTTACAAATGGCAGACAATAGCTTTTTTTATTTTATTGATAATTAGATGATTTATGTATCGTAAAAATTTTAAATAAAAAAATAAAATAAGTAATTCCGTTTGCTAAACTTTTCAAGTTTCGTAAACGTAGGCATATCACAAAACTTTGTAATCAACTAAAAATCAGTGCGTTGCTTCTCCGATAGCTATCGGAGTACGAAACTCAAAAAGTTTAGCAAACGGGATACTTAGAGATGTGGGGTATCGTTAGATTTTCAAAATGTCTGCCGACTCAGGCTTCCCCTTCAATTAAAAAAAACATATTATGAAAACGACTTTTCGTTCCCCCTAATTTAGCATCAGTTAAGATTTCTCGTCTCAAGTCTCAATAAAATCGTACTCAGAATAATACAGCCGCCACCCACAATCATATTCCGGCTCAATACATCGCCTAAAACCAAATAACTCAACAATACCGCACTCACCACCTCCACATAAGTCAGCATCGACGCTTTTGAGGCCTCCAAATATTTCAAGCCAAAAAAGAAAAAACTATAAGCCATAATACCAACCATTAAACCATAGGAAATACCCAAAGTCATATCTTTTACGGTAGGTGTAGGTTCATTGAAAATGAAAAATGGGATGAAAACTAATGCGCCAACAATATTTTGATAAAAAATAATTTCGTTTCGTGTGTAGTTAGGGGTTTCTGTTTTGAAAATAATAACTGTTAAAGCATATAAAAACGCCGAACTGATGGCTGCTGTCATGCCAATAAAGTCTTGATTTTCAAAAGAAAAATCCTGATTTGAATATGCGGTAATGATACCCGTAAATGCCAGTCCGAGCAGTGCAATTTGCCGTCGTGTAATGTGTTCTTTGAGTAGTGTAGCTCCCAACAAAGTTCCGAAAATAGGCCAAGTATAAAACACAATAACCGCATTGCCAATCGAAGTATAAATGAACGCCACCAAAAACAAATACATCCGCACCGCATTAATCATTGAGCCGCCGAGCATCACCTTATAATTACCACGAAAAATCCGCGTTCCCGTAGATAACAACCACCCCCCCAATAGCAAACAAGGCACCATCATACGAATACAAGCAATCGAAGTCGCCGGAATACTCATAAACTTAATAAACAAACCACCTACTCCGCCAATTGTCGCGCCTGTTAGTATCGCTAAGTATGCTTTTTCTTTCATAAGTTTGATTATATTTGCTGTAATTAATTCGTAACCGAATCACGAACCAACGAATTACGAATCACGATTTGCAAGGTAAATACTTTCTACAAATTCACAATATGAAAAACCTATTCAATACATTTATTTTCTGCTTGATATCTACGGCAATATTCGCCCAAAAAACCTTCCCACAAGACGCCGTTTACGACGAACGTGACGGACATTATGCCTTCACTAATGCCACTATTTATACTGATTATCAGACAAAAATAGATAATGCAACTTTGGTGATTAAAAAGGGGAAAGTCGTCAGCGTAGGCACCGGCGCGAGCGTACCACGAGGCGCGACCAAGATAGATATGACAGGAAAATTTATCTATCCTTCCTTCATTGATATGCACACCGATTACGGAATGCCCGAAATCCCCAAACTCAAGCGCGACGGCAAACCACAAGAACATTCCAAAAAAGATGGCGCGTACAGTTGGAATCAAGCCTTGAAAACCGAATTTCGCGCACACGAAGCCTTCGCACATGATGAAAAAGCGGCAGAAGCATATCGAAAATTGGGATTTGGTGTGGTACAAAGTTTTGTGGCAGATGGCATTTCGAGGGGTAGCGCGACAGTGGTTTCTCTAGATAAAAAACGCGAACATTTGACCTTGCTCAAAGACGTTTCTGCACACCAATTATCCGTAAGTAAGGGATCATCCACGCAAGGTTATCCGAGTTCGTTGATGGGAGTCATAGCACTTTTACGCCAAACCTATTTAGATGCAGATTGGTACAAAAACCACGGTCACAAATCAGAGAAAAACATCCAACTCCAAAGATGGAATGAACTTGCTGCTATTCCACAGATTATGACGGTGCGTGATAGATTGGAAATACTGCGTATGGCGAATTTAGGGAAAGAATTTAGCAAGACCTACATCATGCGTAGCAATGCCGGCGATGAATACCAACGCATCAAAGAAATTAAAGCCACAGGCTCGCCTTTGATTATTTCTTTAAATTTTCCGAAAGCCTATGATGTCGAAGACCCTTACGATGCACGTATTGTCAGTCTTGCAGATATGAAACATTGGGAACTCGCCCCCTCCAACCCTGCACGAATTGCTGATGAAGGCATTGAATTTTCGCTAACTACACATGGTTTAAAAGATAAAAGTAAATTTTTAGGTAATCTAAAAAAGGCAATTAAAAACGGTTTGTCGGAAGCAGATGCACTAAAGGCACTCACGCATACACCCGCGAAATTGCTCGGAATGAGTAGCGAAATCGGGAATTTATCGATAGGTAAATGGGCGAATTTTATCATTACATCAGGTAATATTTTTGGAGAAAAAACAACGATTTATCATAACTGGATTCAGGGCGAGCCATTTATTTTAAAAGAACCTGCTACCGTTGATTTACGTGGTGATTATGAATTAGAATTGGAAGGAAAAACCTACCTCATCAAATCAAAAGGCTCAAAAGAAAAAGCCAAAATGGTGTACGAAGAGTCTGATTCTAACAAAATTGATGTCACACATTCCATCAAAGGAAATACTATTAATCTCGTTTTCAAACCCAATAAAGAAGGCGGATTTTACACCTTAACAGGAACAGCAAATGACAGCGGTTGGCAAGGAAGCGGTACAGATGAAAAGGGTAATTGGGTGAGTTGGTCTGCAAAGCAAATTTCGGAATTTAAAAAAGAAGAAAAAGACGACAAGAAAGGAAAAAAAGACGACGATAAGAAAGATGACGAAAAAGGCGAAGTCGTTTATCCCTTTAATGCCTACGGCAATGCAGAAATTCCAAAGAAAGGCACATATCTGATACAAAACGCCACCGTTTGGACGAATGAATCAGACGGTATTTTGGAAAATACAGACGTATTGATACGCGATGGCAAAATCTCCCGAATCGGTGAAGGTTTATCTGCCGGATCTGCGACGACGATAGACGGAAAAGGCAAACATCTGACTTGCGGTGTGATTGACGAACACTCGCACATCGCCATCAGTCGCGGCGTAAATGAAGGTACACAAAACAGCAGCGCAGAGGTACGAATCGGTGACGTTGTAAATTCGGAAGATGTCAATATTTACCGTCAACTCGCAGGTGGTGTGACTACGGCTCAATTGCTACACGGTTCGGCAAATCCGATTGGTGGTCAATCGGCGATTATCAAGCTGAGATTTGGCTACGCACCGGAAGAAATGAAGCTTGAAAATGCGCCAAAATTCATCAAATTTGCACTCGGCGAAAACGTCAAACAATCCAATTGGGGCGACGATAATACGACCCGTTTTCCACAAACAAGAATGGGCGTCGAGCAAGTATTTTTCGACAACTTTACCCGCGCTCGTGAGTACGAACAAGCGCGCAAATCAGGGAAACCTGTCAGACGTGATTTAGACTCGGAGACTTTATTAGAAATCATTAATAGTCAACGATTTATCACTTGTCACTCCTACGTGCAGAGTGAGATAAATATGCTAATGAAAACCGCCGAAGCATTTGGCTTTACTGTCAATACATTCACGCATATTTTAGAAGGTTACAAAATCGCAGATAAGATGAAAGCACATGGCGCGGGCGGTTCTACATTTTCCGATTGGTGGGCATACAAATACGAGGTGATTGATGCCATTCCGTTGAATGGTGCGATTATGCACGAACAAGGCATTACAGTCGCTTACAATTCGGATGATGCAGAGATGGCAAGACGCCTCAATCAAGAAGCTGCAAAGGCAGTGATGTACGGCGATATGAGCGAGGAAGAAGCATGGAAATTTGTGACACTCAATCCGGCAAAATTACTACGTATCGACAACCGAGTAGGCAGCATCAAAACCGGAAAAGATGCCGATATAGTGCTGTGGTCAGACAACCCGCTTTCGGTCTATGCACAAGCGGAAATGACCTTTGTAGATGGTATCAAGTTTTACGATAAAAACGACGACCTCGAAAAACGCAAAGCCATCCGCACAGAACGCGCACGACTGATTCAGAAGCTATTAGCTGCCAAGCACGGCGGAGCAGACACCCAAAAACCGAAGAAGAAAGAAGAGAAACATTATCACTGCGATGATGTGCATGATGAGGGGCATTAAAAGTATAAATTTAAGAGACAGGTTTTAGAGCGTTTTTAAAACCTGTTTCTTAAATATTTTAGGCTGCAACCCTCTGATAATCAACACTCGAATGCTTCAAAATTCCTCCATTCAGCACCTCCGCACTTCTCTCCCATGAATATTTTTCACGAATAATACGAGCAATGTTATCCAACTCAACTCGTTCGGGCGGCAGTGTCAGATTCTGCGATACTACCTCATCTAATACTTCACAAATTCAATCGTTTCGCGGTGTATTCCATTTCTCAGATGAATAAAATACACTCCATCCGGAAGCTGTCTCACCGGAATCATAATCCAGTCATTCGTCGGTATCGTCCAAGACGTTTTATAGATTTCCTGACCAAGTGTGTTGTAAATTTGACATTGCAAATCACCCGACAAGCCATCTTTGTAATCAATAAAAATTTCATCCTTCGCAGGATTCGGATAGACGTTGAAATCGACACCCAACGGCTTGCGATAAATCGCTGCCGTGCGGCTGTACGTGCTGCTGCCGTCAGTATCAAATTGTTGCAAACGATAATACGAATGTCCGCTCAAAGGCTGCTCGTCGATGTGTTCATAATTTTGAGTCGTACTGCTCGTTCCGGCAGCCTGTACTTTTGTAATCGACTCAAAATCAATACCGTTTCGACTACGTTGGACTTCAAAATAATCGCTGTTTTGCTCGGTTGCCGTTTGCCAGAGCAACTGCACACCACGCTCACGATTTACAGCATCAAACAATACCAACTCCACAGGTATCAAAATCGCCGTATCACGTATCCAAAATTCCGAGAATCCATCCACATCAAATTCCACGTAATTTACGCCGAAATCCATCCCTATTGTAGTCGTGACGAAGGTCAAATCTCCACCTTGCGTCGGGTCATAAATGCCGTCTTCGCCTGTGCCGGAGTAACGAGCAACGCTGAGTTCATTCTCCATCGGCGCATTATTTCCGGTTAGATTTTGATATTCTCCATCCGTAAAATACAGACGCACGCTCACCATCGACTGCGGCGCAATTTCAGGTGAAATACGATAATGACGCTCCATTAAATTGTACACACCATTATAATCAACAGGCATATCATCGACATAAAGATTCGCATTGACATTGCCCAAATCACTACCCATCGTATTGATAGAGAATAGAATACGCCCCATGTTATCCGTAAAATGTTGCCAGCCTTGCAAGTCCGTGACACACACGCCTGCATTGACCGCATCTGCCATCGGAACGCCCGTTCCCATCGCACAAGTCGGAATATTCGACAAACCCACTTCCACTGTCACGATGTCCGTACTGAATGCTACGCCGTCACTCACCGAGACGAGGAAGTCCAATTCCTGCCCCTGATTCGCTGCCGTAATTGCGAAAGAAGGCGTTGCACTCGTCTCATCGTCAAGCGTGACACCATCCGGCGGATACCACTGGAATGTCAGGTCATCGCCATCCGGGTCGAATGAATTGGTGGCGTCCAGCATATAGGTTATCTCCATCGTCACGAGGCTGTCCGCACCTGCATCCGCGATAGGAAGGGCATTGCTGCCGACCTCAATTTCCCAAGTCGCGTAGCTGATGTCATTCCCCGAAATACCAATCGTATATTTATTGAGTAAGGTCAAATCAACACCCACCGAGTAGCTGCCCAAATCGTAGATAAAAAAGCGGACTATATTTTATCGCTCAAAGGCAATCAGAAAGATTTATTGGAAGAAGTTTCTGATGCTTTTCAGTATTATCCACTTACTCATGTAAGTGACCAACAATGGGAATATGAACGTGGTCGATATGAAAACAGGACATGCCGGATATTGGACGCACAACAGGCACTAAGCCCGAATATGAAATCACTGTGGCCGAGCATTGGCACTTTAGTAAAAATCGAATCCGTAAGAATTGTTAAAGGTGTAAAACACACTGAAACAAGGTATTACATTAGTTCCCATACTAAAAAGACAAGTAAGCAATACAATGAGATGGTCAGGGAACATTGGAGCATAGAAAATCATTTACACTGGCATCTTGATGTAACATTTGCGGAGGATGCTTGTAGGGCTAGAACGGGTAATGCGCCCGAAAATTTGAACATCTTTAGGAAAATTGCCTTGCATAGAATCTGTAAAGACAACTCTAAAATTAGCAAAAAAAAGCGGCGATTCAGGGCATCAATGAATACGGATTATTTGGAAGAAATTCTAAACTTATAATTTTCATGCGTTTGCCCTTTATTATTGATACCTCCTATGGCGATTACTTGTGTAACCTTTACCAACTACAGAGCCATCTATACTAAACACTAATAAACCGCTTTGAGCTAAACACCTATGCGCGGTTTTTGTAAGAAAAACTATCGAAAAAATAACCACGCCAAATTATTAAACCCAAATTCGTCCGAGTACTTAAAATGGAGAATCTACCCTGAATTTGGGCTAAAACTCATCTGCCATTTGTAAAATGTCAGCCGTGTTTTAGTTCAAATTCAAACGTAAATTTCCTTTTATATTAAGAGCATAAAATTGTCAAGTTATATTTTGCAATCAAAAAATCAAAAATCGTCCAATTCATTCAAAATTAAGCAACAGCGATATACAAATAATACCAACCGTCTATCGTTTCGCTTGCACCAAATATACTTGGTTCTGTATTGTCGAGTGTATCTTTAAATTTGTCGATATACGCTACCTCAAGGTCTTTTATAATATCAGCATTTTTGCTTTTTGTCAATAAATAAAGGGCTTTGTATTTATCGCTATAATTGCCGAGTCTGCCGTCTCTATCTCCGGTTCTGCCGATTTTTGCGGTTTCGTAGTCGCTCACAATTTCCTTGATAGAACGCGTGATTTTGCGCTTAGAGCTTGGTGCGCCATACGTTTCGAAGTCAAAAAGATACTTATCGTGCGTATTGGCTTTGCTGAATTCATTGGCAAATTCCTCTGATTCAGATTTCTTTTCGTTCCCTTTCTTTTTGTTGCGGTCGCGGTGTTTTCTGCCGTCTTCTTCGTATTGTTTTTTAGAATTTTCTAAAATAACAACCGTGGCAAAGGCTATAATACCACCGACGATTAATCTCGCTATAACATTCATATGTCGTGATTCGTGATTGGTTAACTCGTGATTCGTTTTATAAATCCGATTTACTTTTATGACGTGATTCTATTGAATCGTTACAATGATAGACGTAAAACGATTTTGTAAATCGTTCTGTATAATATGAGTAACGATTTGCAAAATCGTTTTACGTTCACACAAAAAGAAAACGTACTTTTCAATCAAATGGTTTTGAAAAGTACGTTACTCGTAAAGAATTACATATCAGTTAATTGGAATTTGGTGATTGGAATTTTTCAATTTTAACGTGCCAATACATTCGCTATTTTCACCAACTCCGGCTTTAATTTTTTTCCTTTTGTAATTGCTTCATTCAGAGGCGTATAAACGACTTCCTGATTGACAATGCCGACCATAATATTGCGTTCACCACCGACCAAAGCATCTACTGCTGCATAGCCCAAGCGACTTGCCAGCAATCTATCTGCAGCCGTGGGCGAACCACCGCGCTGTAAGTGACCGATGACAGTGACTTTTGTTTCGTAATGGTCAAAGCGTTTTTGCACCTCTTCGGCAATTTTGTAGGCACCACCATTTTTATTGCCTTCGGCAACAATGATGAGATTGAAGAGTTTTTTGCGTTTTACGCCCGCCTTCAAAATTTCGACCAATTCATCGTAGTTGGTATCTGTTTCGGGCAGCATAATCGTTCCCGCACCTACACCAATACCGGTGTACAAGGCAATGTAGCCGCTATCCCGCCCCATGACTTCGATGAAAAACAAGCGGTCATGCGAGTCGGCAGTATCTCGGATTTTATCAACGGCTTCTATGGCTGTATTGACTGCCGTATCGAAACCAATCGTATAATCGGTTCCGTACAAATCATTGTCAATTGTACCGGGAAGACCAATAAAGGGGATGTTAAACTCTTCCGAAAAAATATCTGCCCCTGTAAACGTACCATCGCCACCAATCGCAATGACAGCATCTACGTGATTGACCTTTAGTTGTTCGTAGGCTTGTTGGCGACCTTCTTTGGTTCTGAATTCTTTACTTCGGGCAGTCTTCAGAATCGTACCGCCCCGATGGATAATATTGCCCACTGTACGCGGATTCATTGGCTGAAAGTCACCGTTTATCATACCTTCATATCCGCGTATGATACCGTCAATCAGCATACGATGGCTACTGGCACTTCGCACAATAGCCCGCACACAGGCATTCATTCCGGGCGCATCGCCGCCGGAGGTCATTATCGCAATTTTTCTAATGTCTGTCATAGTAACGAGTAACGAGTAGCGAGTAACGAGTTTACGGTTTGCGAGTTATTGTTTTTCTTAAAAAGAGAAACACAAAAATAACTCGCAACTCGTAACTCGCAACTCGCAACTCTCAATTATATCCAAAGCGTTTGAGGGATTTATCGTCATCGCGCCAGTTGTCGCGAATTTTGACGAACAATTCCAGAAACACTTTTTTCTCAATAAAAGTTTCGATGTCTTTTCGGGCTTCGATACCAATACGCTTGATGGACTCGCCTTTATGTCCGATAATGATGGATTTTTGGGTTTTTCGCATCACATATATCGTTGCGTGTATGCGGACGAGGGGTTTGTCTGGATCTTCTTTGAAGCTATCCACAACGACTTCGCAAGAATACGGAATTTCTTGTTTATAATGTAATAAAATCTTTTCTCGAATGATTTCGGAAACAAAAAAACGCTCAGGTTTGTCCGTCAATTGGTCTTTGGGGTAATAGACCGGACCTTCGGGCATGTTTTTGAGTATCCACTCGAATAATTGAGGCGTATTATGTTGGTTGAGGGCGGAAATGGGAAATATTTCGGCAAATTTGAAGCGTTTGTCCCATTTTTGAATGAGTTCGAGTATCTCTTTCGGTTGGGCAAGGTCAGTTTTATTTATCAATAAAAATACGGGAACATCCGCGCGTCTTAATTTCTCAAAAATCGGGTCATCGTCTTCATAATTCTCTGTCATATCTGTCATAAACAGTATGACATCTCCGTCTTTGAATGTGCCGTCCACGAAGCGATTCATGGCATTGTGCATTTTGTATGAGGGGTCGCGTATGATACCCGGCGTATCCGAAAATACGACCTGATAATCATCGCCACTTACGATACCAATAATGCGATGGCGCGTAGTCTGCGGCTTGTTCGTGATGATAGACATTCGCTCGCCGACGAGGGCGTTCATCAGCGTAGATTTACCGACATTGGGGCGTCCTATGATATTGACAAAACCGGATTTGTGCATGGTATTTCAAATCAAGGCATCACTGTACCAATGACTCCCAGTTTAACCGTAACTTGTGTATCTTCAAAAATTCTGACAGAAGTACCTCCATCATCAAATGACCAAATACTTATTCGTACAAACATATATTTAGCATTTTGAG
>Ga0209186_1002640_pt1 | contig 12636 bp, 10 predicted proteins | sample SidtaG_FD_187426 | JGI IMG/M metagenome (GOLD analysis project Ga0209186, IMG submission 187426) | Marine algal microbial communities from Sidmouth, United Kingdom - Sidmouth_Male2 metaG (SPAdes) (version 2) | ecosystem: Host-associated > Algae > Red algae > Unclassified | place: Sidmouth...
AAGGGGGGGGGGGGGGGGGGGGGAGACGCGCATCCCCCACCACCGAAACCCCACCCGCCGAGAGCGCGCGCATAACGGCGCGCGCACCCGCTGCGGACCGCCCCCACCACGCCAACGCCGCTACAAAATCTGGGGCATCAGCACCTGCACCGAGACGAGCAGGGAGCACAAGCTGACAAACAGCCCGAGCTTGTCACTGTGCGGGATGGGGGTCAGGCCGAGCCCCCCGGCGCCGTCACCGCGCACGCGACGGCCGCCGCCGCGACCCGAGCGCAGGGACAGCTCGCCGTCGCCGTTGCGCTCCGCGTCCCCCGCCGCCAGCGCGCCGACCAGCGCCGGCACATTGACGGCGGGGGCAGCAACCATGCGCGGCACCGCCGTGGCCCCGTTGCGGCCACCACCACGGCCGCGGCCGCCCGAGGGGGTGGCAGCTGTAGCGGCCAACACGTCGGCCAGGGGGGGGACAGACAGCTCCAGCGGCGGCGGCGGCGACGGGTACGGCAGCGTGTAGGCGTCGCCGACGCTCGTCGGTGTCGACGCGCGCCAAGAGTCACAGCCGCGGCGCGAAGACGACGACGCGGGAGACACAAAGGCGAGGCCGCCGGTGCTGCCGCGGCGGCAGGTGCGGGCCGTGGGGCCCCTGCGGGGCAGCCCGACCGGCGTGCCCGTCCAAACAGTCGCCAGGAAAGGAGCAGCAGAAGTGCTTCCCGCCATGGCGAGGGTCACCGGTGCTACAAGTAGCGACGGGGGGAGGGCGCGGCAGCCGACCAGAGGCCGACCGACGGCGCACCGAGGAGGGGGGTAGTGAGCGGTGGTGCCCCCATACAAGGGGGTCACCCCCTGGTGAGGGTGAGGTACCTGGTCAATACGCCACCCCTTCAGGTGACTGCCCTGCCTACAGGGCCGTTGGGGGGGGGAAAGGGACGGAATGGGTGGCGAAGGAGGCCGGCAGGAAGACGATGAATGCGCAGGTCGAACCGGTGAGCGCGGTATGCAGCTGGTGAGTAGGTCTGGGCTCCTGGGGGGGGGCTCTTATCGACCGGTCGGGCCTGGACGCTCCGCGTGGCCCGAACGGCACTACTCGGGCCCGAATGCGGGCAACGAGCGCGCGAGTGGAGGAATCGACGCCATCCCGGGCTCTGCCGGCATGCCCCGACTGCTGTCCCGGTCTGGGGGCCGAAACCGCAGGGAAAGCCTGCCACGCGCCACCAGCCCATAGACGCCGACGCGCGGCTGCCTGGCCCGACCGCGTGGCGACCGTGGCCTGTGCTGTCCGTCGCGACGGGTGCCCCCCAGCACGCCTCACCAGTGGCTGTGTGGGTCCGTCGCGACCCCGAGGACGCGCGTCGGTTTGGCCCGAAACGGGAGTCGACCAACACTGGCGCAAAGGACAAGGGGAGCCGGGGAGGGGTTCCGCGCAGCCGCGCCCTGTGTGGGGTCCAGTTCGGCTGGGCACCCCCACAATCCGCTGCAGGGGCTACGTAACGCGGAACTATTGCTTCGCCTGGCCAATAGGAAGCCGTAATGACGCATGAGGAATTCCTCGCACGGACCAATCAGGACACAGCACGTAAGGCCAATCCCTCTTGCCAGCCCTACGTCGACGCACACGCACGATCACGGGTGTCCTTGCTGTGCTTCGCGCGCTGTGGAGGGTTTCTGGCTTCCGAGAAACGCGGGCGGGAAAATCTAAAGGGCACAAGCAAAAAAATCCTTTGCTGTCAAGCCGAGGCGACACCGTCAGCCATCTTTGTGCCACAGCCAACCAAAAACCCCGCTGTTGCCTGGGCTGGGTCACGCCACCTCGGACCAACCTGCCGAAGAACCTGGAGCAAGAGGCCACTTGCCGCATTGCCTGGGGCTGACCGCCAAATGAGGGAGGTGCCTTGGGGGGGTTCCGACGCCTCCTGCGCAGGCCCGCCACCACCTTGGCCGCTGACGCGGCCGGCGCAGGCCTGGCTCGAGCAGTCCAACCGATGCGACAACGCCCGCAGATCGCTGTTGCCTTTGCATTCGTCGTGGCCCAGTCTGGCCGCAACGACCTCGCGCTAGTGGACAGCGCACGCCGGGCAACCCCCCGTGATGCTGCCCCACGCATCATGAACCCACTCGGACCATTTGATTGGCCCGAGCCGATCGACAAGAAAACCACCTCGTGCCAAGCGCGGCCACGTTGAAGGCGCAACCTCGCCCGTCGTGCCTTGGTGAATCGGCCTGGCCCGAAGTTGCGCCCAATCCCACAGAGAGCGGCAAGGAGTGGCCCTGTTTTCCCTCGCACACCCAACTGTCAACGGGCCAGCCTGACGCTGCCATTGTCGCCTTTTTTTGCCCCAGTTGGCACCGTGTGTGGTGGTCTTACAGACGTCTGTGTTGCACAAGCACGTCCTCGTGCGACTCGGACGTGCTGACGGCTTGCGTGTCGCAACTCCCCATCGGTTGCTGCACGAGCCGCATCTTTGTGCCAACGGGCCCCCATTCCATGCACACACAAGCTTTTTTTTTTGAAAACAAGGGCAAGGCCGAATATGAAAAGGGTTTAACATTTCAAACATCCGGTGAAACCTTTCCCTCTCGCACAATGCTTCTCAGTGGAAGCGACTTGGGATGACTTGTGTGCCAGAAAGTGTGGTCGTCGCAGGTTGCCGACGGTGTGCTGTAGATTAACTGTCTCCTCTTCGGACAAGAAACTGTTCATCGCGAGCTGCGTCAAACGTACAGTACCATGGCTTGGCCTGAACCTTTTGGTAGTCGCCGCAGGGCTTGTCGTTCACACAACAACGCTATAGACGCACGTTGCCTCGTGCGAGTTGTAAGGCATGGGGATACCCTGATGTTTTCGCGGCTGTTGCCTCTCACCATGAAGACTGTCCCGATCTCTGTGCGAAAGCAATTGGCTTGGAAGCCTCCTATGGTCTTAGTACGGCTGCCCTAATCGACTTCATGGGGTCTACGTATTCAGATAATTAGTTTCTGGAGTAGGAAATATAGTTGCGTCAGGGATTCCAATGCAATACACTGTGGCAGTGGCCGGCACGGCGTCGCGCACCCACCCCCGCCACCGGAGCCATCGTCAGATTTGACTCGAATACCCATTACGGCCTCTTGCTGATGGCACTCTGATGGGGCTCAGATCTTCCATCAGGAGCGGTTTCTGATGGATTGCTGATGGCGATTTCGGGGGGCCCCCAGCGGACGGAGCCTGATGGGGATTCCCCGTCAGGAGAGTGCCTTGCATAGGGATCTCTCACACGAGAGAGTTCACCGGCTGGCGACGAGAGGAACTGACGTGCCAACCAGGAGCTAGTTCTTGCTTCGGACCGCCGACCAATAGTGGTGCAGCATGAGAGCGAGGAAGGATGCTGACAGCTCGTAGCGACGCCTGGGGCCGATGGCCGTGTTTTTGTTTGTCCACCCGCACCACGCTCGTCGATGCCTGCTAGTACATTCCCTCATTGGAACCCCAATGCGGTTCTTTTTGCGCATCCAGGGCATCCACGCATGGGCCCTGTACGGCAAGTAAAGCGGTCAAAGAAACGGACCCTCTAGCCGTGGCCGCCGTACGGGCGGCTGCCCGCGCTCTAGCGGATGGCGCGCGCACAAGCCGTACCTCCCCAAAAGAGAAAAGCACATGCAAGACTAGAAGCTCCAGACGCGCATCAAGAAGCGAGGTGGCAAGACACATTCCACAGCGTAACAAAACGAACGCATCCATCAGCAGCAGCGACGAGGACGGTGGCGCGATACGCCTAGCGAGTAGCGATGTGCTCACTCCCAGCGAGTAGCGATGTGCTCACTCCCAGCGCGTTGCCGCACCGGGTACATTCCTCCCATCATCGCCATCACCATACTCATCGTCCCGGTCCTCTTCATCCTCGTCGTCCATCTCCTCATCCCCTGCTCCCTCCCCCATGTCTCCAACCTCACCCCCGTCGAGCCCAGGCAGCGTGTTGCGGCCGTCGAGATTGTGCGCGCCAGTTGGACCCATGCGGTGTTGGGTGTCAGCGGTGGCCGTGGGGATGAGATCAGCGTCACTGAAGCCGTCGCCAACAACCCCGCTGTCCCCGTCGTGCCCGTCAGGGCCGCGTCCCTCCGACGGTGCGGAGTCACGGTGCCGGGAGGTGTTGACCGCTGACGGACTCGGCGCGCTCCACACGAACGAGCCACGGGCGACGTTGCTGCTCGAGCCGTACCCCGGCGCCCCGCCCCCCGACGCGCCCGCCTCGCCGGCGATGGTGGATCGGCTGCCTGAGCCGGAGCTAGACCCAGCGCTCGTGGACGGGGCCGCCTGAGTCCCGGGAATGTCGGGCGTGTCAGCCGGAGGAAGATTGGCGGCAATCTTGTAGAAGAAATCCCGCGACGCCGCGCCGTCGACAAGGCTCATGCCGTTTGCCACAGCGGCGTCCTTGCGCAGCCAGTCCTCGACGGGGTTGACCTCAACCACCCAATGCTTGAACGCTCCCTCGGACTTGCCGTGGCGCTGGCGCGAGCGGAGGCCGGCCGCAACCATCAGCTCGTGGCGCACGAAGCTCCCGATAAGCATGTAGTGGCCCACCGTCATCGACACGTGCTCCCCGCCGCCAGCGCCCCGACTCTTGATGATGCGGGACGTAGCGCCGCCGCGCCGGAACAGGGCCTTGGCGGCGGCAATGATAGCGGCCTGACCCTTATCCGATGTAAGGAACTCGTCGTCCTCCAGCCACGTCTCCGCAAAGCCCTTGTCGAGCTCCGAGGGCCAGTTGATCTGGAGCACCTCAAAGTACGCCGCGAGCGTCCACTTCTTGAGGTCCGCCACGAGGTAGCCAGCGGTGGCGCCAAGCGGCACGGACAAGCTCTTCACCTTCGTCTTTGTACCGTTCTTCTCGTTGACAATACGAGTCGGCAGCAGTTGGCCACCTGCCGCCCACTCCGCCGCCTCCTCCGCACTGACGTTCCGCAGACGAGCAATGGTGGAGTGCAACGTGACCTTGTAGCGACCCGCGTCCGCCAGCACGAGATTACTCGTATCCGTGTTGAATGCCAGCGTCTCGAGGATCCGGCGAACCTCATTACGCACAACCTCCACCTCTCGGTTGTTCTTGGCGGCAACCGCAACAAGTTCCGCATCGGTAGCGGTCTTGATGTCCAACGCCGTCTTGGTGCTCCCGTCATTGGTGCCGGCCATGCGAGTAGACTCAGTCTTCTTTGAGTCGCGGAGGTCGATGATCGCCTTTGCCGTCCGCTCGTGGCCAACTCCTTGGGTGTCCACCTTCTGTGCCAGGCGGCTCAGGTCCGCCTGCATGCGTTCCATCTGCTGCGCCGCCTCGATGACCTCGACGCACAGCGGCTCGAGGCTGTCGATGAGCATTTGCGCCATGGCCGCGCTCGCCTGCTTGACGACGGGGGAAGCGTTAGCTGCTGCACCGGCACTGTCCATGGCTGTGTCCGAGCGCCCCGCCATAGACTCGGACGACACGAGAATCTCCGCCGCCGTCTTCGCCGAGCGTAGCGAAGCCGCCGTCACGGCCTTCAAGATGGTGCTCAGCGTCAAAACCTTCAATCGTTTCGCCGGCGGCGCCTTAGCCCGCCTGGCCGGTGGCGCCCTGTTCTTGTTGCCGCCACCGGCCACGCCACCTGATGGTGCAGACGGGATTGGCGGTCGAGCCGCAGTGGAGGAAGATGCACCGGGTGGAGCGCGGGACGAAGGTGTAGACGGGCGGCGACGTGGAGGCGGCTGTAGGGGCCCCGACATGGCGACGAGTGGCGAGCCCAGCGCTGACGAGGCCGCCGTAGACGGCGGTGCCGATGTCCCTGCAGGTGTGCGCGACGTCGCCGGTCTCTGCGCCAATGGTAGCGTCGACGATAGCGTACGACTCGGCGGCGTGCAAGGATGTCCACTGCCGCCGGGCGGCCCCAAGAGCGCGGAGCCGGGCGCGCCGTTCTGGCTCATGCGGTACCCACCCAACGCACCGGCAACGGCGCTTCGCAGGACGCCATTGTCGTTGTGAGTGGTCTGGGAGCGAGGGAGAGCGTCCGCCGCCGGTGTCGACGACGCGCCCAAAAGGCCCATCGTGTCGACGGGGTCGTCTGCATGCAGCGCTTCCGTCCGGCTCGCCTCCCACGCCGGCGCGAGCACCGGCGGCGTGGACGGGGCACCTGGGCGCGTCATCTCCACCGTAGCCGCCCGAGCCGCCGCGTGCTGGGCCGCCGCCTCACGCGCGGCGGCGTGCGCCCGACGTTCCGCCTCTTGCCTCTCGGCGGGCGCCGCGCCCACCTGCATCACAGCAGCGTGGCGCGGCCTTGGCCACCCTTCGGGTTGGGTGGCGCGGTGTCCGCCACCCATTGGAGTAAGGGCGGTGGAGCAGATGGTTGGGGGGGTGACAGCGGAAGGCGGGAGGAAGTGGAGGCCGGAGGAGCCCGCACGGTGTCGTGGACGCGAGGGGGGGTGGTCACCAGTACCGCATCGACCACCTTCCCCCCATGGCGAAGAGACCTCGACGCTGTTATAGGCCTCGGCCAGGGGCGCCGTCACATCGGGCGGCGCCGCGAGTGACGGTCGCGACGCGGCCTCGACCCGTGTAGGGGCAGGGCAACGCTAGAGAGGAAAAGGCGGGAGGCATCCAAACCGCCATGGCAGGGCGGCAAGGACGAGCACAACGAGTGAGGTGCTTCCGTGGGGTGCGTAGGGGGCAAGCGGGGTGCGGCAACGACAAAAATGGCGGGGAAAAAGCGCGCGCATATGTCAGACGCCTGAGTGAAGCGTGCCAACGGCGACTTGTCCTACACGGTGGCACGTATTGGTCCGTCGGCCGGGACGCGCGCCCCCAAGTCCCACACAGGGGATGCACGGGTCCGGCTCGCATCTCCCGCGCGCGCCAACAGACCGGAGGCGGGCGGATCCAGTTCACGTGCAAACCCGCCGTCGACCGGCACGCCCCTCAGAGACGGCAGACTGATCGCCCAAGAGCGGTCGGCGGCGGGCGTACCCGCAAACGGTCGGCGGTGCGCCCGAAAGAACCTCAATTCGCCGTGGGCAGGCAGCGCGCGGACACGTACCAAAGACTGCAGCATCGAAGAGTGGACGTCTCATCGAAGCGCAGACCACCGGGTGCCCCGCAGCGGCGGGAGAAAGCTAAGGACGTGGGCACAAGCAGCTCGAGCGCACAGGCCGCAAAGGTTGGGCAGAGAGTGTTTCCAGCCACCGGCGCCCAAGGCGGGGTAGAGAGCGGCGCCTGGACAGCCAGTCGTGTTCGCGTTCCAGATCTGAAAGAAGTAGCCATACTTGCCGATGTGCCTGTGGCCCGGAAGTACATCACTTGTTTTCAAGGGCGGCTTACACCGGCTCTACGGCACTTGAGTGGATGTAGTCCGAAAGCTAACAGTCGTCGTGAGCTGCATTTCCGAGATCCTCCAACCGAATTACTGGACAACTGCGCTGCGCTCTCGTACTCGACGTGCCCACGTTTGCAGGTGTTTCCTCCCTCGGTTGCATGCACCTCGAGCGCCCATCAGGTGATGGGGCTTGAGCGGACTGACCGTCGTCGCACCCGGGCTGCTGCCCTTGCCCGTGCGTGCCTGCCCCAGTTTCTCGGCGCTGCCTCTGCCCCCATCGCTGCACCTTTGACGAGGGCCCTCTTGAGGGCTTTTATTGGACCTCTACGTCTCAAGAGATTGGGCCCGCCCCGCGGTGCCGCAATGACACCGCCTCCAGCCGTGAATCGGGGCACCGCCCCACTCCTTCTCCGCCACGGGTGCCTTTCTCTACGGTGCTGTGCCCCTCCGCCCCCAATCGCTGTCTCGAGTCGTCTGCCAGGACAGCTTGTGTGAGCGCCTGGCGTGGAAGTGCGTCACGCGCCGCCATGCACGAGGTTATGCTGCAACTCAGGCGCAAGGTGCGTTCCCGTGGCCCGTTGTGGAGCTGAGTGGCTCGGGGACTGGAAGGGAACGAGACGCTCCGCCTCCCCACCGATCAATGTGCGGTTACTGGCGGCCAGCGCCGATAGCATGCCAAGTCGCTGGGCGTCACGAGCAGCCTTTTGTGGCTGTCCGAGCATCGCGGCCGACGCAGGCGTGACACGATTCTCTCACGTTCCGGTGCCCCCCTCGTCTTGCATGCGGCTCTGGTCCGTGGTATAAGAGCGAGCTCGCCTTTGTATGTCGCCTGTTTTTCTCTAGGACCAAGCAGAAGTCTAGACCACCTTCGGTAGTCACTCTCGTCTTTGTGGGAACGCACTCTCATCCAGCCCCCTGCGCCTGTCGTGCCGCCATGCCATCTTGCTAGTGGTATGTGTGTATTGTTTGCTTTGTGCGCGTGGTATGTGTGTATTGTCTGCTTCGTGCGCGTGGTCGCATGGGGAGGGTCCGCTTTGGTGGGCTCGCAACTGGGTCCGTTTGCGAACGACGTATCCGCCGTATGATGGCGGAGAGCCGACCTGACATTGTGTGCCTCGTTATTCAACCGCTTCTCAGCTGGCTGCTCATGTTGTTCTTTCTCCTACCCAGCATACCCCCACCATGCCTGGGGAGACGCCGTCCGCCCGAAAGACGGTGGAGTGTAGCTGCGGCTTCAAGACGTACGTGCTCGCTGGACTGCGCGTGCATCAGCGGAGCGCCCATCGCGGGGCAGGCGGCGACGGACTCCCTGTCGGCCTCAAGCGGCCGCGTGCAGCGGAGGTCGATGGGGGGGCTTCCCACAACCACGGTGCCCCCGGTCAACACGTTGGCAGTGACGGCACCGCGACTGCCGCAGCCAACGTGACGGGTGAGTCGCCGCCAATGTCAGACGGCGGCGCGCACTCGGACGCGTCCAACTTTTCGACGGGCTCGGCCGCCATGGAGGCGGAGCTCCGCGGGCTCTACGAGATGACGCGCACGGTGGTTTCCAGAGACGACGCCGAAGGCGCCAGCCAGGGCACAGACGCCACAACAAAGGAGCCCGAGTACTCCTACTCGTCCGTAGCCACGCACATTAGGGCTCTCTACGAGGACATGCAGGACGTGCAGCGGTCAACCCCGCTCGCCGAGCCCCGCCGCAAACGCCCCCACACGGGCAGGTTCAACTCTTTTCGACTGCGGGCACTACAAAACTTCGTCCTGAGCGTCGGTGGCGCGGGCCTGTCGCTGCCGGAGCAGGAGCGTCTCTTCAATTTCCTGGATGTGTGGGACCGCACTCAGCCGGGAATGCCGGCCGACGACGGGCACAGAAAGACGCTGCGTGACGCCTTCGACAATGCCAACGAGTTCAAAAACGCCATCGCGGACGACCTAGACGTGGCTGTAAACGACGCGCGGTGGCGAAAGGTGATGCTGGAGGAGGACGGCGCCCAGTACGAGGCGTACTTTCGGTCCGCGATGGGCGTCGTGCGGGACTTGGTGGGATCGACCGAGAAGCATCTCATGCACTGGTGGAGCGGCGGCTCCGCGCCAGCACCAGCGAGTGACCGCCGGGAATCACCAATGGATGGGGACGTGTTCCGCGAGTATGAGTCCGAGGTGATGAGCGGGGGGCGCGTCAACAATGCTGTGCTGGGTATACACATCTACAGTGATACTAGTCAGCTCTCATGGTCTGGAGGTATGTGACGTGCGGCTTGCAGGAGCGCGCGGCCCGCAGAGTGCCCGTCGAGGGAGCCCGTTCGATTGTATGACTCTATCCAGGGGCAGGTTTTGTAGTGTTGGTCATCTCCTAACCGTTGTTTGCTGTATGTCTCGCTTCGTGGCCGTGCCCTGTGTGCCCGACAGCTCATAAGTTGTACCCTGTCAGGATCCGGGTGGTGAATATCCAGGGGGAGGTGGTGTGGGTGACAGTGGCTTACGTTCCGATGGTGCGGAAGCTGCAGGAGCGGGCCGCCGACGAGCGGGCCCGGATTAGGCGGTGCGGGGTGCTGCAGCGTACCCTATACGCTGCCTTCCGGGAGTTCATCGGCTTCAGCCACTCGGGCCTTAAGGTGCCCCTGGAGGGGCGCATCTTGCGCGTCTTCACGCGCGTGCTGCTATACCTAGCGGACCGCCCAGAGGAACGTGCGGTGCTCTGTCTCAAGGCCGGACAGTGCCAGATGCCGTGCAGCACTTGCACGGTTTCGCAAGTAGACCTCGGCACCGCACTCACAGCCGAGGACCGCATCGTCGTGGATTCACTGGACAACCAGGTGGAGGCGGTTGAGCACCACCGCCGTCAGCGGCTCAAGAAGCGGCGCGTGGCGCTCGAGGCGGTCAGCAGCACGTCTAGCCTGGTTCCGGCGCTCGCAGGGACAGCAGGGCTCGGCACCCCACCTCGCTTTTTGTACCGCATGATCGGCTTTGATATCTTGCACGTACGTTCCCGCGTATGTCATACGCGTCTTTACGTTGTCCGGTTCTCGCGAGTGCCCCGGTTACTGGACCCTTGCTCCATTCCGTTGCAACAGGCGAGGTTTTCTCCTGACACTTGCGGTACTTTTGTTGCTCCGAGATCTTTGGCTGGCTCTGGCATTGCGCAAGTGCAGGTGCTGGACTTGGGTGTGACTAGGATGATGATGCATCGCCTCGTAGCCGTTTTCCCGTACATGTGCGCCCCACACAAGCCGTTAGCAGACTCCGATGCCGCCACCAGGCGCGCGGGAAACAAGCGCTTCAAGCATATGCACCGCCGAAGCAGAGCGAGCAAGATTGCACCAGGGTGAGTTTCGGCGCCTGCCACTGATTACTCTTGGAGGGCGGACGATTGCTCTGCCCCTTTGCACCGCGAGTGATAGCGTGTGACTGACCGCACTCGCGCCCCATCGCATCATGCTTCACATGCACTGGCTCCCTCGCCCCTCTCACCACAAGTACCCCAGATACTTCGTCTCAGCGAAGGAGAAGCAGGCGACGTTCACAGCCAGGGAACAGCGCAACGCGGTAGCAGACTTCCCCTTCACCGCGGTGAAGCTCTTCGGGCGAGCGCTGGCTGCCATGGAAGCCTCAATGGGCGGTGACACGGACGACGACGACGGGCTCGTCGGCCCTGACGCCACAGCAGCCGGCGCGCCCGCCGAGGCCGACGATGCGGGCGGCTACCAAGCGGACGGAGAGGACGACGCTGCCAAGGTCAGAAAAGGCTACCAGTTCGACTGGACTGCCTACCGCGCCGTCTGGGGTGTCACGCCCGTCCACGTGGCCGTGACGGCAATGTTCGCGGAATATGCCCAGCTGTACGCGCTGATCTCTGGGCAGACCACCTCCGTCCTGCGGCCGGACATGACCCTGTCCGAGGGGACCGCCATCGGCAAGAAGGCAACAGCGTTTGTGCGGGACTACCTCACCCCTATCCTTGGCCCGATGCTGAGCACGAAAGTGCACAAACTACTCTGCCACGTCGTGGACGCGATCAAGGCGCACGGCAACATCCAAAACGGAAACACGGCGGCAAACGAGAGTGGCCACAAAGACGATAAGCCCTACTACGCGCGCACAAATAAGGTGATCGACACCTTCACGCGACAGTTGGTGCGGCACGCGCACGGTGCGCGGGCGCTAATGAAGCGGAATGCCGCTGACGACGCCGAGTGTCGCGCCACCCACGCAAGACGGCTCGGGGAGGTGCGCGCCAGGGAAGTTGCCAGCGGGGTGGCGACAGCCGAGGCGCAAGCGCTCGGCGACACCACCACGGCCAGCGGGGGCTTGACGGTGGCGGCGGCTCACAGTGCCGCGGCACGTGGTGCGGCGGGAGGCATGGGCGGCGGGGATGCGGCGGGCACGAAGAAAACGCCGTACCACCGTTCGCTCAAGCGGGTCGGCGACCTCGCTAAGCGGCCGGGGCTGCGGAACGTTGCCGCCGTCCTCGGATTGACCGACGACGACAGGGTGCGCGTCACAACGCGGCTGGACATTGCGGCGCGGTTTGAGTGCGGTGGCGTCCGCAAGCAGCGTATTTACGCGACGGAGGACGACCGTGGCTCGCCTTGGTTCGACCACGTCTTCTTCCATCCCGCTGGTCAACCCGATGGTCGGCGGCTTGGGCAAGTGCGTGCGTTTGTACGGCGCCAAGACGGGGACCACGCCATCGTCTGCATGCTGCAGCCTGTGTCTAAGAACCTACAGTGCCCGCTGCAAGCCCGCGGCTGCACGCACCTGCGATGGCACGTGCAGGACGGGGCATCAGACGTGTCGCTGTGCTCTGTTCCGTTGTCCTCGGTCCTAAGGCTAGCACAAGTCGTTCCCGACTTTGGGGACCTGGCCACGCGCCTTGGTTACGACGCCGAGCCGGCTGCGCTGGGAGCACCCCTCGAGGACCACAAGGCTATGCGCTTCTACCTCAATGCCTTCTATGCGTGGGACGTTTGATGAGTTTGTGACGTCAGTGCCTCTCCAAAATAAACGATGGGCTTTCGTGCTTCCGCTCCTTTCGTGCTTCGCTCCGTGGCTACGCGTTTTCATCTGTATCGAGTGGCATGCCCTTGAAGTATGCTTTTTAGCTGGCTCCCCGTGCTCCTCCCCGGGCTGTTACCAATGAAGTCGGCGGCGGTCCACATGAGTGCACTAGCACCAGAGCACGCGCAAGCACACCAAAGTGCCGCACGGAAAATGAGAGCGGGGCGTACGGTCTGCACGTCGTCTCCCCACCTGAAATTGTCACCAGCAGCGACGACGGGGGTGGAGGACAAGAGGTGCAGAGAGTAGTGGGGGGGGGGGGGTTGGGGG
>Ga0209186_1002645_pt1 | contig 12628 bp, 13 predicted proteins | sample SidtaG_FD_187426 | JGI IMG/M metagenome (GOLD analysis project Ga0209186, IMG submission 187426) | Marine algal microbial communities from Sidmouth, United Kingdom - Sidmouth_Male2 metaG (SPAdes) (version 2) | ecosystem: Host-associated > Algae > Red algae > Unclassified | place: Sidmouth...
TCCTCGCCCCCCTCCCCCTCGACCCCCCCGTTGCAAAAATAATGGGGCGTTTTTACTGGTGGTAAGGCGCAAACAACCTTTACGCGAGAGGCGTTTCGGACCAAAAACAGTGCGACTCCGACCAGCTCTCCACGCTTGAAGAGAACCACCGCGCAGCCGACGTAACGTCTTTCTGCGACGACAGTGCTTGGCGCGGCTCCTCCACTGTCCGTGGGACCTGGAGATGGAAATGCTCTCAGCCACTCATCGGGTGCCACAAAATACTTATCTTTGCTCTGGTATGGGTACGAGGGTGAGCCGGTCGTGCCCATGAGTTTGGGTCGGATTGGTCCGATAAATTGCATGAGTGCAAGTACGCCAGCACTCGTACCCGAAAATATGCTTACTGACGGGATACTCATGACAAGGCCTGCCAAACATGCCCTGAAAGTCCCTGTGCATCCATGTTGTCGAACAAGCCGTCAGCTGCCGCGCCCGCCGGACCTTGACGCCCTTGCCGAGGCAGCCCGGTACGAACACGTCCCGAGTCAAAGCCGCTAGCTCGCACATGGCCCATGTCAGCACTGCATGGTTCCACTGCCCCGAGGCTGCCCCGAGAATCTCGCAAACAGAAAAAGGAAGGAAGTGAACGACGCGTCGGTGCTCGGCGCCGCGCAGCGTCGGCTGTTTTCTCGGGGGATACAAAGTACCTCCATGCGGAAGCAACATAAGAAAAATGGGATGACAAGAGACGAGACCTGTGTCAGCCCAATCCCTTCGCCATCAGAGATGCAGCGGCATCAGCCCCGCGCACGCATGGAGCTGCTCGACGCTGCCTTCGCCTCTCGTCACCGGCGTCATGACACGTACCCGGGTGTGACATGCGGCACAGGATTTGTTCGAGAGGCGTACATGAAGCGCCGGTTGGCGCTGCGCAATGATGCTGCGGCCGTCCCCTCCACCAGTCCGACATCATCGTCGACCAACTCGGCGTACAGGTGCACCTCTGTCGAAATCCGACGGCAGAGGCCAACGTCAACGACCTACTGGTGACCCGAGCCATTGGCAGGATATCACGGCCATGGAGATCCAATCGAAGCAGCGGAAGAGTGTGAGAGCCCTGACAAACCCCGGCAGCACAGCCCTCAATGTCATTCGGCGGCAAGCCGCATTCTCACGCACGCACGGCACTCCTGTCCAGGGCACATAGTCCAACGGGGAAAAACGACCAAGCGAAGCAGGCTACTTACGTGCAGTCGGTCGAAACCGGTGACCTGGTAAAGGTGCGTGTGCCCCGACCCGAGACCCGCCCATCCTGCCAAAGCGGGAACACGGCAGTGGACTCCCATCGTCTTTTCAGTGCCCTTCACCGCAGCCGTGTTGCCGCTTTGAGCACGAATGTTCGCGCCGCGCAGCTGGGCGGTGACGGTCTTCGTCACGTCGCGCCTCCTCTGGTTGATGCCCGCACGGCCATCAAAAGAGCTGGAGTCGGCCTTACACGGGGTACAATCGTTCTTGCTTCCGTGCTGCTTCAGTGACAGGAGGTTGCGCTCCTCCTGGTAGTCGCACGAATACAGAAGCAGGCGTGGTGACACGGGCAATGTCGTGCCGTCCGCCAGCTTGATGGTGCACCCCGTGTGCGACGCCTCCATGCAGCGGGCCAAAAAATGAGAAACAGAGAGCGCTGCAGCAGCTCGGTCTTTGTTGCGGACGCCTTCTCTGTCGCGGCTGCCTCGTACGTCCGCAAAACCATTGGGATGTATCCGACTGTCACTCAGTGGACGTGCTCCGTCTTAATATTGTAAATGCACAGGCACACGGGGTACGCGGACGCAGCTGAGCAGTTCACGACGGACGAGGAGGGCAGAGAGAGAAGGTTTACACCCAAAAATGTGGCGTGGACGTCAGTGCACGGCACGCGTGTGTCGCACGCCGGAAGAACTGCTAAGCAGCGGAAGTAACGTGCGTGCAGTCTTGGCTCAAGCGCGGGCAACAGTCAGATGAAGTAGACAAATATGGACAACACACAGAGCAAGGGTCAACGTACCGCCCGTGCCAGTCCGCACAGTGTTGTCGGAGTAGCCATACAAACCCAACACCTTATTACCCTCCGGTATTCTGTCCGTCACGTCCTTATACGCGTTAAAGTAGGCCGCGCTGTCGAAGGCCCCCGACCAGACGTGATCTTCATTCACGTCAGCTTCGTCCAGGCCGCTCACATACCATTGTAGCTGTTCGACGGCCGCGTGTCGTACGAGCTCCTGCGCCACGATGAGGGCGTCCCGAGAACTTAGATGTTAGGTCTCGTTCGCAATGACAATTGGCGCATACCGCCACCCTAGCGCCTCCACGGTGCGTCGCTCCTCGTTCCGGACCGCCTTCCAAAAGGCAGTTTGGCTCGGGAACCGCTCCGCGAACGGCTCGCCGCCGCCTGCGCCACGTTCTACAGCACTCAGTATCGCGTAAATATTGTTTGTTTGCTCCCGTTCAAGCCCAGACCCGTTGGCCGTGCAGACGTACGTAAACGCACGACGCAAACAAGGCGTGTCGAACCGCAAAAGGTCGGCAATGTCGCCTCTACCAGAAAAGACCGGTTCGGCACGGTCAGCGTCCCGCAGTGCGTGGTACCACGCAAGCACCGGTCCGCACGAGGACGCTCCATAGTCCATCTCGCCGTGAATTTCCACGGGTGCCTAGGCGCGCAATTAGTGCACGAAAACGCTGTTGACATTTGGTCGGTTGACTGCGGCGCGGCTGTGTGGTGCCAGCGTGTCTTCTGTTGACTCGTAGTCGTCGTCCGAGTCGGTGACGGGCTGGGTACTATCGGAACCGTCGTCGCTCTCGCTTGTACTCCAGCCGCTGCTCCACGCCTGTAGTACTACGGGAGCCCGCCGGCGGCGGTGGCGCGGCCGGCGGAGCACCAGAGGCGCGGCGGTGCCGACGAGGTCGGGCTCGGGCGGAACGGGGACGGCGGGCCCGCCTATGAGCGCAGGTGCGAGCCCGCGAAGGGGCGCGCCTGGCCCAGACGCCCGCCGCGGGGTCCGAGTGGCCGCGGCCGGAGGGCGTGGCAGGCGACAACCGACCGGGCGCCACGCGGCGGTTGCAGCGCGTTGCGCGCGGAACGGTCACTCCCCCTCGTCTGTAATGATCGCTTCGGGGGACTTTGTATGCATGGAGGGAATTATCTGCATTGGTTGGTGACGGCCCGGGTCAAGTCCCTATCGGGGAATTGGGCACGGGCGACGGTTTCCGCCTTTTTAGGACGAAGGGCGACGACGGTGGGAGGCACCGTCGTCGCCGGCAAGTAAACCGTGTCTTCACGTCTTGGCGTTTCGATCGGCCCGATTTCCTGGACCTCGAGTCCCATAGCGGGTGTCGCGCGAGCGGCCCAGACGGCCGTTACTTCCCTCCTACTGAGGTAACCCCCCTGATCGTGGTACTACAACGCCCTCTCATCCGGCGGACCCTCGTCGTCGTCGGTGGTAGTGGTCGAAGCGATTCTGCTGGACGACCATCCGCCTCCTGCTGGATTGGGACCTGCATCGCCGCCGTCGTCGGCGCCGCCGGCAGAGACATCGCCTGCAGCACCGCAGGCGCCGGCAGCGCCGTCGGCATCTCCGCCGCTGTCGCCGTCGTCGTCGGGATCGTGTACGGGTCCTTCAAGACCTTTCAGCACCGCATTGGCCACGTCCATATGCTCATGATGATGGACGTGCATGTGGCGGTGCAGTCCGTTGGCCCCGCCAAACGTCCGGCTGCACGTCGCGTACGGACATTGGATGTGCGGCGCCATCGCCTCGCACTCGGGGGGAGGGCAGGTCGTGACCAAGGGACGACGGCGTAGCAGAGGCGGACGGCGTCGGCAACACAACTCGCAAATGATGCGCGAGGGGACGGAAACCTTGCGCGCAACGCCCAGAGATGTGGGAACGAGGTAAGGGATGCCGGCACCGTGGCCGACACCACCACGCATGCCAGGCACGACCACCCACGGCAGGGGGGGGGACGCGACAGTTCGATGCAAGGAACGCCACGCTGCAGTCGCCCTTCCTCTCGGCCCGCTAGACTAGAACAGCTCATGGAACAGCTCGTGCCTCCTTGCCGTTCCGCGACAGAGTGCAAGACGGGAGACACTTCGCAGTCCACAAGGATGCCCCGAAATCACGCAATCTCCAACGGAACACGAACATCTGGGGCACCGGTGAGACTCGTGTGGCTCCGACGGGCCCCTGAAACCTCCGAGAGTCACCTGAGTCTTGGCGCTCTTGACGTTCCCTCTCGCGCCAAATGTGTCCCTTCGGCGCACGAGCCTCGGTAGTGTCTGACAGAAGCGCCCGCCGCCGTCGCCATCACAACTCGTGACGCCCGCCGCTTCACAGTTGCGGTGGGAGTGCCACCTGCGGCCCCGAAGTCGCCGTCAGAGTCCCACGAGTGGCCCCACAGCCACCGCAGAAGCGCGGCAGTAGGACCCATCGCGGGGGACACCGCTGCAGACGCTGGTCCCCTTACGGCGCTGGCATCGGCGTGGCAGTGGCCACCGTGGCTACTGCCATCACCACAGCGGCAGCTGTCGCTCACCGACGCTGCTGCCGCTGCCACCGCTGCCGCCATGGCCACCGCCAGCGAGCCGTGGCGGCGTCCTTCATGGCAGGGGCCGCCGTCGCTGGTCGTGTCCCCGCAGCGGCCGCTCTCGCTGTCGCCCCCGCCGCTAGTGTCGCTGCCCCACGGCCGCGGCCTCGGCGTGGCGTGACTACCATCGTCCCCGCCACTGCCGCTGCTTCCGCGACTGCTACCGCCGGCGTGCCGCTGTGGCCACCATCATGGTTCCGCTCTCGGTGCCGCCCCCGCCAATGCTAGCTACCGCCGGCGTGCGCGTCTCCGCAGCGGCCGCTCTCGCTGTCGCCCCCTCTGATACCTCCGCTGCCCCACGGCCACGGCCTCGGCGTGGAGTGACAACCATCGCCCCCGCCACTGGTGCTGCTTCCGCGACGGCTACCGCCGGCGTGCCGCTGTGGCCACCATCATGGTGCCGCTCTCGGTGCCGCCCCCGCCGATGCCGTTGCTGCTGCCACCCTCGCTTTTGCGACGCGGCCGTGGCTACTGCTCCATGAGGCATCGCCACAGTGGCCGCCGTCGCTGCCGCCACCTCCGCCGCCGTCGCTGCCGCCACGGCCACTGCTGGAGTGCAGAAGTTGCAGTCCTCGCTGCTGCGACTGCCGCGGCCACCGTGACGGCTACGTCCTCCGGCGTTAACCTTTGCCGCTGTGCCATCCTCTGCTGTCGTGGAGGCTACATCGGCCGCAGAATATCGGCAGTGTCCGCTACTATGGGCGCCATCTCCTTGCTTGTGCCTCTTTTTGATACTCTCTATCTCGGTTTGTAATGTCTCCACGAGCATGTGTCCACAAGAATATGAGTTTGCAGCACACTGCTGGCGAAGGCGTTTCCCTTTTTTGCGCTCTTGTGTGCTGCTGTGCGCCGCCCGCAAACATGTACGGTGAGCATACGACGGAACGGCCTGATGGAAAGAAAGGACGGGACCCGCCGAAGTGTTACGTTGTCCCCCATCACCAGTACCACCCATGCGGCGTATTGAACAAACAATGATGCACACGCAAACTAACCTCACGCCAGTCATGCACAGGGGCTTATGAATCTGCCGATTATCGGTCCACTCCGATATACCCAACGTTGGCATTTTCTTAATCAGATAAGAATCTTGACGTAAATTCTTGAGTACGGATAGGATTTATACCTGAAACCAAGAAATGTAGGATATGAATAAGAATAGGGATTCTATTTAGAATACATCAGACTCTGCAACAACTACGTCAGAGAGAAAGTACCTGCGATGCTGATTGCCAAGAAATAACCAAGAGCGGGTTGTGGTGGAACCTGTGAACGTGACCTAAGCGAGACCATATCACGTTCGCGACAGCGAATGCCAGGCAAGATGCACCAGCATCGTTGCCTATCTCGCTACTTTGGTTAACCTTTATGGATGAGAAGTGTTCTGAGTCGTACAGGACGCCCGTCAGCTGCCGCGCGCGACAAATAACGAAAAAACGCCCAGTTTTCCAATCACCTTTGCCGTCGACGATGTGCCCTGAGTTGGCTAACTTGTGGCGGTTCTCGGCACCACCACTTTGGTTCGTCGTCCAGCCGAAGTGACCTCTTGATCAGCTCGGTCCGTCGAAGGAACTGCCCCGAAAATCGACCCACAGCCCAGCCTTCCCCCAACGGGAGGAGAGGATCACGGGAAAGCCCAGGGGGGAATCGTAGTCCAAAGCACAGTTGGTTTTATCAAACGGCGATGGGGACGGCCTCCCCACTGTCAATAAACCCCTCACCAACCCAAGCGCCAGCGGCCAAAGAAGCCACCCCAAATGCGCCCAACAGATAAATCCCTCCAAAGCGAAAATTTCAAACAAGTAGTAGGGGGGTTGGGAAAACCACAAGGGAAAAACCCCGCCCCCGACCAGATCCTATCTCCCTGAGATTCGGACAGGTCATTCCCTTGCTGGCCCGAATCGGGAATTTTTGGGGGTGCCCCCGGGGGTGTGCTGTCCACAGATGAGGGGCCGCGCCCCTTCCAGCCGCGGAACCCCCCGACCGCCACATTACTGCTATCCAGTATGTGTCTAGCATATAACTGCGTGTCTCGTGCCGGCTTCGCGCGTTCGGAGCCGCCTGGCGAGTCAAGTTACCCGAGGTATTGCTAATCCCCGAATTTTGTCCTGGGGAACCGAGACAGACTTACGGACCGACTCTCTCCACCAATCAGATGCGCCCCTGGGACTGACTTGGAGCTGCTGATTGCTTACATGTGCCCATACGGCCTGCAAATCGACATCAGCACCTCTCTTTTTCCGCACTTCTGGCAAGGAAACTGTAGAAAATCTCAAGATCTCGCCTGGGAAGCGTGCTCCGTGCAAGAAAAACGGATCAAATGGCATCAAACAGTGAGTTCTGCTGGATGCAAGGTCTTCGCACCAAATCCGGGCTTTCTATTGGCTTCGATGCCCTCTTACTGTCGTTTTAGACAAATAGAAGGCTCTTATTCACAGTCAGTCTCTGTCTCCGTCCACCAGGACAAAATTCGGGGATCAGCAATAGTGGGATGCCTTCGTTTGTCGACTGGTAAGTCGTTGTACTTTCTTTTATCCGCTTCAGAGCCAGAATAAAATGGCGGTGCCATTCAGATAAGAGTACGCATAATCGGGCTTGTTTTTCCGGAATCTGAGTATATCTGAGTATATCGATCCATCTTATCAGAGTGCCAGTTATTCATGTAAGCCCCTCGTCATGCACACTAATCGCATGCAAGTCGTGTGCTCCCAGGCATCCAACCCCGCATCACACGCGCTCGGGACCTCGGATGCGCCTCGCGAGCGCCATGTCTTTAGCCATCAGCGTCTGACGCCCGCCGTGGACGGCGCACAAGACGCTGTCCTCCATGACGCCGACAATGTAGTCCTCTGCGGCTTCTTGGAGCACGACGAGAGCGGTGGACTGGACCCTCAAGTCCGTCTTGTAGTTCTGGGCAACCTCTTTGACGAGTCGCTGAAAAGGCCTCTTGGGTATGAGAAGCTCGGTAGTCTTCTGGAACTTCCGGATCTCTCGCAGTGCGACGGTGCCGGGGCGGTAGTGGTGCGCCCTCTTGACGCCGCCCACCAGGTTAGCAGCATGCCCATGCGTCGCGTCATGAGAGCGCTGCACCGCCTTCTCGTGCTCCGCCGCGCGCGCCGCATCGGCGTGCACAAAGGCTTTGGTAACACCCGGGTTGGCGCCAGCGACCGCACCAGAGCTTGAACCGCCAGCGACAGCACCAGAGCTTGTAGCACCAGCTGCAGTAGATCGCGCGCGTGCATCAGCATTGCCGAGCCGCACGGCATTGCGCGCAGCTGACAGCACCAGGGACGCGCGGATGCCGGGCGCCAACCCGTTCATACGAGGCCCGTCGCGCTTCTGCCCGCCGAGGCCCTTTAAACCCGCAACGCTCCTGCCGGCGCGGGCAGGGGTGGGCTCAGGCGTTACGCTCCGCGTCGCCGGGGTCTTGGTACGGCCCATGGCGCCGGCGTCTGCACAGAAAATGGGCGGCGGTGACGACCAAGGCTACAAGATGGAGGGCAACGGCCGTGTACACGACACCGTGGGGGTAGGCATAACACACTGTGAGCAGTCGTCATACAGGGTGCGGATAGCGTAAATATAATCTCTCGCGCTCCACCCCCCTCATCGTCCTGGGCCCTCCGACGCCACCCCCGAGCGACAGGCCGTGCCCTGACTGCGCCCCTGCGCTGCGTGTGGGTGCCGCAGGACCCTCGCCGTCGACGCGCAATCGCCGCCAGTGGTACAGATCTTCCTACCCCCACATCAGAGCCCACCAGCAGCGGCGTTCCTCTGTGCTCTGCCAGAGCCACCCCAGCCAGACGCCCGGTCCAGACCACGCCGGCGCTCTCCGTCATACAACATCTACGAAGTGCCAATATTAAGCGGCCGCTTCAGAGCCAAAATGGTGCTGTTGGGTCAAACAACCGTTGGCCGCTGCAAATCGAAGCGAAGCCCTCTGCTGTTGCCGAGCTCATCACGACAAGTCTTCACTCAAGCGCCCCTACACTGCCTATATTGAACAGGTGACCACAAAACCACGAGCACACTGTACTGCGAACCCGTAACCATAACCTGTGCGCCTGTGACGACGACCATCAAGACACTGTTTTCTGAAAAGGACACCATAAATACACTCAATGCTCCCTATATTTGGGCACGTGACCATTAAAAAAAAAGACAGCCGAAATCCATGGTCTGTTCCGGGAGACGATGACACGCTAAACAAACTAAGTGTGAAGCTAGCCGAATGAGCCATGGAGGCAACGGCTGTGGCAAGCCGTGTTCATCGTGCGTATTTGTTGTATTTCCAAATCAATTTCAACCAATCATATTCCCAATGCCGAGACCGCAGCGCCGTTGACCCACGCCGCTGTTTCCAGGCACAAACGTAACACAACAGCGCGACGCACACGCGAAATGTGGTGGCCTCGACGCCCTGCGTTGTGCTTGGACAAGACCTTTCCGTGCGTGCAGACGGACGCATCGTTCACACTTCAAGAAAAAGCAGACACGCGGAGGACGAACACGCAGCGCCGCGCATGACTGCTCAACGTGCGACCCCCGCACACCTCACACCGTCCTCCACCGGAAAAAAGGGCGACACCAACGACCGGCCTCATGTTCAGCTGCCACGTGAGACTGACTGCACACGCAAGGCCCTTTCCAGGAATTATCGGACCACTCACGTGCACCCATGGACCTGCGCAGGCGGGATAGGACTACTAACAGGCAGTCGCCCTCTCACCACAGCCATTGGTCCGTCGTACACGGGGGTACCCACGTCCTCAGACCCACACACGCGACCCGGACACAGGCCCATCCTCTCCGCGCCGCTCGCAATGAGCGAGGGGATAGTCACGTGCTGGGACTGTCGCACGCCCTTGACAACGGGCGGGCTCCAAGAGCACAACCACATCAGCAGCCTGTCCCCCTGCCCCCACCAGCAAACACCCGCGCGCACACTCGAGTACCGCCCTGGCATACCACGCTTCTCGCCACATGCGCACTACCACCCCACCACGACCCTTCCACCGCCACCTGGAAAACCACCCCCCTCCCGTACCATGGAGGAGCCACCCGAGGGGTTTCCCTCGGCGACACACCGCCTCCCTTCTGCCCCTACCACCGATACGACGGCGGCCTCGCTCCTCTCTCCTCCTGTGCCGCCTGCACCGCATCTGGAGGCTTCCCCACGACCTGCTGAGGGCGTGCTGGAAAGCATGGTCAGTGCCGCTGGCGAGGAGGCCACCAAAGTCAGGACCAAGACCAAGAAGAGGGAGAAGATGAGTCATCTCCGGGTCGACTTTGACGTCGGCACCAAGGACTACACCAAGACATCCAAGGAGGTGTTTTGCATCTTCTGCAAGGCCAAGAACGTCAAGGTGCCGATAAACGGGCGCCCGGACGCCATGGACACCCATCTCGCCAAGAGGTGCGCGCACGCGTCCAAGGAGGCCAAGGTGGCGGCGGCGCAAAGCGACGCGGGGACCCGTAAGCACCGTCGACGGGACGCATCGGGAGGCGGCGGGGGGGGACGCACCAACAGCCTGGGACCCATGGACGCCCACCTGCCGCGCCCCTTCTCTCCACCCAAAACGAGGGAGTTCCAAACCGACCTTATGGGGGTGCTCCTGTTCTCTCTGATGTGGAGTTCAACTTCATCGTCTCTCCGGTGCTGCGGTGCTTTCTCCTCAAGTGGGTGCCGGGTCTCAAGACACTGGATCGTCTCGTGGCGGACTGTGTGGCCGCTGCCAAGGTCATCTACCTCAAGGGCTGCTACATCACCATGTCCATGGACGGGTGGAAGAGCCGGGCAGGCCGCAAGCTCATGGGCATCCTTTGCAGCAACGTCGGCTCAGAGGACGGACGCGTTGCGGCAGAATTCCACGGGACTACGGACATCACCACGGTATCCGAGTCGGCAACCTTGGTGCAGCACGAGCTGGAGTACGAGATGGCCAAGGGGGTGAAGACCGGTGACTGGGCGCTGCCGCTGGCGTCGGGGGGACTGTCAACGGATACCGCCTCGGCCGTGGTGGGTGCGGTCAGCGTCTCGGTAAGTGCCAATGTCGGCGCCGAGACAGCGCTGTCGCTGCTGCATCCTTCCATCATCCTCGTATCGTGCTTGGCGCATCAGCTCAACCTCCTGACGGGCAGCGCCATTGGGCACGAGTCGCTACGTGCTATCACGACCAAGTTCTCGCTGATCTTATCCTTCTTCAAGCGCTCCACCAAGTACATTGGTCCCTTGCGGGAGATTATGGACGCGACCATGGAGAAGCGGCTCACCTTCGTCAAGACGGGGGAGACACGCTGGTACTCTCACTACGGGCAGGCGCGCCGGCTTCTCAACCTCAAGCCAGCCCTGGAGCGGTTTTCCAATGACTACTACGCCGACACGACCCTGCTGCGCACCACCAACGGCGCCTCTGTCGTGGATGAGCTGCGCAGCCGGTCGTTCTGGGGCCGACAGGAGGTGGTCACCCAGCTGCTTCTACCTATTGTGAAGGAGATCGGAATAGTAGAGCGCCGTGACAGCAACCTGGCGGACGCCGCTGCCGCTTTTGGCCGCCTACACGCCTTCTACTCTCAACTTGAGGTGGACAGTGCCACATTGGGTACAGACGGGGCGACAGTGTTGGCATCTGTGCTTGTTTTGTCGGCTGACTCGACCGTGCGGGCAATCACCAAACAGCTATGCATGACCATCCTCAAGCTGCTGTAATGGCGCTTCACCCGCTACTACAGTCCTGATTTTCTGCTTCTGGCCCACATCTTGGACCCGTCGCGTGGTGTCACCGGCCTTTGCACCCGCCCTGGGTGCTACGCCGCCTTTGACAACATTGTGCGGCTGTTTCTGGGGCTGGCTTCCCGCTTTAGTGCCCTAACTCAAGGAGGTGGTCAGGACGAGCTGCAGCAGAACCGTCGACGTCAAGAAGTTGCTGGTGTCTTCAAGTACCTGGCCGACGGCCCAGATACTCTCCTCCTCTTCGACCCAAAGGGAGGCCTTGTCGTCAACAACGCTAATGGCGGCGGCGCCGGCTGCGCTGGGGGTGGCGGCGGCGGTTGTGGCTGTGCTCGTGTGGCTGCCATGGTCATGTTGTCTCTGTGCCCAGAGTACAAGGGCACGGTGCTGCAACAAGTGGCTCTCCTCCTCCTCGCTGTCTCCTGCCACGCCGCTGAGCTTGAGCGCGGGTGGTCAGCAATGGGGATGGCCAACTCAACTATGCGGAGCCAGCTGGGCACCAAGCGACTGACGGACATGACGCGGGTGGCGCTCCACCTACGCGCCCAGAACGTCAAGGACAAGAAGCAGACCTTCCAGCCGGGCTCCTTCCTTGAGACAGCCGTCGACGAGAACCCAGTGGACGGGGGCGTCGAGGTGGTGCAGGGTGCTGAGGGCGGCTGTGAAGGGACCGGAGCGGGCCAAGATGACGACGGGGATAGACTGGCTGCGCCGGGTGCGGCCTTGCAGCAGCAGCTACAAGAGGAGCAAGATGCGTGCCGACGCGCCGGCGAGCCGTTGCCCGACGAGGAGACAGTGGACGAGGTCGGGCGCACGGCGGGCCCGGCGGCCTTGTCGGATGAGGACCTCCGGGCCATGTATGACAACTTGATGCACGGGCGGCGCGTGGCGGGGGGGGGCGGTGGTCCAGCAGATGCGGCGCGGGACGGGGCAGCGGTTGCCGCCCGTGGGACGAGGCCACGCGTCCTCCTCTCCAGCCTGTTTGATGCAGAGTGGTACAGGCATTATTCAGTTATATCCACTGCCATTTGTTTACACTGTCAGGAGCGACTTATGCGAGCAGCTGCCGACTTGCGGATCCGCAGCAATCGTAAAATCCAGTACCCCAACATGGAGAAAAGAGTACGACTGGCAGGATTTACAAGGATCTCGGCGAGAAAAAACTTCAATATTTGATTGACTTGGCACTAAACGTGATCACACTCACATGCCTCCCACCCCGCCTCTACGCTATCACTCCTCATCATCCCCCCCAGTCAAGACCATATGAACCGTCTGGTCAATGGCCTC